>Ga0265314_10003115_pt1 | contig 16309 bp, 14 predicted proteins | sample 4126metaG_FD_203106 | JGI IMG/M metagenome (GOLD analysis project Ga0265314, IMG submission 203106) | Rhizosphere microbial communities from Carex aquatilis grown in University of Washington, Seatle, WA, United States - 4-1-26 metaG | ecosystem: Host-associated > Plants > Roots > Rhizosphere >... | reverse complement strand
CCAGCTTTTTGACCACCACGACCGACTCTGTCGCCGGCCCGCTTTCCGGCATCAACGATTCGCTTAACCAGGAACTGCTGCGCCAGGCCGATTCGATCGCGCGCTACCAGAAGAACATGGACATGAAGGAAGCGAACCTGAAGGCGCAGTTCGCCGCGATGGAAACGGCGATCACGAACATGAACAAGGGCGTCAGCTCTCTGCTGAGCGCCCTGGGCTAATAGCTCCTGACAAAATCGGGCCGGGGTTAAGCGGAAATCGGTAACGCCACGGAAGGCGAAAGGGATCATTCATGCACGAGGAACTCAATGCCTACGTCGAACACCAGGTCGCGACCGCGTCGCCGGTCAAGCTGATCGACCTGCTGTACGCGCGGGCGGTGCGCGATCTGGCCGGCGCCAAGGAACTGCTGGCCGACACCGGCAATCCGCGCTCGGTGGCCGACGGCATCCACCTGGTCGTGCATGCGCAGCAGATCATTCAGGAGCTCAACGGCAGCCTGAATGTGAACAAGGGCGGCGAGATCGCCCACAACCTGCACCGCCTCTACGAATACTTCCAATACCGCCTGACCGAAAGCGTGACCAAGCGCGAAGCCGCCGCGGTTGAAGAGATCCATGGGTTGCTGAGCGAGCTTCACGAAGGCTGGCATTCGCTCCTTTTGGATACCGAAGGCGCCGGCCCCGATGCGGGCGAGATGAAGTTGCGCGCGGGCGCCGGGATTCTCGTCGCTTAAGCCGCGGCTAGACCATTCGAAAACCAGGGACGGGCCAATTCGGAAAGGATTCCGACATGCCGGCCAGCATCGAAGTGCCTCCTGAACTGGAAGCGTTGGCGGAACGCCTGGAAGCCACGCTGCGCGAGATCGACGCGAGCATCGGGCAGCCGGACACGCAGGCGCTCGAAAACCACCTCGCCAGCCGCCAGGTCCTGCTCGAAGAACTGGAAGCGCTGCTACCCGACGCACAGGCCGCCAGCGATGCCGATGCGATTCGCGCGCGGCTCCAGCCGGTCATGCAGGCCGAACAGCGCCTGCTTGAGAACCTCGTCGCCGAACAGGCGCGCGTGGCGCGGGAACTGGATGAAGTGCGGATCGCGCGCGGCAATCTGGACCGCATCGCCGAAGCCTACGGCGGGAACCCCGAACGCCCCGAATAGCCTACAGGTCTTCGTGGACACGCATCTCTAAACGCAGGATTTCATCGGCGCCGAAGCGGATCTCGTGGGTGCGCTTGGCGATATCGTCGATCACCACCAGATTGGTCAGCTTGCCGTCGACATGCAACCCGTTCGGGCTCAGATTCTTGATCTCGATCGAGCCCACATTGTACATCGTGATTTCAAAGTGCTTCCCGCTGACGGTCTTGGCCGAGGCGTCGGTCTCGCGCGTGTTCTCGTCCATGGCGCGGTATTTGGACGTGCGGCGCAGGCTGAAATCGGCGCTGCGACTGCGGCCCACGCAGAGCGTCTTGCCGTATTCGAGCGGATAGACTTCCCCCTCGAAGTGGCCCGACACGCCAACCAGAGTGGGAATACGCTGCATCTGCGTGCCCTTCGCAGCGGGAAGAAGCGCTCCTGCTGATGCACCCATGTTTATTTCCTTTGCGCCCCGAGTTCAACTTCAGATGGCTCCCGGACTGCTTATTGCCCCGGCAGTGCGGGCACCGGCTGAATGCCCTTGCTGGTGAGTTCGAAATCCGGTCCCGGATAATCCTGCGGCTTGGGGTTGGTCTTTTCCCAGATCGCGAGGGCAATCTTGCCGGCGACTTCGTCGGTGATCTCTTCGCCCGCCGGCGGGAGCAGGTTCAGGTCGACCTGGTTCGCAGCCATCAACAGGCCCAGCTCCTGGCGGTCCTTGTCGATGTGATCGTTCGAAAGCTTGTCGGTGATGTAGATCGCCTGGTTGCGGATTTCGTAGTACGTCCCGGTGAGCTTGGTGAGCCACTTGAGCAGCGTGCCCGCATCCATGGCCTTCACGTTCAGCGTGATGGGCGGATCGTTCTGGCGCACCTTGGGGTTGACGATGATCGTGACGCCCGTCGAAGCCGCGACGACATCCAGCGCTTCGCTGAGCTTGGTGTCGGTGAATTCCACCGTCATGTGCTTGGCCAGGCGCGCTTCCATGCGCTCTTCCCACGTGCCCGATTGGGCGGCCACGATGCCGCGCGAATGCACGGGCGCGGCGGTGTCCTGTACGGGGGCTTCATGCTGCACGACGCGTTCGGGCATCACTTCGACTTTGGGGGTATCGACCCGCGCGACGGCGAACTGCTTGTCATGCTCGAGCTTCGCGGCGAGGTCCTTGCCCGGATCGACCGAGCGGATGATCGCGGCGCGCTCTTCAATGGTCAGGTTGCGGCGATACTCGACGACATCGCTGCGCAGAATTTCCTTATCGCCGACGTACGTGCGCAGCACGATCGTGCGGTTGTCTTCCTTGAGGATGAAGCCGCGGTAGGTGCCGCCGCCGAACACGCGGATGATGGTCAGGCCTTCGTCTTCGGCCGCGCGCAACGCCGGCGCGGCGAGCAGGACCAACGTCAAAAGGGGGAGCAGGGGGGTGCAGCGCATGGGTGGCCCTCGGGTGCTTCACCAGAGTAGACGAGGCATCCGGCGATTTGTGACGGGAAATATAGACGCGTAAGTGGCTGCCGAGAAAAGGTTTGCGGGATAAATCGGGGTTCGCGTGAGGCGGACAAGATTCTTAAAAAAGGTGCACTAGGTGCGTAGACCCGGCCTTTGGGAGGCGCTACGTGGTACATTTTATGGGTTGAGTCTCCTGAGGCTGCTGGATGGGGTAGGGGCACAGTGCAGAAATCCTGAAATTATGTGCTCGTTGTGCATAGGTGCGATTGGGTCTGGCGCTGCGAACACAGAATGACCGCGAGAGAACGCGCTGTTTTCATTCGATCTGTAAAAAGATGCACCGATGTGCACAAAACACTCCTCAATGTCCAGAAAGCAGTCCGCGAAACAACGAGACAGGGTGCCCTGCAACACCGCAGACCGCCGTTCGGCCAAGCCACGGGGCTTGGCACTATGCCAATAACGATACCACAGTTTGAAATGCGTGTAAAGTAAATTATGGTATATTTATATTGTTAAGCTCGAAAGGGTTTGAAGAGCGTGGGGTGCGCTCCCGGGGTGTTTAAGGCGCTCCTTACTATTGTGGTCGGGCCTGAGTGGGGCTTGGCTGTTGGCCTTGCTCGTTGCACTAGCTTGCCAAGTCGGTGGAACCACGAAGGCGTTTTTTCCAGCTCCTCCGTGCGGCGTCAGTTTGCGCGTCGGAGTCCAATGCTCAGCGCCGGCCCAATCGACGTTGTCGTTGCCGGCGTCGCGACAAGAATTGCGCAGGGCGAACAGAGCCCTCGGCCTTCGCCTCGGTTGCCCGACGGCCACCTCTCGCGGCCCGCGATTGAGGTGACGCCCTTGCAGGGCTTGCCGCAGGCCTACGCGCTGACCCGGGGCGTTGCCCCGGGCTGAAAAGATGTCACCCTTGCAGGGTGCAGACTTGGGACGCGAGGGTCTTTGGTGGTTGGGATTTTCGCCGCGAGAGCGGTGGAGTTGGTAGCGCGGATGGGAGTCGAACCCACACTTGAGCGATTTTAAGTCGCTTGCCTCTGCCGTTGGGCTACCGCGCCGCCGGGCGCACATCTTGCCCAAGGATGCGCCGCTTGCAACCTCGCGCGCGGGAAAGCGCGCGCGTGTCACGCGTGCTAAAAATACGTGCCTCAATCAGCCGTGCGAGGCCCTAGTCCAAGGAACCGCACATACCCGGCAATGACCTGTAGGCTCAAATATTTTACGTATATCGATATGTGCCTGGACTCCTCCCGGGCCATTAAGATGGCTATTATTTTTCATCCTCACCCTTGGTAGCTCGACCAATATAGAAGGCAAAGAGGGTTCCGATTAAAGTTAAAATGGAATTTGCGATAGGTCTATCCAATGCAAAAGCCGTAATGAGTGAGAGAATTAATAGAATCAGTGTAATTCCAGCAAGAATTACGCGCCAAAATTCAACTTGCGCCTTTCCATGTTCCCGGATTTGGCCAGGGGTTCTAATTATGCCCCCCTGCGTATTTGTGGAGATAGGATTGGGCTTCCCTCTGGGATCGCTCATTTCTTGTCCCCCAGATAAACGAATAGAGTCAGTAGGTTTTTGGTACCTAATGTCGAAAGAGTAAAATTTATGTATATCTTACGGTCAAATGCTGTTCCAATTTCAACATCATTCGGCAAGCTGGCGGGAGCCAAGGCATTCCAGCCGGCAACGGTGAATTCGACAGTTCCAGATTCTAATGATTTCCAAGAAGTAGTAGGTTCCTTGAAATCTACATTCCCGATGATCTTAAAAATAAGTCTTAATGGGAAAGTATTCTCTTTATTTGTAGGATTTAATGGAAAGGCTAATAATTCTGGTTGAGATGGCCAAAGAAAAGTATCAATGTTCAACCAAACATAAAAGTCTATTGGAACATTTGAATCTGCCAATGTGGTCTGAGAGTAAATCTGCGTTTTGGTCCCAAGAAAGATGGGTGGCATTTTCTCCATCTTAAATCTCCTTACTTCTCCCCGTTCCTCATCACACGGCCAATTAGCTTTGCCTAGAAGAAAATCTATTCACATTCGCGTCACGGATTGTTTCCAGAACGAATTCGGGTCAAGCAAGACTTTACTAGATTTTTTAGCATTGCTAGACTTGTTTAGCCGACCTTCCCTTAAAACTTTAATTTTCTCTATGCGCCGCGCGTGATAAAAGTTGACCGAACAAGTCAGCCCACGAACGCCCACTAAAAAAGGAAGCGCGCATGCCCGGCGACGGCGTCATCGTTCTCGATCCGCATCCCCGCAAAGTCGAAGTCATCTTTTCGCCCGAAGACAAAGCGCGGCTCGAAAAAATCGCGCACGTGGCCTGGCACGACGGTTCGCCCGCCACCGATGCGCACATCGACGCGCTGCTGCCCGAGATGGTCGCGCTGGTCGGTCAGACCGCGCTGCCCAAGGAACGTCTGGACCGCGCGCCGAACTTGCGCGCGATTTGCAACGTCGAAGGCAATTTCCTGCCGAACATCGAGTACGACGAGTGCTTCCGGCGCAACATCGCGGTGCTGGGCTGCGCGACGGCGTTTGCGCCCGCAGTCGCGGAACTGGCGCTGGGGCTGACGCTGGCCGCGGCGCGCGGGATTGTCGACGGCGACAACGCGTTTCGCGCGGGCAATGAACTGTACGGCGGCGCATCGAACGCGGAGAGCTTCCTTCTAAAAGGCCAGACGTTTGGGCTGTTGGGCTGCGGCAACGTGGGACGCGCGATCCTGCCGCTTTTGCGCCCGTTCGCGAAGGAGATTCTGGTCCACGATCCGTGGCTGCATCCGCACGCGCTGGAAGACCTGGGCGTCACGCCGGTGGGCCTGGACGAGTTGCTCAAACGGTCGCGCGTGGTCTACCTGATCGCGCCGGCGACGACGGAAAATCAGCGCGGCCTGCGCATGTCGCATTGGCAGTCGATGCAGCGGGGCTCGATCGTGCTTTTGGTGGGGCGCTCGGAAGTCGTGGACTTCGACGAGTTTCTTGACGCGGCGGCGAGCGGGCAGATCAAGGCCTGCATGGATGTTTTCCCGCAGGAACCGCTGGCGAAGGACCATCGCGCGCGCAAGACGCCGAACACGATTCTGTCGGCGCACCGCGCGGGGGGCATTCCCGAAACGTACCGCCAGATTGGGCGCATGGTGGTCGACGATCTGGAGTTGGTCCTGCGCGGGTTGGCTCCGCAGCGCATGATGCGCGCGGCGCCGGAGACGGTGAGCCGGTATCGGAGTAAGCCGGTGAAAGGTTGAATGACGACTCTTGGCTATTCGCTATGGGCTGTTGGGAGAGGTAACGGCCCGGACAACCCAAACGACTGCGCGATAAAGTGTCGTGGCCGTTTGTGTTGTCACCCCCAAAAGCTAAAAGCCAATAGCCTATAGCTACCTAAATTTGACAAAGCGCTCGGCCATAGGGTTAATTGTGGGCACGTATTAGGAGCCTCGCTTTGCGTTTGATGCGACTGCAGACCCGGTAGTTCCAAGTGCCCCGCGTGGGCGCGCGATTTTCCATTCCCTAAAATTTCCACGTCCTGCGCCGCGTGTTTGGCGTTTGGCATTCATTCCCGCGTGCGTAAGGTCACCGCGGGTGGCTTTTGATTGAGGAGTATTCCTGTGGGCAAGATTCTAGTCACGGCCGCGCTTCCGTACGCCAACGGGCGCGTGCATCTGGGGCATCTGGCGGGCGCGTATCTGCCGGCGGATATTTTCGTACGCTGGCGACGCCTGAAGGGCGACGACGCCGTCTTCATCTGCGGCTCCGACGAGCACGGCGTGCCGATCACGCTTTCGGCGCTCAAGAAAAAATGTTCGCCGCAGGACATCGTCGACGAATTCCACGCGCTCAACGGCGCGGCCTTCGCGGCGGCGGGCGTGCAGTTCGACATCTGGGGGCGCACGTCGAGTCCCGAGCACCACGCGCTCTCGCAGGAGTTCTTCACCAAGCTGCTGGCGAAGGGTTACATCGACACGCGCGAGATTGAACAGTATTACTCCGAGCAATCGAAGATGTTTTTGCCGGACCGCTACGTGGAAGGCGTCTGTCCGCATTGCGGCAACGCGCAGGCGCGCGGCGACCAGTGCGACGCGTGCGGCGGGACCTATGAAGTCACTGAGCTGAAGGAGCCGCGCTGCGCGCTGCCCGGCGATACGTCGAAACCGGTGCTCAAGCCGACCAAGCATTGGTTTTTGAGGCTCGATAAATTTCAGCAGGGCCTCGAAGCGTTTGTAGCGCAGCACAAGGACGGCGCGCAGGCGTGGCGCGCGAACGCGCAGCGTGGCGCGGAAGGCTGGCTCAAGTCGGGCTTGCGCGCGCGCTGTATCACGCGCGACACCGAGTGGGGCGTGAAGATCCCGCTCAACGAACCGGGCATAGAAGGCAAGCGGCTATACGTCTGGTTTGACGCGCCGATTGGATACGTCACGTTCACGCAGCAGCTCTTTGCGCAGCGCGGGAACGCGGACGGCTGGCGCGACTACTGGCAGAACCCGGAGTGCCCGATCTACAACTTTATCGGCAAGGACAATATTCCCTTTCACGCGATCACCTGGCCGGCGATGGAGTTGGGTTACAACGACGCGGCGGGCGGTGGCAAGCCGTATCAGTTGGCGACGCAGGTGGTGGCGAACGAGTTCCTGAATTTTGGCGCGGATAAATTCAGTAAATCGCGCGGGAACCTGATCGAGCTGGGCTGGTTCGTCGAAAAAATCGGCGCGGAACCCCTGCGGTATTACCTCAATTCGATCGCGCCGGAAGACAACGACAGCGCGTTTACGTGGGAAGATTTCCTGCGCAAATACAACGGTGAATTGGCCGACGTGATCGGGAATTTCGTGCACCGCAGCGTGACCTTTACGCACAAGTATTTCGAAAGCGTGATTCCCACGGGCGGCGCGGACGGCGAAAACGAAGCGAAGTTCCGCGCGGAGATCGAGGCGGCGCAAGTGGACAGCGCGGCGGCGCTGGATGGATTGCACTTCAAGGCCGCGCAGGCGCGCTTGATTGAGTTGGGCCGCGCGGGCAACAAGTACTTCGACGAACGCGCGCCGTGGAAACAGCGCAAGGAGAGCATTGAGGCCTGTGGCACGACCTTGCGCGTGTGCGCGGAAGCGGTTGCGACGCTGGGACTGGCGTTGCGCCCATTCCTGCCGGTTTCGTCGGCGAAGATTCTGGCGCTCTTTGGTGTCAGCGAAGCGGACGCAGTGAAGCCGGGTTCGGCGGGCCGCAAGGGCCGCGATCTCGCGGCGCCGGGCTTGAAGCTCGGCGTGCCCGAAGTGCTCTATAAGAAAATCGAAGAGAAGGACCTGCCGACGACGGAATAAGGGTTCATAACGTTCAGGCGCGTTCGGCGCCGAGCGGAACCGGGCTTTGCACCGCGGAAGCGGCGTCCTTTTTCTGACTCGCGCTGCGCGCGAAGCGGAATTCAAACAGGAACAGCACCAGCGCGCCGAGTGCGAGCGCCCACCTGAGCGGCGTGCGCGTCGGTTCGGTGGTTGGCAGCAAACCTGCGAGCGAGGCTTTGGGGCTTTCGGCGCGGCCGAGTTCCAGGCGCGATGCGCGTTCATCGAGAATCCCGTTGCACTGCAGATCGGGCGTCCAATTCAGCGGCAGGGCCGTGCCCGTTTTGCGTTCCACATCGCCCGCCCGCGCGCACGTGTACGGATCGCCGGCGCCCGTAGCTTCCTTGAGCAGGCGCAGCAGCAACGCGACGAGTGCGGTCTGGGATTCATCGAATTTCTTGTCGGCCGGCCCGAGGCCGGGGACGAAGGCCAGCACGTACCCAGTGCGGCCATCGCGCAGGCGAAAGCGCGCGGCGAGCGGATTGCCGGCTTTGTCTTCCAGAATCGTTTTGAGATCGCCGGCGGCCGCGAACTTGCGTGCTTGCGGAATAAAGAAGAGCCCGGATTCCGAATCTTTCATGCCGCGCGTCAACTCGTCTTCGCCTTTGAGCCGTACGAACGGCGCCTGCAGCGCTTCGGCGGCGGGGACTTCGAACGGCGGGAAAGATTCGCTGGGCGCGAGCAGCAGGATCGCGTTGGCATTCTCGGGCGGCTGGGCGGGGACTTCTTCGACGTAGACTTCAAGGTCGGTGGCGCCGGTATCGCCGAGCTTGAGAAATTGCGCGGCGAGCGCGGTGCTCCAGAGTTTTTCCAGATGCGATGCGTTGCCATGCAGGCGCACGCGCGGCGCGTGGGTGGTCTGCGGCACGAGGACCAGCGTGTCGTCTTCGGGCCAGGCGTCGCCGCCTTCGAGCGCAAGCGTGGCGCGCAGCGGCGGGAAGGGCGGCGTGGGCAGGCGCAGATGCGCGGACGATGTGCCTTGCGCGTCGAGCGTGAGCGGCACGGCTTGTTGCAACGCAATCTTCGCGTCGAGCGATTCAAAGCGCAGCGTTCCGGCGCGCGGCGTGTCGGAGAAGTTGCGCACCTGGACGAGGACTTCAATGGCGCCGCCCGGCGTGGTCACCGCGCCGGCCGCGGTCAGCGCTGCGTTGCCTTGAAAATCACCCGCACTTACGCGCACCCACAAGTGGCGCGCATCGAGCAGCGCGCCAGCGGGGGCATCGCGGAATGAAAGGGCGGCCAGCGGCGCGGGGTCTTCGGCGGTGCCGGCGTTGCGCGCGTGTTCGAGCGCGAAGGTCCACGCATTTTCGGTTTCAGGCGCGGAGAGCGCAGGCGTGAGTTTGTCGAGCGCCGCGAGGGCTTCGGCTTGCGTGAGGCCTTCGTCTCCGCCGATGCGTGCCGGGCCGGGCGCACTGGAGACGAGGATCACGCGATCGGCGCCGTGTAATTCGGCGAGCAGCGCGGCGGTTTCTTTGCGCAAGGCTTCCCAGAGTGGACGGCCCGAGGCGTCATGCGCGCGGGCGGCGGGGCTGTTATCGATCAGCAGGACAAGGCGCCGGCCGGGTTCGCGCTGTGAGACGAAGAACGGGTCGCATAACGCGAGCGCGAGGAGCGCGAACGCGCCCAACTGCGTCCAGAAGAGCGCGTCGAAGACGGGGCGCGGCTTCTTGGGCGCCTTCTCTTTGGCCGCGACGCGGCGCCAGAGCATCAGGCTGCCGGCGTAGACTTCGCGCCGCCGCGAACGGATCAGTTGGAGAATAATCAACGCCAGCGCCGCGGCGGGCACGATCCAAAGCGGAGCGAGCGTGGCGTAACCCATGGCTCCGAGCGTACCGGATGGGCGTCGAACCTGCTGGGCGGGAAAGGCGCGCAGCGATTCGGCTGCGCGCCTGTATTAAAGGAAGAGTGGGCGCGTGTTAGTCGCCGCGCTTGCCCTTTTTCATGCGCATCGAAGTCTGGATGCGCGTGGGTAGGCCGACGATGCGTAGGAAGCCCGTCGCGTCGTCCTGATTGTACGTACCGCCCGCTTCCATTGTCGCAATGGTCGCGTCGTACAGCGAGAAGGGCGACTTGCGGCCCGTCGGGCGGACCATGCCTTTGTAAAGTTCCAGACGCACTGTGCCGGTCACGTTTTCCTGCGACTTTTCGATGAACGCGTCGAGGGCTTCTTTGAGCGGCGAGAACCAGAAGCCGTTGTAGACGAGCTGCGAATACTGCGGGATCAGAGAGTCGCGCGTGCGCATGACTTCGCGGTCCATGGTAATGCCTTCGAGGTCGCGGTGCGCTTCGTAGAGCACCGTGGCGCCGGGCGCTTCGTAGACGCCGCGGCTCTTCATGCCCACGAAGCGGTTCTCGACCATGTCGACGACGCCGACGCCATGGCGGCCCGCGATGTCGTTGAGTTTGGTCAGGAGATCGATTGGCTTGAGGCGCTTGCCATTGACCGCGACGGGCCAGCCTTTCTCGAAATCGACGGTGACTTCTTCGGCCTTGTCGGGGGCTTTGCTGGGCGGCGTGACGAGCTGATACATCTCGTCGACCGGCTTGTACCAGGGATCTTCCAGCTCGCCGGCTTCGTGGCTGCGGTGCTGGATGTTCGGGTCGGTGGACCAGGGCTTTTTGGCGGACGCCTGCACGGGAATCTTGTACTTGGCGGCATAGGCGATGGCTTCGGCGCGGCCGGGGATCAGCGCGCGGAATTCCGGATCGCGCCACGGGGCGATGATTTTGGCGCCGGGGACGAGTGCGTACGCGGCAAGTTCAAAGCGGCACTGGTCGTTGCCTTTGCCGGTGGCTCCATGGGCGATGGTCGTGGTGCCGTATTCTTTGCAGACTTCGACCAGCGCTTTGATCTTAAAGGGGCGCGCGATCGACGTGCCGAGCAGGTAGCGGCCTTCGTACTTCGCTTCGGCGCGCACGCACTGGAAGACGCCATTGACGACAAAATCTTCGGTGACGTTCTTGATGATGAATTTCGAGCCGCCGGAGCCGAGGGCTTTCTTTTCGAAGTCGATGTCTTCCTGCTGGCCGACGTCGACGGTCACGCAGAGCACGTCGTAGCCCTTCGCCGCGAGCCAGTGCACGATCACGCTGGTGTCGAGGCCGCCCGAATAGAGGAGGACGCACTTCTCCTTCTTGCCGTTCTTCTTGCTCATGGAGCGAAAGCCCTTTCGAGGTGGATTGAAATGCCGCGTCAGAATATCGGGCGCGAGGCCGCGCGCAAGGCAGCCCGCGCTCCATGAGCGCCGTCGGAGGTCACAGGAAAGTTTGAAGTATCGAGAATCTTTGCTCCCAGATTGCGAAATTGGTTTGCAAAAACTTTGACGATCCGCGCGCTCAAACGGTTCTAGTTTAATGGGAAGTAGAGAAGAAATGCGCTTCTTGAAAAGGGCGCAGTGCACATGTGATTGTGTTGTGCACACGGGAGTTGAAGCATGAATTCGGGGACTGTCGGAATTGGTTCGAAAGAAAGGAGCCGAAAAGGCGTTAATAGCCTTGGAGGAGCAGACGATACACGAGTGCGACTGAAACTATCGGAGGTACGCAAAATGAGAACCGTGAACGAAACGCTGGACCTGCTGAAGCTGGCCCATGAAGCCGTGGCACAGCGTCTGGAAGTTCTGCGCAAGGAGCCCAGCGCGAAAATGAAGCTGGAACGCGAGCTCTGGCGCAAGCAGTTGCTTGAAGAGACCTTGAGTGCAGTGGAGGAGACGGCGGCGGCGCACACTTAAAGGAAGCGCTTGCGCCAGTTGACCTCGAATTGGAAGTTCCCGCCAACGCCGCATCCAATCGCCTGATTGCTTGACACACCAATTTTAAAGCTGACTAAAGCTTGACCGGCTTGCCGCCTGCAGCGGATGATTTGTCCGCAGCCAGACAGACGCGGTGCGAGAAGATTGCGTCGTCGAAGCTGAAGCGCGGCTCGCGGTTCTTGCGGATCGCATCGATGTAGTCTTCGAACAGCGCGCGATACGGATGGTGGGCAACATCGCCGGAGTCCGCGGTCTGTGTGTGCAGGGTGCTCCAGCCCGTCTTGTCCAGTCCGCCGAATGTGTTCGTGAAGAACTTGTCGTTGTAGAGGCTGCCCTTCGAGCCGACCAGGTGCACGTTGAATTGATAGGGCTGGATGCAGTCGATGCACGAGGCCGTCTTACCGATGGCGCCGTTGGCGAACTTCATCAGCGTGACCGTGGTTGTCGGATATTCGTAGGGCTTGAACTCCGGCGCTTTGGAGCGCACCGCGTAGCTGATGACTTCGACCGGGCGCGAACCCATGAAATAAATTAGCGAATCGAGCGCGTGGCAGCCGGCGGTCAGCAGCGACGAGCCGCCCAGTTTTTTTTTGATGTTCCAGCGGTACTGCCCGTACCACGGTCCGATGCCGTGGAAGTAGTCGCATTCGGCGTAGTGCAGCGAACCCAGCAAGCCCTTATCGAGCACGCTGCGGACGGTTTCAAAGAGGCCCACGACTTTCGCTTCGAAGCAGATGCAGGCTTTGACGCGCGCTTTCTTGACTGCTTTTTCGACACGCTTGAGGCCCGCGAGGTCGAGCGCGACGGGCTTTTCAATAATCAGGTGCTTGCCCGCGCGCGCGGCGATTTCGACCTGTTCAGGATGATGAATGTGCGAGGAGCAGATCGAAATGATGTCGAGGTCCTTCTGCGCGCACATAGCTTCGAAATTGTCATAAAGCGTGATGCTGGAGCCGTGCGTTTCGGAAAGCTTGTGCGCGTTCATGCTGCCGGCGCGCTGCGAGCAAATCGCGGTGACGCGCACGCCGGGGATTTCGTGAAGCGATTTGATGTGCGCTCCAGCGACCCAGCCATAACCCACAACGCCCACGCGCAGCTCGGACATGGCTCGTTCCTTTCGAATCAGGTTTAAAGGTGCGGCACAGTTTACCGGGCCGCGCGGATTCGCCAGCGGCTTATCGCATTGCGGAGCGAGCGGGGCGGTGGTAACACGCGCGCATGTACTCCGAATCGACCCTGCTGGTGCGCCCCGAGCACCTGAACCATCATGGCTTTTTGTATGGCGGGCATTTGCTCAAGTGGCTTGACGAGCAGGCCTACATCGCCGCGATCACGCACATGCACCCGAGTTCGGAATTGGTCACGGTGGCCATCGACCGGGTTGAATTTCACCATTCGGTGCGGCAGGGTTCCCTGTTGAAGTTTCGCTCGCAGATCGTGCATACGGGCCGCACTTCTGTAACCGTCTTCACGGCCGTTTTGCGCATGCCGCAGCCGCTGACGATTTTCGAAGCCTACGTCACGTTCGTGGCGATCGATCCCAACGGGCAGCCCTGCCCGGTGGGCCAATTGCTCTTGTCGCCTTACGCGCCGAAGACCGGCGAAGAGAATCGGCACTGGGAGGTGGTCGAGCAGGCCCGCGCGCAGCGCAAAGGCGGGAAGAAGCCGTAGCGAATTCCCGTGCTAAAATTTCTGGCTGAAGAGCCGGCCCCAGAAGCCCGGACCTTTGGGCGTCTGTTTTTTCTCGATGCGTTTTAAATCTTCGGCAAGCGCCAGGGCCGTACGATAGCGGTCGAGCGGTTCCTTCTCGAGACACCACAGAATCACGCGTTCCAGATCCACGCCGATGGAGTCGCGCAATTCGCGCGGCGCGGGCGGCTTCGAATTCATCGTGTGCTGCATGATTTTCCAGGGCGTCTCGCCGTGGAAGGGCGGGCGTCCGGTCAGCGCTTCATACAGGATCGCGCCGAGGCTGAAGACGTCGGATGCCGGCGTGAGCGCCTGCTCTTCGCCGCGCGCCTGCTCGGGGCTCATGTAGGTCGGCGTGCCGACGATATGCTGGTCGTCGCCGGCGCGCGTGCCGACTTTCCAGGCCAGGCCAAAGTCGAGCACGTAGGGCTTGTTGTCCGGATCGACGAGAAAATTCTGCGGCTTCAGATCGCGGTGGATCAGGCCTTTCTGGTGCGCGTGATGCACGGCACGCGTGATGGTTTCGAGGATCGCCAGGATTTCCGCGCGCTTCAACGTCGCCGCGCTTAAGACCTGGTGAAAGCCGATCCCGCGCACGAACGGAAACGCGATGTAGGGCAGCCCATCGGCTTCGCCGCTTTCGTGCACGCCGACGATGTGCGGATTTTTAAGCATGCGGAGGCGGTCGGCTTCGTGTGCGACCATCCGGCGGCATTCGGCCAGCGAACGTTCGGCCAGTGCGGGGTAGAGCACTTTGAGCGCAATGGCGGCGTGGTCGCGTGGATCAATGGCGCGGTACACCACGCTGAAGCGGCCGCGGCCGACTTCGCGTTGTACTTGGTAGCGACCGAATTCGAGCGGTGGGAAGGCCGGGGGACCCTGAGGGCCTTTCCCTTTATTCGGATCGTGGTGGTGTTGCGTGCCGCCTTTTGCCATATGGAGAAAAGCTTACCAGAAATCGGCGCGCGAGGCGAGAAGTGGCCGTCTCATTTCATGCGCCTGTACAGCGACTTAGCTGGAGAATTCTTTGCGGTTGAAGGTGATGTGATGGAGCCACTTGGCGTCGTCGGTAAGCGGAAAGTCCGCGCGCTGGTGCGATCCGCGCGATTCTTCGCGTTTCAAAGCGCCGCGGAAAATAAGCTGCGCGCACGCGAGCAGATTCTGCAATTCCAAGCCCTTCATCGAATGGAATTCTTCGGCGTACACATAGTTCTGCCAGAAATCGAGCATCTGTAAGCCGCTCTGCAGCGATTCGGCGTCGCGCAACAGCCCCGCCGCGCGGCTGACCAAACTTTTGAGCGAGCTGATCACGTCATCGACGTCGAGCGGAATGGTTTCCTTCGGCCGCACCGGCTTGACGCGCTTGAGCGGGAAGCTGGGCTGCGAACCTTCGGCCAGCTTGAGCGCCTGATTGCCGGCTTCGTGCCCGAAAACCAGGCCGTCGAGGAGCGAGTTGGAAGCCAGCCGGTTGGCGCCGTGGATGCCGCAGCAGGCGACCTCGCCCGCGGCCAGCAACCGGTGCACGTCCGTGCGGGCTTCCAGATCCGTGCGCACGCCGCCCATCATGTAATGGCAGGCGGGGCGGACGGGGATGCGGTCCTTGGTCAGGTCGAGGCCGTACTGTTTGAGCGTTTTGTGAATGTTTGGGAAGCGTTCGAGCACTTTCTTCGGGTCGAGGTGCGCGAGCGATAGAAAAACGTTGGTCGCGCCGGTGCGTTTCATTTCGAGGTAGATCGCGCGGGCTACGACATCGCGGGGGGCGAGGTCGCCGCGCGGATCGTAGCTTTCGACGAAGCGTTCGCCCTTGAAGTTGAGCAGGTGCCCGCCTTCGCCGCGCACGGCTTCGGAAATCAGAAAGCGGCGCGCGCCGGCGAGGTACAGCACGGTGGGGTGGAACTGGACGAATTCCATGTCCTGGAGCGTCGCGCCGGCACGGAAGGCCATCGCGATGCCGTCGCCGGTGGTGACATCGGGGTTGGTGGTTTCGCGGTACACCTGGCCAAGGCCGCCGGTGGCAAGGACCGTGGCCTTCGCCTCCACTTTCAGGAAGCGCCCAGCCTTGCCGTCGAGAGCGAGCATGCCGAAGCACACGCCTTCGTGATGCAGCAGATCGACGGCGAAGTGGTCTTCCAGGATCGTGATATTGGGATGTTCGCGCAGCTTGTGGACGAGCGTCGAATCGATCGCGCGGCCCGTGGCGTCGCCGTTGGCATGGAGAATGCGGCGATGGCCGTGGCCGCCTTCGAGCGTGAAGTGCAGGTCGTTTTCCTTGCGGTCGAACGGCGTGCCCCAGGCGATGAGTTCCTTTACGCGCACGGGGCCTTCGGTGACGAGCTTGCGGACAGCAACTTCATCGCACAGGCCGGCGCCGGCGACGAGCGTGTCTTTTAAATGGGCTTCGGGCGTGTCGCCGTGATCAAGCGCCGCCGCCACACCGCCTTGCGCGTAGTAGGTGTTGGATTCTTCCATGCGGTTTTTGGTAACGACCAGCACGGAGGCGTTCTGCGCGGCGATGAGCGCCGCAGAGATCGCCGCGATGCCCGAGCCGACGACGAGCACGTCCGGCGCCAGGGACGGGATGCGCCGGAGGTCCAGGTCCAGCAGGTACTGTTCGCGCATGGGGATTCCGAGGCGGAGCGGGGAGCTGGAGCGTTGGCGCCGTGCGCGCAGGGACAATCCCAGCGCGCGCAGCGTGAACGTTCGTTACTGGCCGCGGCCGGAGCCGGTGAGTTCCTTCTTCATTTCGTGGAAGCCGCCTTCAGTGACTTGCGACTTGCCATCCAGCTTGACCAACCCGCCCAGCGGAACGTCGGGACAGATCCAGATTTTGCCTTCGAATTTCGTGGGAACGCCGGCTTGGCCTTCAATCGTGCCGTTGATCGACATCCAGTGGCATTTGAGATCCTTGCCGCCCACCGAAAGTTTTTCGTCGCCCTGTTCGGC
>Ga0265314_10003113_pt1 | contig 16316 bp, 13 predicted proteins | sample 4126metaG_FD_203106 | JGI IMG/M metagenome (GOLD analysis project Ga0265314, IMG submission 203106) | Rhizosphere microbial communities from Carex aquatilis grown in University of Washington, Seatle, WA, United States - 4-1-26 metaG | ecosystem: Host-associated > Plants > Roots > Rhizosphere >... | reverse complement strand
CACCAACGCCGCCAGCCAAATTGCCGGATTCCTAAGGCGTGTCGAGTTTCCGGCGCTGGTCCGCCAGCTCGCGATGGCGCCAGGCCACCGCATCGGCACCACGTTCCTGCGGCTCAAGGGCGGCATCGTCGGTGCAGGGGTCACCGGCGCCGCGGTTGCCGCGTTCGCGCTCACCGTCGGTCCGCTGCTTGGACCGCGGCTGGCGCACGCCGCCGGTGTCGTCGCTATCTTCTCGCCGGTGGTGTTCTCGGGGGCGCTGAGCGGCACGCTGACGCTCGGGCTGTTCGCCTTAGGCCGCGTCGGCGAGGCGGCACGCATCGCCAACATAACCCTGGCTCTCGGTGTCGTGCTGGTCGCGGTTCTGGCGCTGGCGGCAGGTCTGCCAGGGTTCGTGGCAGCAGAATTGCTCATGCAGCTGGCTGTGATCGGACTGTCGTTAAGGGCGCTGCGCAGTATTGAACCATGAGCCAACAATCGCACACGCTTCATCCATCGCCGACGTCGTCAGCCGCGGCCGCGAAGGAAATCAGCTCCTACGCAAGGAGCCTCTGGTCGATGGTAACCTTCTCGCGCGTGATGCCGATGCGTCTCCGGCCGGTGTTGCTCAGGCTCGCCGGCGCGAAAATCGGGCGCAAGAGCAATATTCTCGACAACTGCGAATTCAGGGTGGGGCGACTGTCGATCGGCGAAATGTTTGCTTGCGGTTACGGCGTATACATCGACGCAAGCGGCAGTGTGACCATCGGCGATCGAGTGCAGCTGAGTCCGTTCGTCCGCGTTCTCTCCGCTGATCACGCCATCATGCCGTCGAGGTACCGCAGGGACTGGCGCGACACCATTCTGAAAGAAACGCGGATCGAGGACGGAGTCTGGGTCGGCATCGGCGCCACCATCCTGGCAGGGGTCACGGTGGGAGAAGGTTGCGTGGTCGGAGCCGGGGCCGTCGTCACGGCGTCTTGCGAGCCGAATGGGCTGTATGTCGGCCTGCCGGCACGCCGTGTCAGAGATCTTCCCGTCGAAACGGCTTATCCCTTTGAAGGCGGCCAGATTGTCCACTGAGCGCGCGGCGGTGGCGGTGATATTGACGGAGCGCGCTGGAAGCGCGGTCGGCCCTCCGCTACCGCACTATGGAGTGGCATGATGCGGCCCGTCGGCCTCTACGGCGGTGAGCGCTCAAAGCTCGTGATCGTAACGCACGAGTACCCGCCGTTCGCCGGCGGCATTGCCACGTATTGCCGGGAGCTCGCCGCAGCGGCGGCCGCTCGCGGCATCCCGACGGAGATCATCGCGCCCCACTACGACGAGGGCGATGACGACGTCGACGGAACAGTGCCGGTGCGCCGGCTGCTCTCGCACCATCGTCTTTCGCCGCTCACGGTCGCTTCGACGCTCTCCGCGTTACGCCGCCGGGCTGGCACCGCCTTCCTTCATGCCGCCGATATCCGTTCGACGATCCTGGTCTATCTCGCGACGCGGGGGACCGTACACCCGGCCTACGCCGCCACTGTGCACGGCAGCGACGCCAGCAAGCTCGACGGGAGAAGCATCGGGGTCCGTCTCGCGCGGCGGGCCTATGCCGAGGCAGCGACGGTTTTTGCCAATTCGGAAGCCACCAAGGGGATCTTCCAGCGCAACATGCCGGCCGCCGTCGCGGTCCGCACGACCTATCTCGGTCTGAACGCCGACTGGCTCCGCCCGGCCGAACCGGCGTTCCGCTCGCCGTCGCTCAACGACTTCACGGCGAGTGGCACGATCGTATCGACGGTTGGCCGGGTGGAACCGCGGAAGGGGCAGCTGAACGCGATCAGGGCGCTCGCCCTGTTGCGAACCGCCGGATCGGACGACGTGCGTTATGTGGTCGCCGGGCCGATCGTCGACGCCGACTACGCTGCGCAGCTAGTCGACGCCGCGAACGCGCTGGAAGTACCCATGCTGCTTGCCGGCAAGCTCGACCAGGCGGACGTGCGGCGGATCTACGCGATAAGCCGATGCCACGTGTTGCCGTCGATCGTCGATCATGGCCGCATCGAAGGCTTCGGGCTTTCGCTGCTCGAGGCTGCCGCGCAGGGGTGCCCGTCCGTTGCCTCGCGGCTCGGCGGCATTCCCGAAGCGCTGGTCGACGGCGTCACAGGCATCCTTTGCGCGGAGGGCGATATCGCCGATTTGTCGCGGGCCATCGCGGCCATAACCGACGATCCTGCGCTACGGGCGCGCCTCGCCGCCCACGCGGTAGCCAACGCGCAATCGTTTACCTGGGACCGCTGTGCGCGCGACAGCTATGGCGATATTTTTGGCGTGCATTGGCACGAGGAGGTCGATGCGCGAAGCGATCACGAGCGCGATGAACGTCAGCGTCTTGCTCGACTCGAAGAGACAGTAGATCAGGCAGGCTGAAAACAGGCATAGCCGGATCCGCTCCTGGGCGTCGGCGAAGCCGAGGAACAGGCGCCGCGCCAATCCCGCCGGCTTGATGCGGACAAAGGCCGAGGCCCACGCATAGAAATACAGCACGAAGCCGACGAGCCCGTTCTCGACGAGCACGCGAAAGAACTCGTTGTGGATACCGACGAGAAGGTATGCCGGCAGAAAGCTGTATAGCGCCGCGGTGATGGTGTCGAAATTGTTCGTGCCGACCCCGAGTATTGGGTGAAGCAGGAATTGCTGCGTGCCGATCTGGAAGACGAAGGCCCGTTCGGTGTTGCTGAGCGACTCGACGGTGGAGGTCGGCGACAACTCGAGAATATTGGTGGGGAGGTCGGGAGCCAGCAAGCTGAACACCTGGTGCGCAAGGTACGTATTCGGGTCGTAGAGGACGAAGAGGCCTACCGCGCCGACCGCTAGCGCCACCGTCGCTACGGTCCGCCAGTTCAGCAGGCCGTAGCTGATGACCAGCGCGACCAGCGCAACCAGGTAGGCCTTGCGTTCCCCCGACATCACGACGACCACGAGCGTCAGCAGCGTCAAGGGCACAACATGGTGCGGCCGGCGCGTGCCGAGCGCTGCGACGAGGAGGACCGGCAGGAGCAGGAAGGCGCTCTTCGGATCGTTGAGCAGTTTCCAGCCGAACGTATGGCCGTTCCAGAGATGCCAGCCGACGTTAACCGCGACGATGATCACGATTTCGGCGGCGAAGAAGCGGAAGAACGCGCGCCTGTCGAGCCGCTCGAAGGTGAGCAGGAAGGGGAACACGAAAAGACAGACCGCGGCAATCTGGATGAGTTCGCGGGCGCCGTTGGACGAGTTGACAGCAAAGGCCGAAATGACGTGAACGGCGAAGAACGCAAGCACCGGCAACGGCAAGAGCGCACCGCGCGGCACCCTGCGGGCCAGCAGAGGAAGAGCGAACAGCGCACACAGGCATGCCAGGAATTCGAAGGGCCGGATCTTGGCGAAGGCCGTGTCGTAGCCGATGCCGGAGAACAGCGATGCCAGCGTCGTTGCGTAGAGAAACTCGATGAAGCGAAGGCGAGCCGCCATCAGTGCACCGTCGCGTGAGCCAGCCGCGTGTAGACAGAGTCGTTGTTGCGGCACATGCGGTCGATGCTCCACGGCGAGACGTCCGTCTGCCACGCACCAGCGCTGAGGGCAGCCAGCCGCCCGCGGTCGAGCAGCAGACTGGCGATGGCGTTTGCCGACCCCGACAGATCGTTCGCGTCCGTGATGAGGCCGTTGCGATCGTGGGCTACCGCCTCGGCTATTCCGGGCATGTCCGAAACAACCACCGGCAGACCGCCCGCGAGATACTGGATCACCACACGCGGCAGGCCTTCGTTGGTCGAACACAGCACGCCGATGTCAGCCAGTGCGATGAGGCCGCCGGGGTTGGCGTGAAATCCAAGACGCCGAATATTCTCCGGACGGGTTGATTGCGCAACTGCCGCTTCGATTGACGGATGATGCGGATCGCCTCCGCCGGCGAGCACCAGTCGGGCGGACGGCACGGCGGACAGCACCGCCTCGAAAGCGCGGATGAATTCCGCATGGCGCTTGCGCGGTTCAAATGCCGCAAGCATCAGGACCACCGGTGGCTTCGGCTCCGCCTCGCCGATGCCGAGCAGGCGGCGCCAGTCGACAATCGGCCTGGGCTGCCGGAACGCGCTGAGGTCCATGCCCGACCGCACGACGTGATGCCGATCCTCAGGGCCGATGCGGGCCTCGACGTAGAGCCGTTTCATCGCCTCGCTCACATCAACGAAGGCATGCGTCCATGCCGCCACAATGCGCTCGGCCGCGAGGTAGATCTGCGCCTCGACCGGCGACACGCCGAGAAACGGGGCGATATGCACGCCATGCACGATACGGGGCACACGCACCTGCCTCGCGGCGAAACGACCGAGAATTCCCGCCTTGCTGGTGTGGGTGTGGACGACATCGGGCTTAAGGGCCGCAAACAGGCGGCGAAGCGCCAACAAGGCTGCGGCATCCGTGCGCGGCGAAACCCGTCGCACCAGCGCGGGGACCTCCCTAAGGCGCACGCCGGGAGAGACCTTGGCCAGGATCTCCGGCTGCGTTTCCCGCCCGTGGACAAGAACGACCTCATGGCCATTGACGGCCGACCAGTTGCTGCATGCGACGATGTTTTCATCGGCGCCGCCGTTGATCAACCGCGTCGTGATGTGGGCGATCAGCATGCGGCTTAGGTGCTCCTGAGCGGCGCTTCTTGTAACGAAGCGCGATGGGTCCGGTAGTAGGCAATCAAGTCGCGCGGGCGGAGCGGTTGGCTCGTCTTGCGGCCGAGAAAGAACACCCCGCTCGCGCCATCCGCCTGGGCGCCTGCGCCGCCGGGACGATCGAAGAAGCGCAACCAGAAGAAGGGAAGCGACGCGGCGAGCGCGAGTCCCTGTCCGGCGCCCCACGACCGGGCGAGGTAGCGGATCGACCAGATGAGGGCGGTCCCCGGTCCGGCGGAGGCTCCCGACCAGATCTCCTCGAAATCACGGAACAGCCAGCGATGGCCGCTGAGCGTGAAGCGCGTAAAGTCATACGCCTGTTCGTGGACCTGCTGGATGAACGGCGTGTCGGCAAACGCCAGGCCACCCGGCTTCAGAACGCGCGATATTTCCGCAACGACTGCAGCCGGCTCCAAGACATGTTCGAGCACGGCTTGAATCCAGACGCCGTCGAAGCTGCCGTCGCGAAACGGCAGGCTGTGTCCGTCCGCCACCAGAGCGGTGTTTTCGGTGGGGTAGACGTCGGTGCCGATGAGTTCGATGCGCTCGTCCTGGTATAGCTGTTCGGCGCCAGACCCGATCCGCCCGCCGCCTACCACCAGCACGCGGGGCCTCGCCGCCGGCATCCCGGCGCAGACGGCGCGCAGGAAGATCGGCGCGCAGGTGGCGGCAACCTTGTTGGTGCCCAGCAGAAAGGCGCGGAGCCTGCCGCGCGCTCCGTGGCGATTCTCGTCCCGGTCCATCACCGGCTCACGGTACCCCTCGTAGTAATCGCGAGCGAACAGGCTGTTCTCGAAGTCGACGAGCACCGGCTGCTCCACCGCCACCGGAAACGGCTCGGCCGAAAGCGCACAACGCGGGTTGCGGCAGTGACAGCGCTGTGACTGAACCTCTATCGCCCCGCGACAGCGCGGACAGGCGAGTATGGCGGCAAGACTCTGGCTGATCATGCGGTGCCTTGCTACACCGCCTGCTCGTCGCTCCAGATCACCTGCAAGGTCTTGGCGACGATCTTGAGGTCGAGCAGGAAGCTCCAGTGGTTGACGTAATAGAGGTCGTGTTCGATGCGCCGTTCCATGGCCGACAGCGTCGAGGTCTCGCCGCGGTAGCCATTGACCTGCGCCCAGCCGGTGAGCCCGGGCTTCACATGGTGGCGATAGGCGTAGGCGCCGATGCGCTCCTGGTATTCGGCGTTGTGCCGGGTGGCGTGCGGCCGCGGCCCGACGATCGACATGTCGCCGGTGAGCACGTTCCAGAGCTGCGGCAGCTCGTCGATGCTGGTCTTGCGGAGGAAGCGGCCGACGCGGGTGACACGCGGATCGTCGCGCTTCGCCTGGCGGAAGGCGTCGCCGTCCTCGCTCACCGTCATGGTGCGGAACTTCAAGATGCGGAAGGGACGGCCGCTGAAGCCGTTGCGGGTCTGGCGGAAGAGCACGGGGCCGGGCGAGTCGAACTTCACTGCAAGGGCGACCAAGCCGAGCAATGGCGAAAGCGCGACAAGGCCGGACGCCGCCAGTGTGACGTCGAAGGCGCGCTTGACGCTGCGCTCGACCGCGCCGAGCGGCGCGCGCTGCAGCACGCTGGCGCCGAGCCCGCGCATGGCCATGTTGCCGCTACGCATGAAGCGGGCGACGTTATGGTCGGGAAGCAGGTAGACCGGCACCGGCACCGCCCGCAGTGCCTGCTGGATCTCGCCGATGCGGTGCGCCTCGCTCCAGTCCGCCAGCACGACGATCGAATCGATGTCGTGCTGCCGGGTGATATCGACGGCGCGATCGAGCAGCCCGGCGAAATGCTCTGCCGGGGTCTTGCCGTCCCAGGTGAAGATTGTCCGGGCGACGAGGCCGACCCGCTCCAGCGTTTCTGCCGCATCGATCTGCTCGAGCTCGCCGCGGCTGGCGAGCAGCACGACCGGACGATGGCTGAGCGCGCCGCTGCGGAGCGCCGCGACCGTCCATCGCGCCAGCGCCGAACGCCAGGCGAGGAGGGCGCCGAGGCCGGTGGCGAAGAACAGGCCGACGGCGCCGCGCGAGAGATTGCCGCCGACCTTGCCGACGAACAGCAGGCCAAGCGTGACCAGGACGACGACCGCCCACACCATGGCGACCTCGCGCCAGTCGCGCCGCGCTTGCAGCAGCCGCTCGGCGCCGTAGGCGCCGCGGCCGCCCATGATGACGGCGAAATCGACGAAGGAGATCACGGCGATCGCAACGTAGCGATCGATCTGGATGCCGGCCCGCAGGACGAGGCCATGGTAGATCAGCGCGCTGCCCAGCGCCGCGGCCAGGATGACCAGAAAATCGACGGCGCCGACGACGAAGCCCAGCGATTGCACGGAGAGGGGAAGCGAGAACGGCAGCCGCCGCTCGCCCGGTCCGCCCCTGTGCACGCCGATGTCGTGCGCCGACATGTCCATCAACGCCGCCCACGTCCAGCCGATTGCCGCTGGCGACGGATTCTCCGGGAGGGGAAATCAACGGCGCCGACACGAACCTTCGGCGCGGGACGGCGGGCTCGCAACCTACCATTGCGGGAGACCAAATTAGCTCAAACTGTCTGAAGTTCCGGTAGCACCCAAAAAAGCTTGTAGGGCTTGGACAATCGCGGTGTTCTTCGTCCACACGCTAAACGGGTGGTACCTTCGGCCCTTTGCCGAAAGCCCTAACGCATGGTTCGCGGATGCGCGACATTTCTCGAAAGACTTCTAGCCGCCGAGCTGGTGCCGGACGCGCGACACGAAACGGTTGAGGTCGTCGGCCGAAAGCACATGGAGCGCGTCGGTGGCAGCTAACCGCAGATGCTCGTTGCCGAAGTAGGCGGCGGCCAGCGGGTCGGTGAAGCGGGTGGGCAGCGACAGCACGAGATGGAGGTCGCCGACAACATCGGAGCGGAGGTCGGCCGGAAGCAGCGGGAAGAGCGTGAGGCCGAGCACGACACGGTCGGCGGCGATCCAGCCTTCGCGCGCGGCGAAGCGGTAGGAATTGCGGAGCGCCGTTAGCGTCGGCTCGTCGTAGCGCGCGTTGAAGGCGAGCATGCGCGCCTTGAACAGCCACAGTTCCCCGGATGCCGGCGCGGCGGCGAGCGCCGCCTCCAGTATGCGCGAGCATTCCGCCACATCGCCGGCTTCGCGGCTGCCGCAGACGGCGGCCTGCGGACCGAACAGAAGCGGGTCGGCGATGACGTTGGACACCGCCGCCGCGCGGCCGGCGATCTGCGGATCGCCGTCGTGGGCGGGATCGACCGGGAGCGGTACCTGCTCCAGCCACGTCGCTGGCGGCGTGGCGGATACGACGGCCGCCAGCCGCAGGCTGGCGAAAGCCGCGACGAGCGTCAGGCCCGCGAGGACGCCGAGCGTGACGGCCCGCGCCGCCCGGGTGCCAAGACGCCGCGCCGCCGGAGCGGCCGGCGCGCTAGCGGTAATAGCCCTGGTAGTCGCGTCCGTAGCCATAGCGGTAGCCGTCGCCTCGCTCGATGCGGTTGAGCACGCCGCAGATCGGCAGATCGACCCGCCGCGTGAGATCGCGGAGCGCGGCGCGCACGGCGTGCTGGCCGGTGGCGGCGTGCTTGACGATGAACAGGCCGAGGTCGCAGTGGCGCGCGACGATGGTCGCATCCACCACCAGGCCGACCGGCGGCGTATCGACGATGACGACGTCGTATTTTTCGCGCGCGTAGGCCATCAGCTCGTCGAAACGGGTGGACATGAGCAGCGAGTCGGTGGCGATAGCGCTGGCCTCGGCGCCCAGCACGTAGTGCGCGCCGGTTGCCGCCTCCGTGACCATGGTCAGGCGGTCGGCGCCGGCGCCCTGCGACTGCGCCAGGAACCCGAGCAACCCCTGATCGACGTTCTCGTTGAGCAGGCGGTGGATCGAGGGATGGCGGAGATCGGCGTCGATGAGCAGGGTCGAGGTCCCGGTCATCGCGAAATGGCGGGCGAGCGCCAGCGCGATGGTCGTCTTGCCGTCGGCGGGCAGCGACGACGTAACGAAGATGCAGCGCTTGGATCGCGGGCCGTACACGTCGATGCCCATGCGCACGCGACGAATCGATTCGGCGAAGGCGGAAAGCGGTTCCGCGATGATCGCAAGATCGGGCCGGTCGTTGCCCTCGCTGCTGACATAGCGCGGCACGGCCGCGATCACGGGTATGCCGGCGAGGTTTTCGAACTGCTCGACGCTGGTGATCCCGCCGATGAAGTGCTCGCGCAGGAAAGCGAGGCCGATCCCGGCGCCGAGCGAGAAGATGAATGAGCCAGCCAGGATGAGCTTGAACGGCGGGAAGCTTGGGTCCGCTGGCGGCGTGGCGCTGGCGATGACGCGCGAGTCGGGCACGGTGAAGTCGGTCTGCTGCTCGACCTGGCGGAGCTTGGTCAGGAAGGTGTCGTAGAGGGTGCGCCGCGTCTCGGCGTCGCGTTGCAGGCGGAACAGGTCGACCGAGACAGCCTGCGGCAGCTGCAGCTGCCCGACCGTGTCCTGGATCTGCTTGCGCACGTCGGCGCTGCGCGATTGCGAGGCCGAAAGGTCGTCCTGCAGTGCCGACGAGCGCTGCTGCGCCTCAGCCTTGATCTGGTCGTTGAGCGCGTTCAGGTTCTTCTGCGCGGCCGCCAGCCGCGCCGGATCGTTGGTGCCCGAGACCTGGGCGGCGAGCACCTCGCGCTGGTGGGCGAGACTGGCTGCGTCCTGGCCGGACAGCGTCAGCAACTGGTCGTAGTCGTTGGTGGCGAGCGCGCCCTGCAGCGCCGCCAGCGCCTCGGAATCGGCCGCTTGCTGCTTGCCCTCCGCACTCATCCGCTGCAGCAGGTCCTTGGCCGCCGGCGAGCCGAGCTGGCCAAGCGTCTTGTTGACGAAGTCGTCGATCTGCTGCTCGCCGGTGCCGATGTCGTTGGCGAGACTGTCGACCCGCCCGCGCAGGAACTCCGCCGCCCGCCCGTTGGAGTCGAGTTTGGCGGAAATCTGCTCGGTGAGGTAGGCGTCGGCGACCGCGTTTGCCATCTTCGCCGCGGTCTGCGGATCGTAGGCGGAAGCCGCGACCGAGATGACGCTGGTCAGCCCGACGCGGCGGATCTGGATGCGCTCCATTAGCGCCGCCACCAGTCGCGCCTGCTCGGGCTGCGGCAGGTCGGCGAAGTTCACCGTGGGCGCGGTCGCCGACGGACGTGGCGCGCCGAAGCCGAACAGCGAGCGGATCATGAAGCCGAGCGAGGCGCCCTGGCGAAACTCGGGCCAGCCAGCGATGCCGAGAGTATCAGCGGCGCGCTCGCCGACCTTCGCCGAACGGGCGATCTCGACTTCGGTATCGACCTGGCTGTTCGCGCCGATGGCGTCGGGAATGCCGGGCTCGAAGCCCAGCATCTGGCTGTCACGGCTATCGACGACGACCAGCGTCGTGGCGGTGAATTGCTGGCGCAGCTGAAACGTCACCAAGAGGGCGGTGGCGACGATGATGAGCACGGTGCCCAGGATCAGCCACCGATGGCGCTGCAGCATGCTGAGCAACGCCCGCACGTCGATCTGGCTTTCGCCTTCGACCGGCAGGGCTGCGTCCTGCGGCAATGACTGGGGCGGTGCGATCGCACGCATCAGGAGGCCATTTCAGGTTTTGGGCGGTCTGCCGCTGCCATCACAGGTCAAACCGCCAGGAGCCGGCGATCGGCGTTCGACAGCACCAGGCAGCTCAACCGGTTCGTGAAGTAGGCGCCGGTGTCGATATTGATCCTGAACTTGCCAAGAAATGGTTGCTCGATCGGCGTGTGGCCGTGAACGACGACTTTTTCGGCGGGCGCATCGCTGTCGGCGCGGCCGGCGCGAATCCACAGGAGATCGGTCGGCTCCTGCTCGGCCAGCGCGACGCCGGGGCGCGCCCCGGCGTGGGCGAAGAAATAGTCGCCGGCGGTATGGCTGAACGGCATCCGCTGCAGGAACATGAGCTCGGCCGGCGGGATGGCGCGGGCAAACGCATCGCGAATGCGCGCCAGTTCCTCCGGCGGCGGCCGCTCGCGCCCGCCGGTCTGGACGCCATAGGAGCGCAGCGTTTCCGGCGCGCCGTTGCGGAACCACTGCTGGCCGTGGCGTTGCGGATCCTCGAGGAAATCGAGCAGCATCTGCTCATGGTTACCGCGCAGGCCGATGGTCGCCGCGCCGGGGAAGCCGGCGACCATGCTGGCAATCACGGCGTGGGAGCCGGGTCCGCGATCGATGAGGTCGCCGAGGCCGATCACGGTGACTTCCGCCGCAGGTTCGTTCACCATGTCAGCGATAATGGCCGCGCGCAGGCGCTGGGCGAGGTCGTCGCGGCCATGCAGGTCGCCGAAAGCATATATGCGGTGACCTTCGGGCAATCGCGCCTCATGATCGAGAGGCGGCGGAAGCGCTCTTTCCCGCCGCCGTCGGAATAGTGACATTGATGGCTTCCCGATAATTGACCGAGGCGGCGGCCGCTGCCGCTGCCTGCGCCCGCTGGCCTCGCCCGCTACGCGCACGCCGCACACTCTCGCCCAGTCCGGCGCCCATGACCACCGCCGCCGTAAGCCCGACCGCCTGCACCTGCAGGCTGAAATCGACCAGCGAATGGAAGGCGGTCGCGGCGGCCACGGCGACGGCCGCGACCGCTGCCGGATGCGTCTCCCCGCGGCGCAGCGCACCGCGCCCGATCGTGACGACGACAACGACGAGCCCGGCGACCAGGATCGCGAAGGCGGGCAGGCCGAGCTCGGCGGCCGCCTGCAGGTAGGTGTCGTGGGCGCGGTCCCAGAGGTAGGCGCTGGAAGCGCGCAGATGATAGAGCGGGAAAGCGTCGATAAAGGTGCCGCCGCCCTGGCCGAGCAGGGGGCGGTCGCGGATCATGTCGAGGGTGTCGGCATAGACTGCGAGGCGGTCTTCCGTGCCGAGACCGGCGGCAAGCCGCGCGAACAGAAAGTCGCCGGACACGGCGACCACGATGAAGGCAGCCCCGAGTCCGGCGAGCAGCGTGGTCGTCAGCGTGGTGCGCGTTCCACCGGCGCGCCGAAGCGAAAGCAGAATGACCGCGACCAGTGCTACGGCGGCGGCGACGGTGCCGCCGCGCGAGCCGGTATTGAGCAGGGCCGCCGCGAGAACGAGATCCGCCAGAAGGAAAGGCGCGGTGCTGCGCACGATTTCCAGCGTCGACAGGAACCAGTTGCGCGGGCTGGCCTCGGCCGCTTGGGCGATGGCTTCGGCGCGCGCCGCGATCATCGCAGTCGCGGCGGCGATGCCGATGACGAAGTAGGTCGCGGCGGCGTTGCGCCCGATGAAGGTGCCGGTCACCGCTCCTGGATAGGCAACTGTATCGAGCAGGAACACCTGGCGGAAACCGAGGGCATCGGCGAGCAGGCCGTATGCGGCGACCGCCGCGGTCACCGCCACGACCAGCCCGATCAGGAAGCGGGCGCGGCGGCGGTCCATGGCCAGCCGCGCCGCAAGGAAGCCGGCGAGCGCGATCGGCAGGACCTCGGCCAGTGTCGTCCACGTGTCGCTCGGGCTGATGCTGATCGCGCCGGCGGCGCCCGGCACGGCCGACCAGGCCGGATGGCGGAATTGCGCGGGGATACCGGGCAGGGCCTGGACGGCCATCCACAGCACGACGACGGCGAACGCCGCCGCAGCAAACGCCACCGGCTGCCAGTCGACTTCAGGCCGGGCGCTCTTGCTGCGCTCGCCGAGCAGGAAGAGGGCCAGCACCAGCACGGCGAAGACGCCATTCAGTGCCCAGAGCAGCGGGCGATTGCTCGCCAGCGGCAGCGGCGCCCACACGATCAGTGCGTAGAAGAAAAGGCGCGAGGCCTTTGCCATGGGTTGCGAACTCACGTGCAGAGGTCACGCCGGACAAGGAGTACGTCGAGGTGCCTGTCGGCGGGGATCAGGTCTGGCTCGGCACTTCCGGGGTCTTGGTCGAATTTTCCGGCGGCGTCTGTGTCGGATCGATCAGCACATAGCCTGCCGGGCACGAGCATGAGCCGGAAAGGCTGCCGTCGGAGTTGATACCGCATGAAATGGTCACGCCGCCGCCACCCGGCGCGGCGCAGAACACCGCGGCCGCGGACGCCGAGGTCGCATAAGCGAAGGGTATGCCGGCAGCGGCGGCCAACACGAGAAGCTTCTTCATCGCTATCTCCACGCAATACGTGTGTTTGAGCCCCGACAGACCATACGCGACGTGTTCGCTAGTGCAAAAACCTGGCGAAACGGGCGGAAGCCCAATGATTGCCGCGGGTTCAGTGAGTGTTTGATTAGAATGGAGGCGATCAGCGGCCATTGCTGCCGACAATTGGCTTACGCAAGGCCCGAATAGCTCCGGTACCAGTCGACAAAAATGCGTACGCCATCTTCAATCGTGGTTGACGGGCGGTACCCCGTGAGGGCGGAGAGTAAATCGGCGCTGGCGTGCGTGCGGCGAACATCGCCCGGCTGCATCGGCAGCATTGTCTTGATCGCCGTGCGTCCGAGCGCGGTTTCGACCGCCGCGATGAGATCGGTGAGCGCCGTCGGCTCGCCGCGCCCAACGTTAACGACGCGGAAGGGGGCCTCCGCCGAGAGCGAATCGATTGCCGCCACACGGTTGGCTTCCGCCGGCGGCAGCGCGATGAGCCGCACCATCCCTTCGATCAGGTCGTCGATGTAGGTGAAGTCGCGGCTCATGTTGCCTTCGCCGTACACCTCGATCGGCCTGCCGGCGAGGATGGCATCGACGAACTTGAACAGCGCCATGTCCGGCCGGCCCCATGGGCCATAGACCGTGAAGAAGCGGATCGCCGTGGTGGGCACCCGGTGGAGATGGGCGGAGGCGTGGGCCATCGCCTCCATCGCCTTCTTGGTCGCGGCATAGAGCGACAGCGGCTCATCCGCCTTGTCGGTCTCCGCGAACGGCACCTTGGGGTTGGCGCCGTAGATCGAGCTGGTCGAGGCGAGCACGAGGTGGCGCACGCCCGGCGCACGGGCAAGGTCGATCACCCGCCACGAGCCGGCGACGTTGCTGTCGATGTAGGTCTGCGGCGCTTCCAGCGAGTAGCGCACCCCGGCCTGCGCGGCGAGATGAACGATGACCTCGGGGCCGGCAAGATCGGCGGCGCGGGCAAGCTCGTCGCCTTTCTCCAGCATCCCGGTGACGGCGGTGAAGCCATTGGAGCGGGCAAGGATCGCGTGCCGCGCCTGCTTCAGCCTGACGTCGTAGTAGGGCGTCATGCCGTCGAACCCGATGACGACGTGGCCGTCGGCAAGCAGCCGGCGGGCGAGGTGGAAGCCGATGAAACCGGCGGTGCCGGTAACCAGAAGCCTCATTCCGCCGCCGCTGGCATTGCCGGATTTTCGGCGTCGCCGCCGCGCCCGACGCCGAAGTAGCGGAAGCCGTGGCGGGCGACTTCGCGCGCGTCATAGACGTTGCGGAGATCGACCAGCACCGGCTCGGCCATGACGGCGCGGAGCTCGTCGAAATCGAGCGCACGGAACTGGTTCCATTCGGTGACGATGACCAGCGCCGCGGCATTGCGCGCCGCGTCGTAAGGCCCGGCGCAGAACAGCACGTCCTTGAGCAGCGGCCGCGCCGCGTCCATGCCCTGCGGATCGTGCGCCTGGATTTGCGCGCCGGCGTCCTGCAGCGCCTGGATGACGGAAAGCGACGAGGCCTCGCGCATGTCGTCGGTGTTCGGCTTGAAGGTCAGGCCGAGCACGCCGATCGTCTTGCCGCGCACCGAGCCGCCACAGGCCGCGATCACCTTACGCGCGATCGTGCGCTTGCGCTGGTCGTTGACCGCGACCGTCGTTTCCACCAGCCGAAGTGCCGTGCCGTTGTCGTGCGCGATCTTGACCAGCGCGCGCGTGTCCTTGGGGAAGCAGGAGCCGCCATAGCCCGGGCCGGCGTGCAGGAACTTCCCGCCGATGCGGTTGTCGAGGCCGATGGCGCGGGCGACGTCCTTGACGTCGGCGTTCACCGCCTCGCACAGGTCGGCGATCTCGTTGATGTAGGTGACCTTCATGGCGAGGAAGGCATTGGCCGCGTATTTCGCGAGCTCCGCCGTGCGCCGCGTGGTGAACAGCAGCGGCGCCTGGTTGAGATAGAGCGGGCGATAGACCTCGCTCATCGCCTCGCGGCCGCGCTCGTCCTCGCTGCCGATGACGATACGGTCCGGCCGCTTGAAATCTTCGATCGCGGCGCCTTCGCGCAGGAACTCCGGGTTGGAGACGACGACGAAATCCGTCGTGGGGTTAGCTTTACGCACGATCCGCTCGATCTCGTCGCCGGTGCCGACCGGGACCGTGGACTTGGTCACGATCACGGTGAAGCCGGTGAGCGCCGCCGCGATCTCGCGCGCGGCGGCATGGACATAGGTCAGGTCGGCGTGACCGTCGCCGCGCCGCGACGGCGTGCCGACGGCGATGAACACGACGTCTGCCTCGGCAACGGCAGGGGCGAGCGCGGTGGTGAAGGACAGGCGGCCGGCGCGGGCGTTGCTTGCGACCAGATCGCCAAGGCCGGGCTCGAAGATCGGCATCTCGTCCCGCGCCAGCGCCGCAATCCGCGTCGCATCCTTGTCGACGCAGGCGACCGTATGGCCGAAATCGGCGAGGCACGCGCCGGAAACGAGACCGACGTACCCGGAACCGATCATCGCTATTCGCATGGCTCACCCTGCTGGCGTGTGCCCACCGCCCGAGAGCGCCTTCTATCACCGGCCGCGCCGTGTTTCACCCATCGCCGGGCGAAAGGCCGGGGAACGCTGGCGCCAAGGCTAACGCCGGCTATCCGCGGGCTTTGCGACTTTCACGAACCAGTCGCGGACGAAGGCCAGCGTTTCGGCCACGGCCGGCGGCGGATTGGGCGAGCCCATGAAGCCGTGGCGAGGCGCAGGATCGCCGCCAGAGGTTCGGTATTGACGAAACCGCGTGCCGCTATGCACGTTGCCGTGTCGTGATCGGGCGGCGGTCGCTTAAGTCTTCCGGATATCTTCTCACCTGAAATGACGTCGCAGAGCGGCACGGCGTCGGTTCCGCGGGAATGGGCATGCGACCGAATCTCCGGGACGTGACGGTATGCGCCGCCGATACCGTCGCACCGCGGCTAGCGGCGCGCGCGCTCGAACTTTGCCTCGACCGCGCCGACTTCGCCGACGCGATCCTCTTCTCCGATCGGCCGGTCGCGGGACGGTTTCACAATGTCGCGATCGCGGCGATGACGTCGATGGACGCCTATTCCAGTTTTTGTCTCACCGGCATGGCGCGTCATATCGCGACCGATTTCGCGCTCGTCGTGCAATGGGACGGTTACGTCGTTCATCCGGAAGCGTGGAGCAACGAATTCCGGCAATACGACTACATCGGCGCGCCGTTCCTGGACGGTGGCCACACGCCGATCATGGGCAACGGCGGCTTCTCGTGGCGGAGCCGCAAACTGCTGAAGGCGTTGGCCTGCCTGCCGCCGCAGCCCGGCGTGCCGGAGGACATGGTGATCTGTCATCACCAGCGCGGGCGCCTCGAAACCGAGTTCGGTGTACGCTATGCGCCCGACATGGTGGCCCGCCGCTTCTCGCATGACGTCCAGCGCCCGGCCGCCGCCACCTTCGGCTTTCACGGCGCGCGCAATTTCCTGCGCTACGAGGACGAGCGCACCGTCGTCGCCATCTTCGAGGAAGCTCCG
>Ga0265314_10003112_pt1 | contig 16320 bp, 16 predicted proteins | sample 4126metaG_FD_203106 | JGI IMG/M metagenome (GOLD analysis project Ga0265314, IMG submission 203106) | Rhizosphere microbial communities from Carex aquatilis grown in University of Washington, Seatle, WA, United States - 4-1-26 metaG | ecosystem: Host-associated > Plants > Roots > Rhizosphere >... | reverse complement strand
CCGCCGGGTGGGGTTCGGTACACAAGTACGTCAAGCCGTCCGGTAATTGCGCCGGACAGGAAATTCTGGCGAGCCACTATTCGTCCGGTAAGCGCACCGCCACGGGCGAGCGCTTCGACCCGAACGGCAACACCGCCGCCGCGCGCACCTGGCCGCTCGGCACGACGCTGACCGTGACCAATCCGAAGAACGGCCAGTCGATCACCGTGCGGATCAACGATACCGGGCCGTGGGGCATCGCCTTTCGCATGGGCGCCCGGCTCGACCTCGCGCGCGGCGCCGCGCAGCGGCTCGGCATGCGCGGCTCGCAATACGTCTGCGTGGTGTGACCGCCCTCCCCGTTTTCGGGAGGGCTGTCCTCGCCTCTATTCCCGGCCTGCAAAATATTTTCGGACGGCCGCCCGACCGCGCGCCCGCTTGCTAGACTTGTGTCCAGGCGGCCGTCTGCCAAGGCCGTCCCATAAAGGCCGTCATATAAAGGCCGTCACATATCAGGGAGCGAAACAATGACTTTCTCCAAGCTCAGCGCCGCCGCGCTCGCGCTCGCCGGCACCGCCGCGTTCGTCATGCCGGCGCAGGCCGACCTGCTTGCGCGCAAGGACCTCTCCGCCGACATGGCGGTCACCATCGCCACCACCGCCATCGCCACCTGCAAGAGCAACGGCTACGCCGTGTCGGCCACCGTGGTCGGGCGCAACGGCGAGATCCTCGTGCAGATCCGCGGCGACAACACCGGCCCGCACACGATCGAGAACAGCTTCCGCAAGGCCTATACCGCGCGCACCTTCCGGATACCCTCGGGCACGATGGTCGAGCGGCTGAAGGCCGATCCCACGCTCGGCCTCATCCACCTGACCAACGTCATCGCCAACCAGGGCGCGCTGCCGATCAAGATCGGCGAGGAGACCATCGGCGCGGCCGGCGCCTCCGGTGCACCGGGCGGCGAGAAGGATGAAGCCTGCGTCAAGGCCGGCATCGATAAGATCGCCGACCAGTTGAAGTGAAGCGATCCGGGAGAACCCTCATGTCAGCAACGACAATCGCCGTGGGCGCGAGCGTGCTCGGCATCGGCTTGAGCTTGGGCCTCGCGCTTGCGGCGCCGGCTCACGCGCAGCTCATTGCACGCAAGGACCTGTCCTATCCGATGGCGCTGGCCATCGCGCAGGGCACGCTCGAAGCCTGCAAGGCGCGCGGCTATCCGGTCTCGGTGGTGGTGGTCGACCGCGCCGGCGAGACCATGGTGCTGCTGCGCGCCGACAACGCCGGCCCGCACACCATGGAGAACGCGCGGCGCAAGGCCTACACCGCGATGACCTTCAAGATGACCACGCAGGCTTTCATCGAGGAGATGAAGACGCGGCCGGCGCGGCGCGAGCAGACGACGCTCCCCGGCGTCATCGCCATCAACGGCGGCGTACCGCTCAAAGTGGGGAGCGACGTGATCGGCGGCGTCGGCACGTCGGGTTCGCCCGGGGTCGACGAGGAATGCGTCGCCGCCGGCATCGACAGGGTGAAGGATGAGTTGAAGTAGTTTTCCGCCCTCATCCTGAGGAGCGCTCGCAGAGCGCGTCTCGAAGGATGGGGCGGCCTCTATGGTTCGAGACGCCCGCCGTCGCTAAAGCGTCGGCGGGCTCCACACCATGAGGCCGTTCTACTTCTTCTCCAGCATCAGCTGCCCCTTCTGGCCGATGACGCGCTGCGCGGCGGCGGCAAACTGCGCCAGCAGCCAGGGCAGCGTCACCTCGAGCCGTACGCCGGCCTCGTAGACCGTGATATTGCCGGAAGCGCGCTGGCCGAGCGAGCGCACGCGGAAGGTGAGGGTATCGCCCTCCCAGTCCTGCTGCTCGATGCTGATGAGGCGCGCGAATTCGGCTTCGGCGCGGCCGAGGCCGCCTTTGATGCGGCGCAGGGCCTCGTCCTTGCCGAGGCGGTGCGGAATGATGACGACGAGCGGTTCTGCCATCCCGTCTATCTAGGCACGCCGGTGCCTCACGAAAAGACCGGCTACCAGCGCCCGCCGCCGCGCACCAGGCGGATGACCAGGAGCAGGATGATCGCGCCGGCGGTGGCGTAGATGATCTCGCGCACCAGGCTGGTCGCCGCAATGTTTAGGCCGAGCTTGGGGAACAGCCAACTCGCGATGAAGGCGCCGACGACGCCGATGGCGATGTCGCCGATCAGGCCGAAACCCGTGCCCTGCACGATCTTGCCGGCAAGCCAGCCGGCAATGAGGCCGACCAGAAGAATGACCAGAATGCTTTCGCCCGACAGGTACATGTTACCCTACGTCCTCTGTTGCCCCCGGGCGCATGATCGCCCGCCCCCGTGACCGGCGCAAGACAAAGGTTTCCTCGCGCCGCCCGTGCTAGGCTCGCCCCATGTTGAAACGCGAGAACTTTCCGATCACCAAAATCTACGTGCCGATGGCACGCCGCGGCACGCTCGATGCCAAGCGGGTGGCCGAAATCGCCGAGAGCATGCTCGCCGACGGCCAGCAGACGCCGATCAAAGTGCGCGCCGATGGCGAGCGCTTCGTGCTGATCGAGGGCCTGCACCGGCTGGAGGCAGCCAAGTCACTGGGCGAGCAGACCATCGTCGGCTACCGGGTCGACGCGCGCAAGCATTAGGCACCGTGTCCCGGGCGCAGCGCAGCGTGAAACGGTGCGCTGCAGAACCGGGACCCAGATCAATCAAGAAAGCTGGACCCCGGATCAGCGGTGCACCGTTACACGCTGCACCGCATCCGGGGAACGCATCAGCCCTATTTCAATTCGCTGAGCATCTTGGCGCAGGCTTCGGCCACGTTGCGATTTGGCTCGGCATTGCCGGGGAACGTCACCCAGCCGCCATCGACGAGAAAGACGTCCTGTTTCCAGCTATCGGTCGCCTTCAGCTGGGCCAGCGTCGCGGTCGCCCCATTGGCGTGCTGCAATCTGTCGGCACAGATCGGCGCCAGCACCGCCACCACCGCGCGGTTGGAACTGTCCTGCGCCATTTTTTGCGCCTTGCTGCTGAGCTGCCATCCGCCCCAGCCGAAACCAACGACAAGGGTGATCGCGCAGCCGGCGGCGGCGCCTTGCAGCAGACGGGTCAACGAGTCGCCCTGCAGCATGGGTGGCAATTGCATGAGAGTATCCTTTCGTCCGGCCTTGAGGCCGGAGCGTGAATGGGACGTAAACCCGGACGGGTTTTCCGTTTCGTTTTAAGTTGGAATGGAGGCCCGGCCGCTTTGCGCTGGCGTTTCGGTCGCGGCAACCGTGCGCTCTTTTGCAGCCGAAGTCGATGCCGCCGCGCGGATGTCGCACCGAAGGATGATGCCTCGGCCCGCCGCCGTGCTATGTTTGCCGCCACCGGGTCGGGTTTTGGGGAAGCGTCATGCGTCTCAGCCACCTGTTGCCGCCGACTGCCTTATTGGCCGCCGTTTTTGTGCTGGCCAGCGTCGCCGCAACCCGCGCGAACATCCTCATCGAGATCGACAAGACCAAACAGCAGATGATCGTCACGGTCGACGGCGATCCGCGCTATCTCTGGCCGGTGTCGACCGGCAAAGAGAGCTACGACACGCCGGCCGGCGAGTTTCAGCCGTTCCGCATGGAGCGCCACCACTTCTCGCGCGAGTGGGACGACGCGCCGATGCCCTACTCCATCTTCTTCACGCAGGAAGGCCACGCCATCCACGGCAGCTACGAGGTGCGCCGTCTCGGCACGCCCGCCTCGCACGGTTGCGTGCGGCTGTCGCCCGACAACGCCGCAGTGCTGTTCGACCTCGTCAAGCAGCAGGGCGTGAAGAACGCACGCGTGGTGCTCACGGGCGAGCCGCCGAGCGCGACCGAGCTTACCGCACGCCACAGCAACGATGTGGGCAACGGCTCGATCATTGCCGAGGAGCCGGCGCCGCGTCCGCGCAAGTCGCGCAGCCTGCGCGACGACGACGGCTACCGCCTCTATTCGTATCGCGAGCCCTATACCGTGCGCCGCCGCTTCGGCCCCTTCCCGTTCGGCTGGTGATGCGGAACCGAACGGCGCCTCTCGTCTTGAATCGCCAGGCCAGGCACGGGAGGCGTTCATGATCCGCAAGCTCGCCGGCGGCAAGTACCGCCTCTACTCGCGCAAGAAAAATCCGAAGACCGGCAAGCGGCGCAATCTCGGCACCTTCGATACGAAGAAGGCGGCGATGCAGCACGAGCGCGAGATTCAGTATTTCAAGCGGCATTGATCGCTGTCATTCTGGGCGCGGCGTAAACGCCCGCGAATAATGCTAAGTCCCGGCCATGACCACCGCCGCTGCCCGTCTCGTCTGCGATGAACCGACCGCCCGCCGGCTCGCCAGCTACCTCGCCGAAACGCTCGACGGCGAGGATTGCGTCTGCGCCGCCTTCGAGGGCGCCGACGGCCGCTGGCAGGTGGCGGTCCATTTCAGACAGCCGCCCGACGAAGCGACACTGCGCGCGCTGGTCGCGGTCGTCGCGGGCGAAGAGGCGGCCGCCGCGCTGACGATCGAGCCTGTCGACGACGCCGACTGGGTGGCACAGAGCCTTGCCGGCTTGAAGCCGGTGCGCGCCGGCCGTTTCGTCGTGCACGGCGCACACGATCGCGTGAGCCTCAAGCCAAACGACATCGCCATCGAGATCGAGGCCGCGCTCGCCTTCGGCACCGGGCATCACGGCACGACGCGCGGCTGCCTATTGGCGCTGGATGACTTGGCGAAGCGGCAACATCCGCGAAGCGTCCTCGACATCGGCACCGGCTCGGGCGTGCTGGCGATCGCCGCGGCCAAGCGCCTGCGCCGGCACGTGGTGGCGAGCGACATCGACCGCGTCGCCGTCGACGCCGCGCGCGGCAATGCGCGGCTCAACCGCGCCGCCGCATCGATCGTCTTCACTTGCGCGGCCGGCACGCGCGCGCGCGCCATCGCCACGCGCGGACCTTACGACCTGATCTTCGCCAATATCCTGCTCGGCCCGCTCATCCGTCTCGCCGTGCCGATCCGCGCGGTGACTGCGCGGCGCGGGCGCATCGTGTTGTCCGGCTTGTTGTCGTCGCACGCCAATGCCGCGCTCGCCGCCTATCGCGCCCAGGGATTGATGCTGGAACGCCGGTTCACGATCGACGGCTGGGTGACCTTGGTCCTGCGGCGCGGCTGATCCAGTCTTGCGCATGATCTTTTCCGAAAACCGGTTCCCATCCCGGATCAAGTCCGGGACAGGCTTTTTCGGGATCATGCGCTGAAAAACAAAGCCGCCCCGGCGCGCATCGCGCCGGAGCGGCTGTCGCTCAAACAACGTCGAATGTCTCACCAGCCGCCGAACGGCTCGTCCTCTTTGCGATCCGTGATCAGATAGTGATAGCGGACGAGCTCGCGCTCGGCGCGCTGCATCTGCGAATTCGCGATCGCTTCGAACAGCAGCGTGAACACGCCCTTCTCCTGGCCGGTCTTCGGCTCAGCGATGGGGGCAACGCCAAAAGTTACGGCAGCCATGGTCTTTCTCCTTCTCTAGCCCGGCGGCGTCAGCGGGTGGTCCCGGCGCAGGCACGTGACTATTGCAACGCAACATAACCAATTTTCCCTATGCGTAGAACGCATAACTCTGCATAGGAGGCCTAGAGACCGGGCATAAATCGCTTAACGAAGCGGTGAGAATTGACGCACGAGCGACACGCTTTTTGTGCATTGCAGTATTACAGGACGTGCATCGCCATTGTTGCCGGCCGCACCCTTCGCACGACAGGAAAATGCGCGAACGGTGCCAGCGGATGTCGCATGCGGCGGTCGCGCATGCCTGCGTTGCCCCGCAGACGGGGATCGTTAGAGTGCCGCGATGTTCGAATCCCGCTTTCAATCATTCGACGACGCCGACCAGCGCACCGCAGTCCCTTCGCGCATCGCAGCCTTGCGTATCGAGCTTGACCGGCGCGGCCTCGACGGCCTCGTCGTGCCGCGCGCCGACCGCCAGCAGAACGAATATCTGCCGGCGAGCGAGGAGCGATTCGCTTGGGCGACCGGTTTTTCCGGTTCGGCCGGCCTTGCCATCGTGCTGAAGGATCGCGCCGCGCTGTTCGTCGACGGGCGCTACACCGTACAGGCGGCACAACAAGTCGACACCGCTATCTTTACCATCGAGCACCTCGTCGATACGCCGCCCGAGCAGTGGCTGGAGAAGAACCTGAAGGCCGGTGCCAAGCTCGGCTACGATCCCTGGCTGCACACCGCCGACGGCGCCGAGAGGCTGCAGCGCGTCTGCGCAACTGTCGGTGCGACAGCGGTCGCGCTCGCCGACAATCCCATCGACGCATTGTGGACCGACCGCCCGGCACCGCCGCAAGGCGCCGTGAGCTTGCGGCCGCTGGCGCTCGCCGGCGAGAGCGCCGCCGAAAAAATCTGCCGCGTGCAGGACGAGATCGGCAAGCTGCGCGCCGACCTGAGCGTCGTATCCGACCCGCAGAACGTCGCCTGGCTGTTCAACATCCGCGGCGCCGACGTGCCGCACACGCCGCTGGCGCTCGCCTTCGCCATCGTACCGCGCGAGGGCCGGCCGTCGCTCTATATCGACGGCGGCAAGCTGAGCAACGACGTGCGCCACGCGCTGGAGGAGATCGCGCACGTGCGCGCGCCCGACGATCTCACGCGCGATCTTTCGCAGAGCAAGGACAAGACGGTGCGGCTCGACGCGGCGAGCGCCGCCGACGCGCTGTCGCGCCTCGTGACCGCGGCAAGCGGCAAGCCGGCGCGCGGGCCCGACCCCATCGCGCTGATGAAGTCGGTCAAGAACGCCGCCGAGATCGCGGGCTCGCGTGCGGCGCATCTGCGCGACGGCGCGGCGATGACGCGTTTCCTCGCCTGGTTCGACCGCGAGGCGCCTGCCGGCAAGCTCACCGAGATCGATGCCGTGGAAGCGCTGGAGACTTTCCGCCGCGATACCGGCAGGCTGAAGGACATCTCGTTCCCGACGATCTCCGGCTCCGGGCCGAACGGCGCGATCGTGCATTACCGCGTGACGCGCGCGAGCAACCGGCACATCGGCATGAACGAGCTGTTCCTGATCGATTCCGGCGCGCAGTACGAAGACGGCACCACCGACATCACGCGGACACTTGCGGTCGGTACGCCGACGCCTGAGATGCGCGAGCGCTTCACCCGCGTGCTGAAGGGGCACATCGCCATCGCCAGCGCCGTGTTCCCCGACGGCACGACCGGCGCGCAGCTCGATCCTTTGGCGCGGCTGGCGCTGTGGCAGGCGGGAATCGACTTCGACCACGGCACCGGTCACGGCGTCGGCAGCTATCTCTCGGTGCACGAGGGGCCGGCGCGCATTTCCAAGCTCGGCAACACGCCGCTCAAGCGCGGCATGATCCTGTCGAACGAGCCGGGCTATTACAAAACCGGCGGCTACGGCATCCGCATCGAGAACCTGATCCTGGTCAACGCAGCGCCGCAGCCGTCCGGCGCCGAGAAATCGCTCAACGGCTTCGAGACGTTGACGCTGACGCCGATCGACCGGCGGCTCATCGATGCGACGATGCTGACCGAAGGCGAGCGCGCCTGGATCGACGCCTATCACGCCCGCGTCGCGCGCGAGATCGGACCACTGCTCGATGACGAGACGCGCGCGTGGCTCGATGCGGCGACGCGGGCGTTGTAATAGTGCACGGCCCTCACATAAAACCAGAAGCCACTCCCTGGCGTCTCCTCTCGCTGCTGATGGCAATGACCGCCATCGGCCCGGCGACGCTCAACATCCTGGTGCCGGCGCTGCCCGGTCTGACCGTACGGCTGGCGACCGACACGCCCACCGTGCAGCTCACGCTGTCGCTCTATCTGCTCAGCCTCGCCACCGCGCAGCTTCTGCTCGGGCCTTTGTCCGACCGTTTCGGACGCCGGCCGGTGATGCTCGCCGGTCTCGCCCTGAGCGTCGTCGCCTCGCTTTCCGCCATCGCCGCCTCCTCCATCGGCGCGCTGATCGCCGCGCGCATCGTGCAGGCGGCCGGCGCCTCGACCGGCATCGTGGTCGGCCGCGCCATCATCCGCGACCTGTTCGAGCGCGAGCGCGCCGCCTCGATGATCGGACTCGTGACCACCGCGATGGTGATCGCACCCATGGTCGCGCCGCTCGTCGGCGGCATTCTCGACACCGCCTTCGGCTGGGAGGCGATCTTCCTGTTCATCGCGCTGTTCTCGGCCGCCGTGCTGCTATGGGCGCTGCCGGTGCTGCCGGAGACGCGACCGCAAGGCGCCGCGCAAACGCTGGGCAAGATGGCGGACGAGGCGCGCGCCCTGCTCTGCAACGCCAAGTTCTACGGCTTCGTGCTGTGCGGCGCGCTCGGCTCGGCGCCGTTCTTCACCTTCCTCGGCGGCGGCCCGCATGTCGTCGTCACGCTGATGGGCCGTACCTCCGCCGAATACGGGTTGTGGTTTGCGGTGACGTCGCTCGGCTACATGAGCGGCAACTTCACCGCCTCGCGGCTGTCGCAGCGTTTCGGCATCGATGCGATGATCGCGGCCGGCATCGGCTTCGAGCTGCTCGGCGCCGGCCTCACCTGCGCGCTGGTCGCGGGGCTGCCGCAAGCGGGTCCGGCCATCATCTTCCTGCCGCAGCTTTTGATCTCCTACGGCAACGGTCTGCTGCTGCCGAACGCCATCGCCGGCGCGGTGAGCGTGCGACCGCAGGCAGCGGGCACCGCCTCCGGCATTACCGGCTTTACGCAGATGGCCATCGGCGCGCTGGCGACACAGGTCGTCTCGGCGCTGCTCGCCGGCGCAGGGACGGCAATGCCGATGGCGCTGCAGATGCTGTTTGTGGTGGTGGCGACGGGGGTGGCGTATTATGCGCTGGTGAGGCGAACGTAGAGTGGGCTTAGCAAAGCCTACGAAATCATCTTCAGCCACTCGTCCTCGGTGAGCACCGTCACGCCGAGCTTTTGCGCCTCGGCGAGCTTGGAGCCGGCACCGGGGCCGGCGACGACGTAATCGGTCTTCTTCGACACCGAGCCGGCGGCCTTGGCGCCTAACCGTTCGGCCTGGGCCTTGGCCTCCTCGCGCGTCATCTTCTCGAGGCTGCCGGTGAACACCACGGTCTTGCCGGCAATGACGCTGTCCGCCTTCGGCTTCTCGGCGTCGAGGATCTTCACTTCTTTGGTCAGCCGTTCGACGATGTCGCGATTGTGGCTCTCGCCGAAATAGCCGGCAATCGCCTGGATCACCGTGTCGCCGATCTGGTCGAGCGCATCCATCTCGGCAATGGTCTCGGTGTCGCCTTTGGCGACCTTGAGGCAGGCGTCGTGGAACGCCTGCCAGGAGCCGTAGCCGCGTGCGAGCGCCAGCGCCGTGGTTTCGCCGACGTGGCGGATGCCGAGCGCATAGATGAAGCGGTCGAGCGATATCTCGCGCCGCGCCTCGACCGCATCGAACAAGTTGCGCACTGAGGTCTCGCCGTAGCCTTCGACCTCCTCCAGCTTGATCTTCCGATTGCGCGCCGGCAGCGTGAAGATGTCGGCCGGCTCCTTGACCCAGCCCTGCTCGAAGAACAGTTCGATCTGCTTCTCGCCGAAGCCCTCGATGTCGAAAGCGCGGCGCGACACGAAATGCTTCAGGTGCTCGATCTTCTGGAACGGACAGGCGAACTCGCCGGAGCAGCGGAGCTTCGAGCCCTCCTCGCCGGTCGCGATCTCCTCGCGCACGACGTCGGTCTTGAGCGGGCATGGGCACGTCTTCGGGAACCGATAGGGCTTGGCATCCTTCGGCCGCTTGTCGAGGACGACGTCGACCACTTGCGGAATGACGTCGCCGGCGCGCTGGATGATGACGGTGTCGCCGATGCGGATGTCGCGCCCCTCGCGCAGCACCTCGCCCTTGCCGCCGATGCCCTTGATGTAGTCCTCGTTGTGCAGCGTGGCGTTCGACACCACGACGCCGCCGACGCCGACCGGCTCAAGCTGCGCGGTGGGCGTGAGCGTGCCGGTGCGGCCGACCGTGATCAGCACGCCGCGCACCACGGTCATGGCGCGTTCGGCCGGAAACTTGTGCGCTATGGCCCAGCGCGGCGAGCGCGAGACGAAGCCGAGCCGCTCCTGCCAGTCGAGGCGGTCGACTTTGTAGACGACGCCGTCGATGTCGTAGTCGAGCCGGGCGCGGCGCTCCTCGATGGAGCGGTGGAAGGCGAGCAGCTCCTCGGTCGAGCGGCAGAGCTTGGTGAGCGGGTTGGTCTTGAAGCCGCAGGCCTCGAACCACTTGATCATGCCGGACTGGGTGTCTTCCGGCATCTTGCTGATCTCGCCCCAGGCATAGGCGAAAAAGCCGAGCGGACGCGAGGCGGTGATCGAAGGGTCCTTCTGGCGCAGCGAGCCGGCGGCGGAATTGCGCGGATTGGCGAAGATGGTCTCGCCGGCGGCCTTCTGCCGCTCGTTGAGCGCGAGGAAGGCCTGCTTGGTCATATAGACCTCGCCGCGCACCTCGACGATCTTGGGCACGTTGCGGCCTTTGAGCTTTTTCGGTACGTCGTGAAGTGTGCGAATATTGGCGGTGACGTCTTCGCCTTCGGAACCGTCGCCGCGCGTGGCCGCGGTGGTGAGCTCGCCGTCCTCGTAGCGCAGCGACATCGACAGGCCGTCGATCTTCGGCTCGGCGGAGAAGGCGATGGGCTCGTCGTCGGCGAGCTTGAGAAATTTCCGTATTCGGGCGACGAATTCGACAACATCCTCTTCGGCAAAAGCGTTATCGAGCGAGAGCATCGGCACTGCGTGCCGTACTTTCTTGAACCCGCGCGCCGGCGCGGCGCCGACCCGCATCGACAACGATTCGAGCGTGCGTAAGTCGGGGAAGCGCTCTTCGATGGCGTTGTAGCGCTGCCGCAGCGCGTCGTACTCGGCGTCCGAGATGACCGGCGCGTCCTGCTGGTAATAGCGCTTGTCGTGCTGGCTGATCTCGACGGCAAGCCGGGCGTGCTCCTCCGCCGCCTGCTTCCTGGTCAGCAGGTCGACGGGAGTCTTGTCGGTCTTGATCTTGGCTTTGGGCATTGCGTTCCGTCACGGCCGGGCATGGCCGTGCAAAGGACGGCTTTGCCCGCCCATGTCCCGGCCATCCACGTCTTACTTTGCCGGCAATCTAAAGACGTGGAGGCCGGGCACAAGGGCCCATGACGAACCCGGGCTTGCCGGAACGCGCGCGCGATCGGCTCAATCGATGCCAAGCGTGGAGCACTTGGTGCAGAGACTGTCCTCGCACGTCGTCGGCGGGCAGATCGGGTGATAATCGTTCGGCTGACCGGTCGCGCAGAAAATGAAGTCCTGCTCGATTAGACTGCTACAAGTTCCGCTGCCCGCGAAGCAGAATTCCGCGACATCGTATCGCCATTGATACATCGACGTTTTCTTGCCGGCTACTGTCTGACAGCCGGCCGTCTTCTGTACGGTCTGTTGTTGCGACAGGGTTTTGGTGACCGATTTGGCCTCTGAGTGACTGCCCTTTAAGCTGACTGTGCCTTTGGCAGTAACGATCACGCCGACGCGTCCAAGTTCGAGGCTCCCGGCGAGTTCCTCGCCCCAAGTATTGGTCACCTGATTGGCGCGGGTTCCAGTGACGCCGACTGTCACCGCCTCTTCAAGCTTGGCGCAGTCGAAACACGATTTTATGTGGTGCCAGCTTCCAACCACGTCGGTGATGGATGGCGGCAATTCTTCGTATTGGCAGAACTTGGTGACGCCCTTCGCCATGTCGGGAAAGGTTTCGTTGCCGCAGCGTAATTCGCGCGCCGTCGACTTCGTATAATACCAGTTCTGCCCCGTTCCGTAGCGAACGATGTACGCATCGATGCCGTTGCCGGCCGGGCACGGCGAGCCTTCCGTAGCGCAATCGTGAAATACCCCGGCCGCTTCGATAGGATTTTGTCTGAAAAAGCAGGTCGATGTCGTTTCGATGCCGAAATAGCTGCTGTCACAAGGTATTTGATCCGCGCCCACTTTGTAGAACCAACCGCCGCTCGGAGCGATCGTGGAAACCCAACGTGCGCCCCTCTCCCACGGTTTGCAGATTTCGTTTTTCTGGGCGCATGCAACATCGTTAACTCCGGGCAAAATCATGCTCGTGTAGTCGCAATGTTTCCCGCTGCCGGGGGCAGGATCGCCGAACACCTTGACGGTACAAGGTATGCGGTCGACACCCGCGGTGTGCACGAAGAAGTAGTTTCCGTTGGCGCCGAAACGCACGACCGATGTACCGTTAGAGCGCATGACGCAGTCGTTCTTCTCCGTGCCGCATTGGACCCAGTCGTCCGCGTGCGCCGGTTCAGGTGCGGCAAAGACGAATGCAGTGAGACATAGCGTCGTCGCGATCACGCTGCGGATGAAGTGCATGTGAGTCCCCTAAAATTGAGCGCCCCGCTAGACACAATCTTAGATTATATGAATTTATTACATCAAGCATAAGTTGCAATTGTACGCGCGTCTATATGGTTTGAATTGCCGGAACTTTTTGACAGTTCGTCGGAAAGTCGACCCGCCGGCCTATCCCGCCGCCTTGATCAGCCGTTCGGCGGCGGCGCGGGCCTCGGCGGTGATCTCGGCGCCGGCGAGCATGCGGGCGATCTCCTCGCGCCGCGTCTCGGCCGCCACCTCGTTGACGCGGGTGGCAACCCGCGTGCCCTTGTCGAGCGTATCCTTGCTGATCACGTAATGGCGCTGCGCCTGCGCCGCCACCTGCGGCGCGTGCGTCACCGCCAGCACCTGCACACCGCGCGCCAGGCGCGCGAGACGCGAGCCGATGGCGTCGGCCACCGCCCCGCCTACGCCGGTGTCGATCTCGTCGAACACCAGCGTCGGCGCCGAGCCGCGGTCGGCGAGCACCACCTTGAGCGCCAGCAGAAAGCGCGCCAGCTCGCCACCGGAGGCGACCTTCATCAGTGGGCCCGGCCGCGTACCGGGATTGGTCTGCACCCAGAACTCGACCCGGTCGATGCCGTTTGGGCCGGCAGCCGCGGGATCGCTGGCGATCTCGGTCATGAACTGCGCCCGCTCGAGCTTTAGCGGCTTCAGCTCGCCATTGACCGCCGTGTCGAGGGCGCCGGCGGCGGCTTTGCGCGCTTGCGAGAGCGCCTGCGCCGCCTTGCGGTAGGAGGCTTCCGCCTCGCGTGCCTGTGCCTCAAGCGCCTTCAGTCTGTCCTCGCCGGCATCGATCAGCGCGATGTCGGCATTGTACTTGCGCGCCAGCGCGGCGAGCTCGTCCACCGGCACATTGTATTTGCGCCCCGCCGCGCGCAGCGCGAACAGCCGTTCCTCGATGCGCTCCAGCTCCGCCGGATCGTAGTCGGCGGTGCGCAGCGCCTGCTCGAGATGCGCGCGCGTCTCTTCCAGCGCGGTGAGTGCGGCATCGAGCGACTTCACCGCCGGCTCGATCAGGCTCGGCGCCTGGGCCGTGCGGCGTTCGAGGCGACGGATCACGCCGGCATAGGCCGGCACCGCGGAATTGGCGCCGGCGATCGCTTCGTAGGCGTCGCGCAGGTCCTCGGCGACCTTTTCGGCCGCCATCATGGCGGCGCGACGGGTGGCGAGCGCGGTCTCCTCGCCGGTCTCCGGCGCGAGCTTGGACAGCTCGTCGACCGCATGGCGCAGCCAGTCACCTTCGCGCTTGGCTTGCTCGACTTGCGCACGATGGCTGTCGCAGGCGGCCTGCGCGGTGCGGCGCGCCTCCCACAGGATCTCGATGGTTGCGGCATCCGCCTCGAGCGCGCCGAAGGCGTCGAGCAGGCGGCGGTGGGTGGCGGCGTCGACCAGCGCGCGGTCGTCATGCTGGCCGTGGATCTCGACCAGCGCCTCGCCGAGCTGCTTCATCGCCTGCACGCTCACCGGCTGGTCGTTGACGAAGGCGCGCGTGCGCCCATCCGCAAACTGGACGCGGCGCAGGATCAGCTCATCCTCCACCGCGATGTCGTTTGCCTTCAACAGCGCGCGCGCCGGATGGTTACGCGCGACCTCGAAGACCGCGATCACCTGGCCCTGCTCCTGGCCCTGGCGCACCAAGGTCTGGTCGCCGCGCGCACCGAGCGCCAGCGCGAAGGCATCGAGCAGGATCGACTTGCCGGCGCCGGTCTCGCCGGTGAGCACGGCAAGGCCGTCGGCAAAATCGATGTCGAGCCGATCAATCAGGACGATGTCGCGGATCGAGAGACGGGAGAGCATGCGTTGTGCCGTGTCCTATCAGCCGTCATGCCCGGGCTCGTCCCGGGCATCCACGCCTTCCAGATTCGCCATCATTAAAGACGTGGATGGCCGGGACAAGCCCGGCCATGACGATGTGGGTAGACACCTGCGTAACGGAACGGCTTACCCCAGCCCGACCTTCTTGAAGGCGCGGCTGATCCAGGAGCCCTTGTTCTCGTTCGGCTCCACGCCGCCTTTGGTCACCAGCGTATAGGCGTGCTTGTACCACTCGCTGTCGGGGAAATTGTGCCCGAGCACGGCGGCGGCGGTCTGCGCTTCCTCGACGATGCCGAGCGCCATGTAGGCCTCGGCCAGGCGCTCGAGCGCCTCCTCGACGTGGCGGGTGGTCTGGTAGCGCGTGACCACGATTTTGAAGCGGTTGATGGCGCCGGTGAAGTCCTTTTTCTCAAGGTAATAGCGGCCGACCAGCATCTCCTTGCCGGCGATCTGGTCGCGCGCGACTTCGATTTTCTGCTTGGCGTTGGTCGCGTATTCGCTGGTCGGATACTTGCGGATCACCTCGTCGAGCGCGTTGAGCGCCTTTTCGGTGCCGGCCTGATCTCGGGTGATGTCCGGAATCTGGTCGTAGTACGACGCGCCGATCAGGTATTGCGCATAGGCGGCATCCGCACTGCCCGGATGCAGCGAGATGTAGCGCTTGGAGGCCGACACACACTCGTCGTACTGGGTGGATTCGTAATACGAATAGGCAGCCATGATGAGCGACTTACGCGCCCATTCCGAATAGGGGTGCTGGCGATCGACCTCTTCGAATTTCTTGATCGCCGCCTTGGGATCCTGCTTGGCGTTGAGGAAATAGAGACCCTCGTTATAGAGGCGGTCGGCCGGCTCGTCCGGCGGCGTGTCGTCTTTGGCGGCGAACAGGCTACTGCAGGCCCCGAGGCTGAGCCCCAGGAGCGCAATCGCCAGTGCGCGCATCAGCCGCTTCGGCGTCATCGATTGGATGTTTTCCGGCACACACTCTTCCACGTGGTCGTGTCCGATCCCCGGACAGGCCGCGCAACGGCCCCCTCAACCGCACCCGTGTAAACAAGAAGCGCGGTTCCGCCAAGGATTAAGCCTGACATTCGGCCGGGAATAAGGCGGACGGTTAACCGTAAACGGCTCGCCCTGCCGGACGCCGCGCGCGCCAATTCGAGCAGGATTCTGGGCCCAGCTTCTCAGGCGAGCACCCCGGAACGACGGAAATGGAAGGATTTAGGACTTGTCGGCGCCGTAGGCCTGGACGGTGCGGCTGGCGTCGATGTCGGGCCGGGTGCGGCCGCGGCGGGCGGGCTCGGCCGCCTCGATCACGCGCCAGGCGGTCGGATCGGCCATCAGCGCCGATAGCACCGCATGGTTGAGCTTGTGGCCGCCGCGCACGGTGCGGTAGGCGGCAATGAGCGGCTGACCGGCCAGCGCCAGGTCACCGACCGCATCGAGGATCTTGTGGCGCACGAATTCGTCCGGATAGCGCAGGCCTTCCGGATTGAGCACGCGATCTTCGCTGATGACGAGGGTGTTCTCGAACGAGGCGCCGAGCGCGTAACCGGCGCTCCACAATTTTGCGACGTCCTTCATGAAGCCGAAGGTCCGCGCGCGCGAGAGCTCGCGGCGGAAGGTGGCGGGCTCGATGTCGAGTGACAAGGCCTGCTTGCCGATGAGCGGATGATCGAATTGGATTTCGGCCTCGACGCGGAAGCCGTGGCTGTAGGGGCGCAGTTCGCCGAAGGCGCCGTCCTTGCCGGCAACGCGTACCGTCTTGACCACTTCGATGTAGCGGCGCGGCAGCGCGCGATCGGTAAGCCCGGCTTGGTCGATGGCATCGACAAAAGCCGCTGCGCTGCCATCCATGATCGGCACTTCGGGGCCGTCGATCTCGACGGTGACGTTGTCGACGTGCAGGCCGCGCAGCGCCGCGAGCAGATGCTCGGCGGTGGAGCAGAGCGGCCCGGATGCGTCGCCGAGGACCGTGGCGAATTCGGTGGCGGTGACCGCGCGCACGTCGGCGCGGATTTCGCGATCGAGCGAGCCATCGGCCGTGATGCGCTGGAAAACGATACCGGCGTCGTCGTCGGCCGGATTCAACGTAAGGGTGACAGGCGCACCGGAATGCACGCCGACGCCGGAGAC
>Ga0265314_10003111_pt1 | contig 16321 bp, 14 predicted proteins | sample 4126metaG_FD_203106 | JGI IMG/M metagenome (GOLD analysis project Ga0265314, IMG submission 203106) | Rhizosphere microbial communities from Carex aquatilis grown in University of Washington, Seatle, WA, United States - 4-1-26 metaG | ecosystem: Host-associated > Plants > Roots > Rhizosphere >... | reverse complement strand
TTGGTCTCGGTCGGCGCGTGCTCGATCGGCGACATCTGGTAGCGGTGTTCGATCACGTGATCGGATTCGGCAAAGCCGCGCGCGACGTCGCCGAAGCGAAGCTTTTGGTGGTCGTATTTGTCGTGAAAGGTAAAACTGTTCTTCGGGTAGGTCTCGTTGACCACGGGCGCGCCGGGTTTCAGCGCCTCCTCGACGTCGAACACGGTGGGCAACGGCTCGTAATCGACGCGGATCTTGGCCAGCGCCTCAAACGCCTCGCGCTGGCTGTCCGCTACCACCGCGACCATGGGCTCGCCCTTGTAGCGCACCTTGTCGACGGCCAGCGTCGGCTCGTCGTCGTTGCCGAAATTGATCAGGCTGAGCAGGGTGTTGAGATTGCGCGGCACGTCGGCGCCGCGAATCACCCGGCGCACGCCAGGCATCTTTTCGGCTTCCGCAACGTCGATGCGCCGGATCCGCGCGTGGCTGTGCGGGCTGCGCAGTACTTTCAGATGCAGCATGCCCTGTAATTTATGATCGTTGAAATAGATCGAGGTCGCGGTGACGTGGCCGAGCATGTCCTGGCGCTGCGTGCCCTTGCCGATTTCCTTGAGATTGTCGTCGCGCTCGTCGGCGAAGATATCCTTGCGAAGTTCGAACATGACGAAAAAACCTTTCAGGCCCGCGCGGCGCTGACGCGCGTCGCGGCAGACAGGATGGCGTTTATGATCGGCTCATAGCCGGTGCACCTGCAGATGTTGCCGCCGATCGCCTCGACCACATCCTGCCGCGAGGGCTGCGGGTTGTGATCGAGCAGCGCCTTGGCCGCCATCAGCATGCCGGGCGTGCAATAGCCGCACTGCGCCGCGAAATGCTCCATGAAGGCCGCTTGCAGCGGATGCAGCGCCGGTCCGGTCTTCAGGCCGTCGGCGGTCTCGATCGAACGGCCCTCGGCCATCTCGGCCAGTGTGACACAGGACAGATAGGCCTCGCCGTCGATCAGCACGGTGCAGGCGCCGCAGCCGCCCTGGCCGCAGCCGAATTTGGGCGAGTGATCCCCGACGCCGTCGCGCAGCGCCACCAGCAGGCTGTCGCCGCCTTCGACGAAGACCGCGACGTCGTGATCGTTGTGCCGGAACTGTAAAGCGGTTTTGGCCATGGCTTTCGATCTCTCTTCAGACTTGCTGGCCGAGCAGAACGCGGCGCAGATGGATGCCGGCGACTTCGCGGCGATACCAGGTGCTCGCGATAGGGTCGGTGGCCGGCGAAGTTCCCTCCGCCGCAACCGCGATCGCCGCCGCGACGCCTGACTCGTCGAGCATCCGGCCCTCCAGCGCGCGTTCGGCGGATTTGGCGCGGATTGCCGTGGGCGCCATGGCGCCATAGGCAATGCGTGCGCCCGCGACCCGTCCACCGACATTGGGGACGTGGACGGCGAGCGAAATCACCGACGCGCCCTTGGGCCGCACCCGCGAAATCTTGCGGTAGCGAAACGCCTCGGGGCTGGCGGGCCGCTCGCAGGAGACGCTGACCACCACCGAGCCCGCGGCGCGGTCGCGGCCGGCGAAAAACTCCTCGATCGGCATGTCGCGCACGCCGTAGCCGCCCTGCATCGAAATCGTGGCGTCGAGCGCGAGCAGCGCCACGCCGAGGTCGCCGAACGGGGCAGGCGCGAACAGGTTGCCCCCGACGGTACCCATGTTGCGCACCGCCGGGCCGCCGATCGAGCGCGCCACCGGATGCAGGAAACCAAGATCGCGCTCGGCCAGGATCTGCGCCAGCGTCACGCCGGCCCCGATGGTGATGCGTCCGCCGCTGGCGCGAATAGTGCTCAGGCTGCGGTCTTTCATCCGCACGATGGTCGAAAACGAGAGGTCACCCTCGTTGACTGCGCGCATCAACAGCGTGCCGCCGCCGATATAACGCGCGCCGCGTTCGCTGGAGAGCGCGCTCGCCGCCTCGGGGAGTGTTGCGAATGTTTTCACGCTCACAGGCATGGTGCGATTCCCCCGTTCATGCCGCCTCGCTCAGATGTTTGCGAACGGCGTCGAAGCCGGCCTGGTAGATCTGCTCGCCGACCATGTCCACCAGCCGCGCTTCCTCGCCGGCGCGGGTGGTGAAGCGGCATTCCCAATGCCAGAAGGTGCGGTCGCCGTCGGTGACCGGCAGCAGGCGGACGTGGGCGACATAGTTGAACAGCGGAATCGGCGTATCCAAGAGGCAATAGCTGAAACTCTGTTCGAGATCGGACAGCGCCAGCAATTGCTCGCGCAATTCGCCGCCGTCGGCCAGCTTGAAGCGGCGGACGCAGCCGATCTTGTCGGAGGGCTGGCTGCGCTCGATCGCGCTGGTGGCGACGGCCGGGTGCCAGCGGTCGTGGCCGTTGAAATCGCGCAGCACGTTCCAGACGCGGTCGGTCGGCGCGTTGATGACGGTGCTTTTGACGATTCGCGGCATGTCTCAGCCCCCGAACGCGCGCTTGAGCGCGTCGAAGCCGCCCTGGAACACGGCGCCGCCGATGCTGGCGATCAGCTCGGCTTCGCGATCCGGCGCGCAATCGAATTCCGCGGTCCATTCCACAAAGGTCGAGTCGCCGTCAGTCACCGGCGTGAGCCGCAGGGTGGCGACGTAGTTCTCCACGCCCATCGGCGATTCCAGGATCGAATAGGTGCAGAACATCTCGTAGTCGGACAGCCCAAGCAGCTTCTCGCGAATGCGGTCGCCGTTGCGCAGGCGGAAATCCCGCACGCAGCCGATCTTGTCGGCGGGCTCGCCGCCCTCGATGCGGCTTTCGCCGATCGCGGGATGCCAGTTCGGCAGGCCGTTGAAGTCGCGCACCCGCGCCCAGACCCGATCGGAGCGGCCGTTGATCACGCTGGAAACATAAACTCGCGCCATGGTCTGCCTCAGGATTTCTTGCGCGATGTGCCGCCGCCGGCGGGCGAGTCGGGCACACCGCCGGATGGCGGTGAAGCGTCAGGGTTCCGCTTCGAAGCGGCGGCTTCCTTGCCGACGCTTTGGCTGATGCCCTGCAGGTCACGGGCCTCGCGGATCAGGCCCTGCATCTTCGACAGGCTGCCGCCCTCGATGCCGATCTCGGCCAGGACCGAGTCGATCAGCGGCGCCTGCACGCGGTAGCGCAGCGCCGAATCGATCACCTCGTCGGTGGCGTTGCGCCCGCCGCCGCCCGAGCCGGAGCCGTTGAGGCCGTCGACATGCAGAATGCGGATGCCCTCGATCTTCTCCATCGGCTTGACGCTCTCGCGCACGATGCCCTCGATATGTTCGAGCAGCTTGCGCTTGAACAGCGACTGGCGCGCGCTGTCGGTGAGCACGTTCTCGGCCTCGTTGATGAGTTTTTGCGCCTCGGCTTCTACCGCCGAGCGAATGCGTTGGGCTTCGGCCGCGATCCGGGTCTCCTCGGCTTCCTTCTCGGCGATCAGAACCTCGATGGTCTTGCGGCGACGCGCGACCTCGCTGTCGCGCACGGTGATGGCCTTTTCCTCGGCTTCCGAGGCGTGCGCCTTGGCATTTTCGGCTTCGGCATGCGCCGCCGAATGCTCGAGCGATTTCTGGTAAAGGGCGATGGCCTTGTCCATCAGCGCGGTCTCGACCACCTTCTCGCGGTCGACCTCGAGCTTGCGCAGATCGCGTTCGCGCGACACCCGGGCCTCGTCGAGGCCGCGGTCGGAGGCGATGCGAGAGCGCTCGATTTCCTCGCGGGAGGCGATTTCGGCCTCCTGCAGGGCCTGGACGCGGGCGATTTCCAGTTGCTCGATCGCGCGCCGCCGCTCCAGCCGGGCGGCTTCCATCACCTGCTCGCGTTCGACGTCGCTCTTTTCGACCTGCTGCTTGGCGAGGATCTCGGCTTGACGTACCTGCCGGTCGGCGCTGATGCGTTCTGATTTCTTGGAGGAAAGCGCGATGATGCGTTCCTCGTCGGCAAGCTCGACCGCCTTCTTCTGGTCGATGTTCAGCACCTCGCGCGCCTGGGCGGAAGCAATGCGGTCGGTTTCCAGCGCCAGTTCGACGCCGATGCGCTGACGCTCGATGGCGTCGCGGCTCTTGAGTTCGGCCGCGGTGAGCATTTCGGAGCGCGCGATCTCCAGACCCTTTGTATCGCGATCGGCCAGGATGCGCTCGGCCGCGACCAGCTTTTCCTGCGCGATCTTGGCAGCTTCGATGGCTTCGCGCGCCTTGATCTCGGCGGATTCGATGGTCTGGTTGCGGGCGATCTCGCGGCCGCGGATTTCCTGCTCCGAAGCGATGCGTGCGGAAGCGACGACATGGCGCGAGGAAACCTCGGCCTTGTCGAGAGTTTCGTTGCGCTCGATTTCGAGGGTGCGGGTTTCCTGTTCGGCCCGGATGCGTTCGGCGGCGAGCATCAGCTCACGCGCAATTTTCGCTGCCTCGATCGCCTGGTGCGCCGCGATTTCGGCGGCTTCGATCGCCTGGGTGCGGGCGATTTCCAGCGAGCGGGTGCTTTCTTCCGACGCGATGCGCTCGGCGTTGATCGAGGCCATCTGAACGATGCGCAGCTTTTCCGTTGTTTCGCGGGCGGCGATCTCGGCCTGCTCGACCGCGCGCGTGCTCTCGATCTCGCGCCGGCGCGTCTCCTCCTGGTTGACGATACGCGACTCGCTGACCGCGCGCTCCTGCGTGATGCGCGCCTTCTCGACCGCTTCGCGGGCCTGGATCTCGGCTTCCTCGATGGTGCGCGTGCGCTCGATTTCCTTCTGGCGGACCTCGCGCTCGGAGGCGATCCGGGCGGTGTCGACCGATCGCTGGTTGGATATCCGCGCCTTCTCGATGTCCTCGCGGGCGGCAATCTCGATTTCCTCGACCGTGCGGGTGCGTTCGATTTCCTGCTGGCGGATTTCGCGCTCGGAAGCGATTCGTGCCTCGTTGATCGCCTGTTCGTTGGAAATGCGGGCCTTCTCGATGGTCTCGCGGGCGGAAATTTGCGCCTGCTCGGCCTCGGTCTCGCGCAATGCGCGCTCGCGCGCCACTTCGGTGCGCTGCACGGCGCGCCGGACCTCGATATCGCGTTGCTGTTCGAGCCGGGCGGCTTCGCTGTCGCGCTCGATGTCGAGCGCCTGGCGCTCGGCTTCGAGGTTGCGGGTGCGGATGCGGATCATCGAATCCTGTTCGATGTCGTTGCGCAATTTGCGCTTGGCTTCGATGTCCTCCATCAGCCGGGTCAAGCCTTCCGCGTCGAAGCGGTTGGAAGGATTGAAGAACTCGAGGTCGGTCTGGTCCAAATCGGTGATCGCGACGGATTCGAGCTCAAGCCCGTTCTGGGCCAGCGCCTCGGCGGCGGCGGCCTTGACCCGCGCGACATATTCGCCGCGCTGCTCGTGCATCTGCTCCATGGTCATTTCGGACGCCACCGAACGCAGCGAGGAGACGAACTTGCCCGAAAGCAGGGCGTGCAGGCGCTCGGGTTCGAGCGTACGCCGGCCCAATGTCGCTGCCGCGATCGATACCGCTTCGCGGGTGGCCTGGACGCGGACGTAGAAATCGGCCTCGATGTCGATGCGCATGCGGTCGCGGGTGATCAGCGCGTCGCCTTTCTCGCGCACGATCGCCATCGGCAACACGTTCATGTTGACGGGAGTAAAGTCGTGAATGAACGGCAGCACGAAACCGCCGCCGTCGATCACCACCCGTTCGCCGCCGAAGCCGGTGCGCACGAACGCGACCTCCTTGGAGGAGCGGTGGTAGAGCCAGTTCACCACATAGACGAACACCACGATGACGATGATCGCGATGATCAGCCATAGGATCAGCGTGCCAATCAAAAGACCCGACATCTTCTTACCTCCCCAACGGGCCGCCGTTTGGCGCGGCCCGAACATCCACAATTCTAGCTTCGTCCGATCGCCTTGAACCGTCTGACCTGGTCGGTCAGCGCGCGCTCGACCGGCAGGCGTTCCATTGAAGACGCGCCATAGAATCCGTGGCAGGTCTTGGTCCGTTTCATGATGAAGTCGGCGTCCGCCGGCTCGGAGATCGGGCCGCCATGCGCGAGCACCAGAATGTCCGGCCGCACCCGCAGCGCCGCGCTGGCCCAGGCATCAATCAAGGCAGGGCAGTCGGCGAGCTTCAGCGCGGTATGCGCGCCGATCGCGCCGCCGGTGGTCAGGCCCATGTGGCAGACGATGATGTCGGCGCCGGCGCGCGCCATCGCTTCGGCCTCGGCTTCGTTGAAGACATAGGGCGTCGTCAAGAGATCGAGAGCGTGCGCTTGCGCGATCATGTCGACCTCCAGCGCATACGACATCCCGGTCTCTTCGAGATTGGCGCGGAAGGTGCCGTCGATCAAGCCGACGGTCGGGAAGTTCTGGACGCCGGAGAACCCAAGCGCCTTGATCTCGGCGAGGAAGACGTCCATCTGCCGGAACGGATCAGTGCCGTTGACGCCGGCGAGCACCGGTGTTCGCTGCACCACCGGGAGAACTTCGCGCGCCATCTCGACCACGATGGCATTGGCGTCGCCATAGGCGAGCAGGCCGGCAAGCGAGCCGCGGCCGGCCATGCGGTAACGGCCGGAATTGTAGATCACGATCAGGTCGGCGCCGCCGTCCTGCTCGCATTTGGCGGACAGCCCGGTGCCGGCGCCGCCGCCGACGATCGGCTCGCCGCGCGCCACCATGGCGCGGAATTTCTCGAGCAGGACTGAACGTTCAAATCTGGCCATGGTTACCTCGCCGCGCGTCTGCGGGTGCCCGCGCGACCGTGCAGCGCGCGAAACGCGGCGACGACGGCGGAGGCGAATTCGGGATCATTGATGTGATGCTTGACACGGATCAACTGGCGGTTGGTGGTCTGGCGCACCGTCTGGTCGAGGGCGCGGAACAGGGCGGCGTCGGCTTCGGGGTCATGGAACGGCTGGCCCGGCGCATCGAGCGCGGAGACGCCGCCTTCGGGCAGGAAGAAGCGCACCGGCCCGTCCATGCGGTTGAGGCGCTCGCCGATCCAGCGGCCCATGGCGTCGTTTTCCGCCGGCGTGGTGCGCATCAACGTCACCTGCGGATTGTGAACCTGCAGGCGGCGGCCCGAATAGGCCAGCGGCACGGTGTCCCTGGCACCGAAATTGACCATGTCGAGCGCGCCGACCGATCCGACATAGGGCAGGCGGGCGCGGATGAAGGCGCCGAAACGGTCTTCAGTCGCGGGGAATACGCCGCCCATCAGGAGATCACAGATTTCCGTGGTGGTGACGTCGATCGCGCCGACCAAGAGGCCGGAATCGACCAGCTTCTCCATCGATTGGCCGCCGACGCCAGTGGCGTGGAAAACCAGGCATTCCCATTCTTTGGAGAGCTCGGCCGAGATCTGCTGCACGCAGGGCGTGGTGACGCCGAACATCGTCAGCCCAACCGCGGGCAGGTCGGTCGCGGCGGGCGCCGGCGCGCCATCGCCGAGCCGTGATTTCACCATGCCGATCAGCGCCTGTGCGCCATTGCCGAGCACCTGGCGCGAAATCGAGTTGATGCCCTGCACGTCGGTGACCGAATACATCATCGTGATGTCGGCCGGGCCGACATAGCGGCCGACATCGCCCGAGGCGATCGAGGAGATCAGGACCTTGGGCACGCCGATCGGCAGGGCGCGCATGCCCGGCGCCACGATCGAGGCGCCGCCCGAGCCCCCGGCGCTGATGATGCCGGCAACATCGGTCTGCCGCTTGATCCAGGCCTCGAAAGCCTCTGCCATCGCGCTGACCGAAGCGCCGCGGTCGCCGTTGAAGACGCCCGGGCCGCCGCGCGAGTGATTCAGCGCAATTTCCTGCGCGGTGACGTCGGTGGTCGCCGCCTTGCCGCTGGTGGAAACATCCACCAGCCGGGTCCGCAACCCGCTCGCCTTGACCAGATCGCGGATGAAACGGAGCTCGGTTCCCTTGGTGTCGAGGGTGCCGACGATCAGCACCGCCGGTGGTCCGCTCGCGCGGGCGGGTAGCGTCGGGGAGCGGCGGCGCGCGGCCTCGTCGATCCGGGTGAACCCGGTCGACAGCGTGCGCGCGGTGGCTTCGATGCGGGCGTTGGGCACCGGCTGCGACCACCGCGTCGGCGCAATCGGATTGGAAACGTAGATGCGAATGGGCGCTGTGTTGGCGGCAGGCGGCGGCGCGCTCGCCGTCTTCGGTCGCGGCGCGCCGGGCTGTTCTTCGTCGGCTTCCGGTTCGGCTTCGGAATGGCGGCCGACCCCGAGCAGGCGCTGCTGCAATTCGCGATCGGCAGCCAGCCGATGCGAGTCGATGATGCGGTTGATCCGCCCATTGACCATGATCGCGACCTTGTCGGACACCGAGGTCGCGACGCCGATGTTCTGTTCGATGACCAGGATCGCGATATCGCCTTCGTCGCCGAGCCTGACCAGCATCTCCTCGACCCGGTTGACGATAACGGGCGCCAGGCCCTCGGTGGGCTCGTCCATGATCAGCAGTTGCGGATTGGTCAGCAGGGCGCGCGCGATGGCGAGCATCTGCTGCTCGCCGCCTGACAGTTCGCCGCCGCCATTGTTCTTGCGTTCGGCGAGGCGCGGGAAGGTGTCGTAGATGCGCTCCGGGCTCCAGGCGCCACGGCGCGCGCCCATGCTGATGCGCAAATGTTCATCGACAGTGAGCGAGCGCCACAGCCTTCGGCCCTGCGGCACGTAGCCGACGCCGAGTCGGGCGATCTGCGCCGGCTGCAGGCTGAGGAGATCCTGGCCGTGCATGCGGATCGAGCCGCTGGAGGCGCGAACCAGGCCCATGATGGTCTTGCAGAGGGTGGTCTTGCCCATGCCGTTGCGGCCGACCACCGAGAGCACGCCATGTTCGAGCGCGAGGTCGACGCCCTGCAGCGCGTGCGAGTGCCCGTAATAGACGTTGAGGCCGCTGATCTGCAGCATCGCGGCGACGGCTGGGGTGCGGCGCGGCTCAGCCATGTCCGCCTCCCAGATAAAGCTCCTGCACTTCAGGGTCGGACTCGATTTCGCGCGGCGAGCCCTCCTTGAAGATGCGGCCGTTGTGCATCATGGACACGCTTTCGACCACGCGCAACGCGACGTCCATGTCGTGCTCGATGATGATGTAGCCGATATGCGCAGGCAGTGCGGACAGGATCTCGACCAGCTCCGAGCGCTCGGTCGGCGACAGGCCGGCGGCGGGTTCGTCGAACAGGACGAAGCGCGGCGCGCCGGCGAGCGCGAGCGCGATCTCGAGCTGCCGCTGCTGGCCGTAACTCAGTTCGGAAACCAGCCGATCCTTGACGTCGCGGAGATGCACGGCCTGAACCAGGTTCTCGGCGGCCTGAACCAGCGCGTCGGTGAGGCGTGGACGAAGCAGCGAGAAGCGTCCGCGCGAAACCCCGCGGCAGGCCAGGTAGACATTGTCGACCACCGACAGGCCCGGAAACAGTGCGGAAATCTGATAGGTGCGGCGCAGGCCGCGCCGGATGCGCTCATAAGGCGGAAAGGCGGTGACGTCCTCGCCGAAGAAGCGGATAGTGCCCGAGGTCGGCAGAAAATCGCCGGTGACGCAGTTGAACAGCGTGGTCTTGCCCGCGCCGTTCGAGCCCAGCACCGCGCGCCGCTCGCCCGGTCGCACCGTCATGGTGACATCGGTCAGCGCGGCGAGGGCGCCGAACAGCCGGGTGACGCCGCGCAATTCCAGCGCATTGCCGGCGCCGACGGCGGAGAGGCGTTGTGCGACGCTATCCATGGCCGCCTCCCGGTGCCGCATTGCGGGACGACAGGCCGCGGTTGCGCCAGCGCGTCCACAGCCCGATCACCCCATCCGGGGACCAGAACACGACGACCAGAAAGCCGAGGCCTATCAGCAGGCGAAACCGGTTGCCGTCGAGCCCGATCGCGACCAGGAAGTCGAGGGCGAAGGTGCGCAGGATGACGAAAATCAAGGCGCCGATGAACGGTCCAATGGGTCGCGAAATGCCGCCGACGACGGCAATCACCAGAATGTCGATGGCGTTGTCGACGCTGACGGAGCCGGGAGAAATCTGCCCGTTGCTCCACACTAAAAGGATGCCCGCGATCGCGGCGACCAGCGAGGCAAACACATAGGCGGCGACGCGATGCGCATTGACGTTGAAGCCCAGTGCGGCCATCCGGCGGGGGTTGTCACGCACGCCCTGCAAAGCGAGCCCGAACGGCGCGCGTGCGAGGTAGCCGGCCGCCCAGTAGCAGATCGCGGCGAAGCCCAGGGTCACATAGTAAAATGGGATCGGCGAACGCCAGTCGACGCCCCAGAAATTCGGCGTGGCGATGCTGTTGATGCCGGTGTGGCCGTTGAAGATCGCGTAATTCTGGTTGACGAAATAGTAAAACGCCGACGCGATGGCGAGCGTGATCATGATGGTGTAGATGCCCGTGGTGCGGACCGCGAGCGCGCCGGTGATGGTGCCGAACACCGTGGCGAGTGCCAAAGCCATCGGCGCGGCGAGCCACCACGGCCATCCGAGGCTGAGATGGGTCAAGCCGCTGACGCCGAAAATCGCCACCATGTAGCCGGAGAAACCCGCGATCGTCATCTGGGCAAGGCTGACCATGCCGCCGTAGCCGGCCAGAAACATCAGGCTGAGGCCGATCATTCCCAGAATGTAGGCCCAGGAGAATATCTGAAACAGGATGAACCCGTTCGCCAGCAGCGGCATGATCAGCAGGATCACGGCGACAACAGCGGCGGCCGGATGGATGCGCTGGGTCCATGCGGCCGGCGCGTCGACCGGAGCCGGTGCCACTGGGCGCGCGATTTCGACGATGCTCATGGTTCAGCGCCTCACCAGCAGGCCCTGCGGCCTGACCGCGAGCACCACCACCATGATCAGGAAGGTCAGCACGATCGAATAGGTCGGGACGTAGACCGAGCCGAGTTGTTCGGCGAGGCCGATGATCAGGGCGCCAAGTGCCGCGCCCGGTATCGAGCCCATGCCGCCGACGATGACCACGACCAGTGAGGCCAGCAGAAACCTGGTGTCCTCGCCAGGGGAAATCGATTGAAAGGTAGCACCCACGACGCCGGCCATTCCTGCAAGGCCGGCGCCGAAAGCGAACACCAGCACGAACACCAGTTGAATCCGCACCCCCATCACCGACAGCATGTCCCGGTCGTCGACGCCGGCGCGCACGATCATCCCGATGCGGGTGCGATTGAGCACCAGCCATATGCCTAGGCCGATAACGACCGAAGCGGCGAAGATGACCAGGCGCACGATCGGGTATTGCAGATAGACCGCCTCGCCCGAGGATTTGACCGCCACCACGAACGGCAGCGGCGCCGGACCAACCAGCAAAGCGGGGGTCTGAACCTGGTAGAAGTCGCCGCCGAAGCCCCAGAGCATCAGGTCCGCAAGCACGATCGAAATGCCGATTGTGACCAGCGTCTGCCGCAGATCCTGTCCCTCCATGCGGCGGAACACCAAAACCTGCAGGATCACGCCAAGCAGGGCCGCCGCCACGAACGCCATCACGAAGCTAAACAGCCACGAACCGGTCAAATTATCGGTCGTGTAGCCGATATAGCCGCCGAACAGGTAGATCGACCCGTGCGCGAGATTGACGTTGCGCATCAATCCGAAGATCAACGTGAAGCCGCTGGCGACGAGGAAATACAGCCCGCCCAGCGTGATCCCGTTGAACAGCGCGTTGAGAAATACCTTCTTCCTGCCGACCGCTTCCTCCAGGCCTTGCGGCCAGGTCGCGAAGATCAGCCAGAGCGCTACCACGACGGCGATCAGGATCAGCAGCGACCAGATTGGATGGCGTTCGACAAAGCGGTTCATTTGAACACACCCGTAAAACCGGCCAGCGCGAAATCCATGCGCCGATTCTTCACCCTGCCCCTGGCCATGACGGCGCTGATCCTCCCCGAACGTTTCGCGGCTTGTTGGCGCGATTAAGGAGGCCAGTGTAGCGTGCCGATATTGGGCGCACTTGATCGTGAGTATCTTTTTGCGCGGGCAGGCTCCCGGTCGGCGCGATCCGGCGCGACTTCAGAGCACCTGCGCTGCACCGCGATAATCTGACGGCGCCATGCCGACATTGGACGCGAAGAAGCGGGTGAAGGCGCTCTGCGAGGAAAAGCCGAGGTCGAACCCGATGTCGGCGACCGGCTTTTCCGTCTTCACCAGCACGTCGATCGAACGCTCCATCAGCAGGGTATTCAAATAGAGATTCGGCGTGACGCCGGTCTGGCTGCGGAACAATTTGTAGAAATGCGGCCGCGACAGCCCGGACTCGCGGGCAACGTCGTCCAGCTGGATATTGGCGCCCAGACCCTCCTGGATCAGGCGGATCGACTTGCGGACGCGGAAATCAGTAACGTCTTCGAGTGCACGCCGTTCCGGCGCCTCGCCGGGACGCCGCCAGCTTTCGGCGAAGCAGGCGTCGATCAGGCCGCGCAGCTCGCGATCCAACCGGTCGAGTCCGTGCGCGGCATAGACCATCGCGGCGGTGCGCCGGATCTGGCGGTCGATGGCCTGGGTACGCCAGGTCAGGGGACGGCCGAAGCGTAGCCGCGCGGAATCGCTGAACGGCCCGGGCGTGAACCATTCCGGGTTGACGTAGAGAACGAAGAACAGCGAGCCGTCGCCGGGGTCGTAGGGCAGGAAATTATGCGGCTCCCAGGGGCAGACGGCGACGAAGGAGGACGTGGTCAACGGGCAGAAGGAATCGCCGACCGTGATGCTGGCGTCCGAGCCGCCCAAATGGAAAATAAGATGCCCTTCACGATGTGCGTGGACATTGAAGGGTCGGTTCAATTGATAAATCGTGGCGCGACCGAAGCAGCCATGAAACACGGCGATCGCCCTGCTCATGTGGATCCTCCCCGAGTTTTCGCCTTGTTTTGACTTAGGTTCTACAAACCCGAGGAATATTGCAAGAGCCCATTGCGAAAGCGCGTTTGGCCGGGGGGCGGTGATAGGTCGCCCCCGGCCGCCGGTTTGATGAAACCCGGCGGCTACACAGCGCGCGTAGCCGCCTTAAAGGTCACTCGTATTTCTTGCATTCCGGAACCGTCCGGCTCGGCAAGCCGATCTTGGCGAACACCTTGGGATCGTAGCCCAGGGTCTGGTTGACGTTCGGCACAACTGCGACAACCTTACTGACCAGATTGCCCTTGTCCTCGACTACCTCGGTCACGAAGTTGGTGCCAATCGCCTGGCGGTTGCTGTCGAGCTTGATTTCGCCGTTGGGCGCCTGGATCACCAGCGTATTGAGGGTTTCGCGAAGCTTCTTCTGGCCGTCGCTGAGGTCACCGTTGACTTTTTGCAGCGCCTCCATCAGGGCCTGGGTGGCACCGTAATAGTTGGTCGCGAGCAGCGACGGGCTCGGGAACCGCTTCTCCGGCGGGAACGCGTCTTGATAAGCCTTGACGAAAGCCTGCCAGTTCGGCGCGTCCCAGGTATCGGCCTGGCCGCTGGCCGCGACCGTGCCGATCAGCGCGTTCTTGGCGTTGCCCTTGGCCGAGAGGATGGTCTGGTCGACCATGATCGAGCCGCCGATCAGGTGCGCCTTGCCGCCGGCCTGCTGATACTGGTTGAGGAAGTTGACGGCGTCGCCGCCGCCGAGACCGAGATAGATCGCGTCGACGTCGTCAGGCATCGCGGCGATGACCGAGGCGAAATCCTTGGTGCCCAACGGCACCCACTGCCGGTTGGTGACCTGGCCGCCGGCGGCGCAGTATTCCAGCACGAGGCCGAAAACCTGGGTGTAGACGAAGGAATAATCCTCGCCGACCGTGGCGATCTTCTTGTAGCCCTTGGTCTTGTAGATGTAGTTGCCGAGCCCCGCCTGCCACTGGGCGCCGTCCATGTTGAAACGGTAGAAGTTGGGGGCCGGGTCGACGTAAGTGGTTTCCTGCGCCCCCGAGCCGCCGTTGATGAAGGTGATCTCGGGATGGGTCTTGGCGAAATTCTTGACCGCGATGCCTTCGTCGCCCGACAGCGGCGAGATCATCAGTTGGACCTTGTCCTGTTCGATCAGCTTGCGCACCGCGCGCACCGCCGAATCGGGCGTCGCGTCGGTCGAGGCGATGATGAATTCCAGTTCCTTGCCGCCGACCTTGGTGCCGTATTTCTTTATGGCAGTCTGCATGCCGCGGATGCCGTCTTCGCCGAGCACCGTGTAGGTGCCTTCCAGCGTCGCCGTGACGCCGACCTTGATCTTCTCCTGAGCCTGTGCGCCGCCCGCCAATAAAAGGCAGCCCAGCGCCACCGCGCTGACGCCGATACTCCGCGTGACCATTGTGTCCTCCCCTGTCGATTTCGTTTGCGCGTTCTGTGCGCGCAACGTGTTTCGCCATCCGATCCCGGCCTCGACTTCAAATCCTGATGAATTCAGTCGGCCGAGGAAAGGCAGACTAGCGGATATCGGGCGCTGGGCAGGCCGCAGGCGGACCCGCTCTTGACTTTTAGTCTCATTTTGTCTGCTGCTCCGCAGCATTCAATTCGCGCTGCAATATGCACGGATGGCGCGCGCGAAGAGCGATGGGTTTTGACTTCGCCAGTGCGCAAGCGACTGATCATGGCGGTCACGCGCGCACGGGGATACTGAACATCCATTCGATAGGTTGGACCGGTTTGCGGTGGATGCAATCGCAAACGGGCACTTGTCAGGAAACGACGTACGGCTGTCCTGATCGGCAGGATCGTGTTTGTTGCCCAAGGCAAGCTCTATTGCGACATATGGACAAGCCCGTTCAATAAATCGCCCTGGAGCACGATCCATGCGACTGCCGCGGGTGCCTCTCGCCGATCCGCGCACGATCAAAGCCCGCTTCTCTGAAGATGCCTCGCGCAGTCTGATGCGCTCGTTGGCGAGCGCCGCGTTGTCGAGACGGAGCATGACATTCGCGTTGCCCCGGGATGGGAGGGCAACCGAGGCGTCCCGGCAACAAGCCCACGAGCGGTCGACGGTAGTCATAACGGGCTACGCGCAAGGAGAAAGACATGACCCGCAGCAGCATCGTTCCTCAGGCTAATGAAGAGCAAACCCGCTCGACAATGATGGCTTGGCGCGTGCACGAGTTTGGGCCGCCAGAGATTATGAAGTTCGAGCGCATCTCGCGGCCCGAACCGGGCCCGGGCGAGGTCCTGGTCAAGGTTGAAGCCGCTGGAGTTGGCCCATGGGATGGCTGGATCAGGGCCGGGAAGAGCGCTTTGCCGCACCGTCCAATATCGCGCCAGCTTCCGGCGGACGGACTCGAAATAGATCGCGAGCTATCCGACGACGAAGCCGCTTCATCCCGCTGCTGCGAGGGCTCCGACGGCCTTTTGTCGGGAAACGACGTATGGCTGTCCTGATCCGTAGCATCCTGCTCGTTGTCCGGAGCAGGGCTCTATTGCGTAATGCCGACAAGCAAGCAGCCCGTTACCCAACAAAGGAGATCCATGTCTGAGATCATCGCCGGCATCCGCGTGCCTGACAGTGCTATCGCGCGCGCCGCCACGCAGCTCGTGCGCGATACCGAAGACGACCTGCTCTACAACCACAGTCGCCGCGTCTTCTTCTGGGACGCGCTGACCGGCGAGCGCCGCGGGCTGAAGTACGATCCGGAGCTGCTTTATCTTGGCGCGATGTTCCACGACATGGGTCTCACCGCGAAATATGCGAGCCTCGATCTGCGCTTCGAGGTAGATGGCGCCAATGCCGCACGCGACTTCATGAAAAGCTACGGCGCACCGGAGCGTGAAATCGAGGACGTCTGGACTGCGATCGCACTCCACACCACGCCCGGTATCCCCGAGCATATGCGGCCCGGCATCGCGCTGGTGACTGCCGGTGTGGAAATGGACGTGCTCGGCATCGCCTATCACGACTTCACGCATGAACAGCGCGATCATGTCTGCGTCCATCATCCGCGTGAAACGAACTTCAAGGAGAACATCATAGAGCACTTCGCCAACGGCATTATCAGGAAGCCGCTGACGACGTTCGGAAACGTGAAGGCCGATGTCCTTGCGCTCAAGGACATGAACTATGTCCGTCAGAACTTCTGCTCGATCATCCTTGGCTCAGCTTGGCCGAACTGACCCCTCGTTGCCGCGAAGGAAGCTGAAATGGACACCATCTCGTAGCAAATTTCGGAGCCTTGCCCACGCCTCGTGCGTTTCGAGCAGGATCGCGCCTGGCGTAGAATGTGCTAATCGCGGCATTTTCGGCTCGTTCCGCCGTGCGCAAGTTGTTTTACCCTGCTATCGCCGACATTACGATTTGGAGGATCGCGGGCAGCCGCTCCAAATTCTGCAGAGGCACGGCCGGCACGGTGCATCGCTGGGCTGGCTGCCAACGAATTGTAGGAGCGCGGGCATGCAGATCGCTAGCAACAATATGCCGGATG
>Ga0265314_10003110_pt1 | contig 16330 bp, 13 predicted proteins | sample 4126metaG_FD_203106 | JGI IMG/M metagenome (GOLD analysis project Ga0265314, IMG submission 203106) | Rhizosphere microbial communities from Carex aquatilis grown in University of Washington, Seatle, WA, United States - 4-1-26 metaG | ecosystem: Host-associated > Plants > Roots > Rhizosphere >... | reverse complement strand
ACGACGGCGGATTTCGGGGCGGGCGCGGCGCTGGCGATCAAACCGCCGAGACCGCGGCCGAGGCGGGATTTGGGTGCTGCAGACATGGATTATTTACCTCCGGGGATGAAGAGGGTCTGGCCTAGAAAAATGCGAGACGGATCGGAGATTTTGTTCGCGTTGATGATGTCCTGCGCCTTCGCGCCTGTTTTCTTGGCGATGAGCGCGAGGGTGTCGCCCTTTTGCACGGTGTAACTGATGCCCTCTTTCGCGTAGTCGCTCGCGAACGTGGTCTGCACCGGGGCGCGCGTGGCCATGCCCTTCGCGAGCGAGTCGATCGCGGCGTTGGTTTGCTTCGCCAGCTTTTCCATCTGCTGGCTGACCTGTTCGAGGGTTTCGGTCTTCGTCGTCGCCGCGGCGGAACGGATCTCGTGGTTGAGGCTGGCGATCGCGTCGTTGAGCTGCGTGAGGGTAACGAAGGATTTTTCCGCGTCGCCGGCCCTGCCGCGCAACTCGGCGTTCTCGCGCTCGAGCTGCTCCACGCGCAACGAAAGTTCTCCGACCCGCTGCACGAGGCCGCGCACGTCTTCGTGCAAGTTCGCCAAATCGATCTGGGTCGAGGTGGTCTGCGCGGCGGCGCTGGCGGCCAACACGCATCCCCACAGCAAGCATTTCAACATGGCGGCGAGATTGGCAAAAGCGCAGGCGAAAACAAGCGCGCGGTAGCGCGCCGCGAAATTCGCACTATTTTTTTAATGGCACCGCAGCCACGAGCGCCGGCATCGGCCGCGAGACGAGCCTCCTGCCCGGCGCGATCGGAAACCCGCGAAGGAATTCCGCCGCAGCCAACATCCGTCCGCCCGCCCGCTGCATTCGGCGAACGCGCAACATGCCGTCGCCCGTGCCGATCAGCAGGCCGGCGGCGTCCGCGCCGATCACGTATCCGTGCGGCTGGGCAGCGTCGCTTTGCGGCGGCAGACAGTCGGCCAAACCGAATCTCACCGGCTGGCCGTCGATTTCGACCTGGCAGGCGGGCCACGGGAAAAGGCCGTTGATCCGCGCCGCGAGCGCGGCGGCAGGCGCGGCGAAGTCGAGGGCGCCGTCGTCTTTTTCCAGCCGACGGCAGTAGGTCGCGGCGCTGTCGTCCTGCGGGACGAATGCGAGTTCGCCGCGCGCGAGTCGCGGCAGCGTGCGCGCGAGGAGCAGCTCGCAGACCGCGGAAAGCTTCGTCTCGACTTCGAGCGCGGTGTCCAGCGGCGCGATCGGCACGCGCTCGATGTCGGCCACGGGGCCGGCGTCGAGCCGCCGGACGATGCGCATAAGCGTGACGCCGGTTTCGTGTTCGCCGTTCGCGATCGCCGCCTGAATCGGCGAGGCGCCGCGATATTTGGGAAGAATCGACGCGTGGAGATTGAGCGCGCCCAGCCGCGGCGTGGCGATGAACTTGTCGCGCAAAATGTGACCGTAGGCCATCACAAGCGCGAGATCGGCACCGAGCGCGGCCAGCTGCGCGCGCACTTCGTCGGTCAGTTTCTCCGGCTGAAAAACGGGCACACCGCGCGCAAGCGCCCACGACTTGATCGCGTTCGGCAAGACCTTTTGGCCGCGGCCGGCCGGACGATCGGGTTGCGTGAAGACCGCCGTAACGCATCCGATCGCACGCCCCTCGCCTGCCAGCCAATCGAGCAACGGCAGCGCGATCGGATCGGAGCCGAGGAAGGCGATTTGGAGCGGCGTGATCATCTCGACGGCATTATCGCGAACGCGCTCGGTGTGGGATAGAAATTATAATTTCGCGAGCCACGGCCTCACCGCCGCGGCGAGTTTCGCGAATGCGGCGTCGGTGTTGGGCTTCGCGAGGCCGTCGAGCACGGTCCAGAACTCGACATGCGTCGCGGTGTCGCCGGGAGCGAGTTTCACGAGTGCCCCGAGCGTTTCGAACTCGATCATTTTCCCATTCGTAAACGTCTCGAAAACGCTGCCGAGGTCGGGATACGTCGCGCCCGGAATCGCCGGCGCGTATTTCACGAACGTCGTGCCCTCGTTCCAATACGCCGCCCAGCCGGGATAGTTCGTGATGCCGAGCTTCTGCGACTGCTCGGCTTTCGCGACGTCGATGCCGAGGAAATCGCGGTGCAGTTGCCAGACCGGGAGCGTGAGGTCCGTGTAGGTCCACGGCACGAACGCGTAATTCGGCAGCAAATCGCCCGCGGCGTGGTTGCCCTTCGGCAAAAACGGCAGCACGCCGTAGCCGCCCGCGCGCAACATCGTGAGCGCCCACGGCGCGCACTCGACGGCCCAGAGCCCGCGATTCGTCAGCGTATGCGTGACCTTCACCGTGCGCTCGGCGAGCACTTCGAGGCTCATGCCTTTGACGATGCCGGTCTTTTGCTCGACGGGCTGCGTGAGCGCGACGCCGTTTGGCAGTTTCGTGACGGCGAGCGGTTCGTCATCCGGCTGGTAAGTGCGGACGAGGTGCTCGGGCGAATGCCAGAGCCGGTGGCCGCCGCGAAACAAATAGCCGTTCGCGCGCGGCTCGTCGGGCGGATTTTCGAGCAACAGATTGCGCTTCTTTCCCGCCAGCGAGCGGAAGGAAACGACGCGCGGGCCGACCGATGTCGTCACGACGAATTCGAGGGCGCGGGTGGCGAACAGGAGCGCGTCGCCGCCGCGATAATCAATCTTCGAGGGTTTCATGGGATAAATTTTCCTCCGCGTTTTCCCGCGCGCGCCACTTCGGCGTCATCGCCTCGGCGCGCGCGGCCTTGCCGGAATACGGCGTGCCGGGCTCGTGCTTTTCCTTGCCGACGAGATCGAAATAAATCGGACAGCCGGCGAGATCGAACGCCTCGACCAGCCCGGCTTCGAGGTAGCGGCGATACTGCTCGGTCAGTTTTTCCTCGCGGTTGCAGAAAATTTTTATGCGGAACGGCCGGTTGCCCGTCTGCGTGGCGTAGTAGGCCCGGAAACGTTTTCCGCCGACCGAGGGCGGCGGCGTGCGCTCGGTGAGGAAGCCGAGGACCTGGTTGAGTTTCGCCGTCGGCAGTTTCGCGTCGAGCTGGCGGTTGAGCTTCACGGCGGCGTTGAGCATCCGATCGACTTCGTAGCCGCTGACCGCCGAGACGAAAATCACCGGCGAGCCCGGCGTGAAATAAAGCCGCTCGAACAGCGCGTGCTCGTATTTTTCGCGGTAGTCGCGCTCGCTCTTGTAGGGCTCGAAGCCGCCCTTCGCCTTGAACGCGTCCTTCACGAGATCCCATTTGTTGATGACGATGACGATCGGCTTGTGCTCCTTCACCGCTTCACCGGCGATCGCCTTGTCCTGCTGCGTGACGCCGTCCATCGCGTCGAGCACGAGGAAGACGACGTCGGTCTGCTTGATGGCGTCGAGCGCGCGCAGCCGTGAAAAATATTCGACGGGCGACGCGAGCTTCGTGGCCGCCTTGATGCCCGCGGTGTCGATCAGGCGAAACGGGTAGAGCTTTCCGTTGCGGCCCTTGAATTCGAACGGCAGCTCGATCGCGTCGCGCGTCGTGCCGGGGACTTCGCTTACGATCAGGCGGTCGCTCTGGAGGAGCCGGTTGCTGAGCGAGGATTTGCCGACGTTCGGCCGGCCGATGAAGCAGACGCCGAGCGCCGCGGCGGCATCGCGGCCGCGGTCGGGATCTTCGACGGGACCGAGCACCGCAAGAATCGCGTCGCGCAGCTCCTGTTCGCCGCGTCCGTGCTCGGCCGATACGCGCAACGGCTCGCCCAAGCCGAGGCGATACGCTTCGGCGAGATCGACCTTGTCGTCGTCGAAATCGGCCTTGTTGATCACGAGCCGCACGGTTTTCTTGCTTTTGCGCAGCATCGTCGCGATCCGCTCGTCGAGCGAGGTCAGGCCATCGAGGCCGTCGATGACGAAAAGAATCAGCGAGGCGGTCGCGATCGCGAACTCGACCTGCACCTCCGACGCGGCCGTGAGCGCCGCCGGCGTATCCGTGCCCTTGTAGCCGATGCCGCCGGTGTCAAGCAGCGTGTAGCCGCCGTCGGCGACCTCCGCGGAGATGACATCGCGCGTGACGCCCGGCTGGTCGTGAACGATGGAGATGCGCTTCCGTGCCAGCCGGTTGAAGAGGCGGCTCTTGCCGACATTGGGTCGGCCGACGATGGCGACGGTGCGATTCATGATTGAATAAACGCGAAGGCATAGCGCCCGGCGTGTGCCGAGCCCAGCCATAACTTGCACGAACTGCGCAAACGTCCCTCGCTACCGTGACGCGTTCAGTCGGTCGCCTCGACAAAACCCGCGGGCAGTTCGAACGCATCGGCCGGCAACGCCCCCGGCGTAATCGCCTCGGCCTCCATCGTGAGCTTCGCCTGCGGCGTGTTGATTTCCATCTTCAACGGCACGCCGTCGAGCTGGCTGATGAAATTCGGCCCCCGGTCGCGGCTGACGCGGAGATCGCTGAGCTTTTTGGCGTCGAGTCCCGCGATGTCCTTCGTCGTCCACACCGAATAAGTCGTCTGGCTGGCACCGCCGGCCTGCTCAACGAGATAGCGTTTGCAGTTGTAGCCGAGCAGCCGGGCCGTCTCCCCTGTCGCCGTGACCTTGAATTGGGTGGTAGCCGCGGGTTCTGAGTTCGACTCGGGCGGACGCTCCATCCGGCGATAAGTGTGCGCGGCCCGGTCGAGTCGATACGCGACGTGCTGGTCGGCGAATGAAAGAATCTCCATCGGAAACATCCCGCCCTCGACCTGCACGAGCGAGCGCGAGCCCCGGACCTTGAACGTAAACTTGCTGGGAAACATGCTCCCCGGTCCGCCGCCGGGCGCCGCGCCGGGCTTCGGCAGCGCAGCCATTTGCTTTTCGATCATCGCGCGCATCGCCGGATTTTGTTGCAGCATCGCCTGCATCTGCGGGCTCTGCATCGCCGCCTGGGCCTGCTGCATCTTCGCCTGCATCTCGGGGGACGCCATGCGGGCCTGGGCATCATCCATTTTCTCGCGGAGTTCCGGATCGGTGATTTCGGCGCGCATTTTCCAGGTGACGGTGCCTTCGAAATCCTGGGCGTGAACGCCGCAGGCCAGAGCCGCGGCGGCGAGGAGGGGGAGCAATTTTTTCATGGGGGAATGAATGGGTGTGACCTAACCGAAGGAGTTCCGATTGCCGACGAAAATTCTCAAGGGCGCGCCGCCTGCACGAACCGCTCGATCCGGTCGCATGCCTCGACGATCTGCACGTAGCTCGTCGCGAAACACGCGCGGACGTGGCCGGCGCCGTTTTCGCCGAACGCGGTGCCAGGCACGACGGCGACTTTCTCCTGCTGGAGCAGGCCGACGGCGAATTCCTTCTCGGTGCGGCCGCTCGCAGCGACGTTGGGAAACGCGTAAAAACTTCCGCGCGGCGAGTGGCACGCGAGGCCGATTTCGTTGAAACGGCGCACGATCAAATCGCGGCGGCGGTGATATTGCTCGCGCATTCTCAGCACGCTGTCCCAGCCGCGCTGGAGCGCCTCGAGCGCCGCCTCCTGCGCGATGATCGAGGCGCAGAGCATCGAGTATTGGTGCACCTTCATCATCGCGTCGATCAACGCCGCGGGCCCGCACGCGTAGCCGATGCGCCAGCCGGTCATCGCGAATGCCTTCGAGAATCCGTGCAGAAAAATCGTCCGGTCCGCCATGCCGGGCAGGCTCGCGATGCTGGTGTGCGTGCCGTCGAACGTGAGTTCGGAATAAATTTCGTCGGTCAGCACGAGCAGGTCTTTTTCGCGCACGAACGCGGCGATTTTTTCGAGCTGCTCGCGCGTGCACGTGCCACCGGTCGGGTTGCACGGCAGATTCAGCATCAGTATTTTTGCGCCCGGCTGCCACGCGGCGCGCAGCGCCTCGGCGGTCAGCGCAAAATTATCCTTCGCGAACGTCGGCACGGCGATGCCCTGCCCGTGCGTGAGCGTGATGCTCGGGTGATAGCTCACGTAGCACGGCTGGTGAAACATGACCTTGTCGCCGGGATTCACGAAGGCGCGGCAGGCGAGGTCGAGCGCCTCGCTCACGCCGACGGTCACGATGATCTGGTCCTCGGGTCGGTAGCTGACGTTGAAGTGCTCCTCGACATACGTCGCGATCGCGCGGCGCAGTTCGATCAGGCCAAGGTTCGAGGTGTAGTAAGTCTTGCCGCGTTCGAGCGCGAAGATCGCGGCCTCGCGGATGTGCCAAGGCGTGACGAAATCGGGTTCGCCCACGCCGAGCGAAATCACGTCCTGGCCTTTCATCTTCGCGACGAGTTCGAAGAAGTCGCGGATGCCGCTCTTCGGCAGCGCGGACACATGCTCCGCCACCCAACGTTTCGGGTCGTTGCTCATGGGCATGGGCGCGCCGGTTAGGGCGCGACGTTGAGCCGGGAGGTTTGCGCTTCGCCGTTGCTCAGGAGAAAGCCCGACTCCTTGTAGCAACGCAGCATGAAATGCGTGGAGGTCGAGAGCACGCCCTCGATCGTGGACAATTTTTCCGAAACGAACGCGGCGACTTTCTGCAACGACGAACCACGGACGAACACGAGCAGATCGTAGGCGCCCGACATCAGGTAGCACGACTCGACCTCGTCGAAACGCGCCAGCCGGTCGGCGAGCCGGTTGAACCCGCCCCCGCGCTCAGGGGTGATCTTGACCTCGATGACCGCGCGGACGGCGGTGGCGGCGGCGGCCTCTTGCGAAAGATCGAGCACCGGACGCCAGCCGAGGAAGATTTTATCTTTCTTCAACTGTTCCAAGTGCTGTTGAACTTCGGCCTCGGTCAGGCCCGCAACCGTCGCCATCTGGCCGGTCGTGAGACTGCCGCCTTCGATCAAGAGCTGCAGAACAGGGTTCATGGGGAGCGCGGTTATCCGGGAATCCCCGGGCTTTGACCAGTGCTAAATCGAATGAGGAAAATCGCCTACAGCCCTGCGCACTTGCGCCGATCTTTTGCGTGAACATCTCCAATCCTATGCGAATCCTGATCGCCGATGATGAGGAACACTGCCAAAATCTGCTCAAGAGTCTCTTCGCGGACGATTCGACCGTGCAGATCACCACCGCGCGGGACGGCGCGGAAGCGTGGTGGCTGCTCACTGAGCCGCAACGCCGGTTCGACCTCGGCATTTTCGATCTCAGGATGCCGGTCGTGGACGGGCTGAAGCTCATCGAACGCATTCGCGCCACGGCGCCGCTCCAGAGCCTGCCGGTGATTCTTTGCACCGGCGTGAGCGACCGTGACACGGTCGCCCGCGCCGCGCGCCTCGCAATCAATCGCTACGTCGTGAAGCCCTACAAACTCGACGGCATGCGCGCGAAAATTCGCGCCATCGCGCCAAGTCGGCCGGGCTCGGCAGCCTGACGGCGCACCCTATTTTTCATCGCGGCCGGCGCTTCGATCCTCACGCGCCGGCTGGAAATTTGTGTGCATTCGCGTTCATTCGCGGTTCACATCGCCGCTCCATGTTCGAATCCCTCACCGAAAAACTCGGCCAGGCCCTCCGCAATCTTCGCGGCGTCGGCACGCTCACCGACGAAAACATGGCCGAGGCGCTCAAGGAAGTGCGCACCGCGCTCCTCTCCGCCGATGTTCATTTCAAGGTCGCCCGCCAATTCGTCGAGCGCGTGCAGGCACAGTGCGTCGGCCAGCAAGTCACCAAGGGCGTCGCCCCCGGCCAGCAAGTCGTCAAAATCATCCACGACGAACTCGTCCGGCTCCTCGGCGAGGGCTCGACCGCGCTCTCCGGCGCACGCCCGCTGAAAATCCTGATGGTCGGCCTGCACGGCTCCGGCAAAACGACCTCGACCGCGAAGCTCGGCAAGCTCCTCAAAAAACGCGGCTATCGCCCCTTTGTCGCCGCCTGCGACATTTATCGCCCCGCCGCCATCGACCAGCTCGAAATCCTCGCGAAGCAAGAGGAACTCGGCTTCTACGCCGACCGCGTCTCGCGCGACGTGCCCGCCATCGGCGCCGCTGCGCTCGACGCCGCCCTCGCGGCGACCGCCGACTGCATCATCTTCGACACGGCCGGCCGCCTCCAAATCGACCATGACCTCATCGAGGAAGTAAAAAATCTCCGCGCCCGCGTGCAGCCCGATGAAGTCCTCCTCGTCGCCGACGGCGCGCTCGGCCAGGAAGCCGTCAACGTCGCGAAAACCTTTCACGACGCGCTCCAGCTCACCGGCCTCGTCCTCACAAAGATGGACGGCGACGCCCGCGGCGGCGCGGCACTTTCGATCAAGTCGATTACCGGTGTGCCGATCAAATTCATCGGCACCGGCGAAAAGACGGACGCGTTCGACACGTTTTATCCCGACCGCCTCGCTTCCCGCATTCTCGGCATGGGCGACGTCGTTTCGCTCGTCGAAAAAGCGCAGGAGCACATCGACCAGAAGGACGCCGAGAAGATGGCGGAGAAACTCCGCAAGGCCGACTTCAACCTCGAGGATTTTCTCGCGCAGATGCAGCAGGTGAAAAAAATGGGCTCGATGCAGAGCCTCATCGGGATGATGCCCGGCATGAGCGGCGTGGAATTACCCGCCGGCGCGGACAAACAAATGGCGCGCACCGAGGCGATCATCAAGTCGATGACACCGCAGGAGCGCCGCAAGCCCGACCTCCTTAACGGCAGCCGCCGCAAGCGCATCGCCGACGGCTCTGGCACGAAGATCGTCGAGGTGAACCAGCTCCTAAAGCAGTTTCAGCAAATGCAGCAGATGATGAAAATGATGAGGGGCGGCGGCGGCAAAAAAATGATGCGCCAGATGGAAGCGATGCGCGGCAAGGGCGGCTTCCCGGGCATGTGACGACCTTCAACTCGTCACACGTCACAAGTCACACGCCACATTCTTTCACGCCAGCGGCTTCAGCCCCGCCTCGATCTCCGCGCGCCGCGCCTCCAAAAACGGCGGCAGCGCCAGCCGCTCGCCGAGCGTTTCCATCGGCTCATCGACCGCGAAGCCCGGCTCGTCCGTCGCGATTTCGAACAGCACTCCGTTCGGCTCGCGAAAATAGAGGCTCTGAAAATAATAGCGGTTCACCGGCCCGCTCGACCGCATGCCCATCTGCTCGAGCCGTTCCGCCCACGCCGCGTAATCTTTTGTCGTCGTCCGAAACGCCACATGGTGCACGCCGCCCGCGCCCTGTCGCGCAACGGGCAGACCCGGCTCGACCGCCACGTGCAATTCCGCCGCCGGGCCGCCCGCGCCCATTTCGTAAACGTGCACGGTCGCGCCGCCCGCTTCATACTGCCGCCGGCGCTTCATGTTCATCACGTCGGTCAGCACGCGATCCGTCGGTTCGATTTTCGGCACGCTGATCGTGATTGGCCCGAGCCCGAGAATTTGATGCTCCGCCGGCACCGGACTTTTTTCCCACGGGTGCGCCGGCTCGTGCGGCTTCGCATCGACGACGAGACTCAGCCGCTGTCCCTCGAAATCCTCGAAGTCGAGCGTCGCCCGTCCGTCGCGCCCCGCGATCGGCTCGTGCACGATCGCCTCCGCCGCGAACCGCGCCGCCCACCATTGCAAGCTCGCCTCGCCCGCCACGCGCAGCCCCGTGCGCACGATGCTGTGCGTGCCGCGCCGCTCGCGCGCCGCCGGCCAGTCGAAGAACGTGATGTCCGTTCCCGGCGTCGCCGCGCCATCCGCATAGAATAAATGATACGCCGACACATCGTCCTGGTTGACGGATTTCTTGACGAGCCGCAGCCCGAGCGTGCGCGTGTAGAACGCGACATTCCGCGCTGCCTGGGCGGTGACGGCCGTGAGGTGGTGGATTCCCGATAGTTGCATGGCGGGAAGGTGCACGCGAATCGTCATTCGTCCAGTTTCGCTCCGCTCGCCTCCCGATTTGGTTGCGCGGACGCCGACGCCCGGTTTCGATCGCGCGATGCGAACCCGCCCCGCTCGCTTTTTCCGTCTCCCGTTGCTGCAGATCCTGGCGTCGCTCGGACTCGTCGTCGCTCCCGCCCGTGCGACCGACGCGCGGGTTTGCACCTTCAAGCGCGGGATCAGTGTCGGTCACTGGCTGGCCAAAATGCACGACGGCGTGCCCTACGGCGCACCGTGGTTCGGCCGCACCGACATCGCCTGGATCGCCCAACAGGGCTTCGATCACATCCGCTACCCGGTTGACGGACGCCTTTGGCTCCTCGCCGATGGATCGCTCGACGAAAGCAAAATCGCTCCCTTCCTCCAGGCTGTCACGTGGACACGCGAACTCGGTCTCGGCGCCGTGCTCGACATGCATTTTCTCCCGGGCGGGGCGATCCACGATCCGAATGCGCAGGATCCGGCGATCTTCACGGATGAGTCCGCCCGCGCGAATGCCGCCCGGTTTTGGGCCAAGGTCGCCGAGCGCCTCGCCGGCGAGGGCGCTTGGCTCCGCTTTGAAATCATCAACGAGCCGTTCGCCCCAAAAAACTCTCAGCTCAACGCCCTCAATCGCGCCGCACTCGCGGCGATTCGCGCCGTGGATCGCGACCGCGTGGTTTACGTCACGTCCAATCTCTCGAGCACTTTTGCCACCCTGGCCGATGTCGTCGTCCCGGACGATTCCCATGTGGCGATCGTGCTCCACTACGACGAGCCGCTGATCTTCACGCACCAACGGGCTCCGTGGAAGCACTTCCCGGCCGACATGCCGCTGGTCCCGTTTCCCGGCCAGGTGCCCGACTTGTCGAAATCCCTTCCGCCCGGTCATCCGTCGGTGACGACGTCGTTAACGGAGCTCACGGTTGCCGACATCGACGCCGACTTTGCCCGCGCCTCCGCATGGCTGCGCCAGCACGCGCCCGCCACGGAGGTTTATCTCGGTGAATTCGGCTGCTACGAACAAGCGCCCGTCACATCGCGGCGCGCTTACATCGCGGCCGTGCGCGCCGCCGCCGAACGAGCGGGCTGGGGCTGGGCGGTCTGGGACTACCGCAGCAGTTTCGCCGTGCGCGACGCTGACGGGAAACCCACCGCTGTTCTCGACGGCTTGTTTCCCCGCCAGTAGCCGACGGCCATTTTTCCCCACCCGGCCCGCGAATAACGCGATTGCGCCGCGCGTCCCGGCCTGCGACGAAACCGCGTGAGCCGCGAAATGTGCTACCGCTGTTTCTGGCCGAAGAAACTCTGCTGGTGTTCGTCGATCCAGCCGATGGAGACGCGCACCCGGTTCGTGTTCCTGATGCACCCGAAGGAATTCAAGCGGGAGAAGGCCGCCACCGGCCGCCTCACGCATCTGTGTCTGGTAAACAGCGAAGTTCGCGTCGGCCTCCGCTTCGACGAAGACCAAGCCTTGCAAACGACCATCGACGACCCGGATCAATTCGCCGCGTTGCTCTATCCCGGCCTGGACGCGCGGAATATTTCGAACGGCGAACTAACTTCGGCTGATCTCGGCCACCGCCGGCTCGTCGTGTTCGTTCTCGATGCAACGTGGAGCTGCGCGCGAAAAATGCTCAAGCTCAGCCCGAATCTCCAGCGACTGCCGCGCCTCATGTTCACGCCCTCGTCGCGCAGTCGTTACGTGATCAAGCAGCAGCCGCAGGACGGCTGCCTCTCGACGCTTGAAGCGACGCACGAGACGCTCGTCGCATTGGATCGTGCCGGCCTCGACCGCTACTCGCAACCCGACCAGCTAGTTGGGCTTTTTCAGCGCATGCAGGATTTTCAAATACGCTGCGCCCTCGATCCCGCGCTCGCGGGCTACCGCCACCAGCCTTACAGCGCACCCGGCGAACGTTTGCCGGCGCACGGCCACAGCGGCGCGCGCCGCAGCCGCTATCTGCCGACAACATCGTAGCGGCTGTATCACCAAACCGGGCCGGCCTAGTTTCCCCGTAGCGCCTCGATCGGCGCGACCCGCGCCGCGCGCCGCGACGGCAGAAGACACGCCAGCATCGCCACCGCCGCGAGCACGACCGCCGTGCCGCCAAGCACCACGGCATTCGTCGGCGCCACGCCGAACAGCAAACTCGTCATCGCCCGCCCCGCGAACCAAGCCCCGAGCAGCCCGAGCGGCAATCCGATCGCAAGCAGCCGTCCGCCGAGCCCGAGAAATTGCGCTAGGATTTGTTCCGGCAGCGCGCCAAGCGCCATGCGCACGCCGATCTCGCGCTGGCGCTGCGCGACCGTGTAGGCGAGCACGCCGTAAATGCCGACCGCCGCAAGCACGAGCGCCACGCCGGCGAAAATTCCCGCGAGCAGCAGCGGCACGCGCCGGCTCGCCACGCTCTCCTCGACGCGCGTCGTCATCGTCTTCAAGTCATGCAGCGGCAGCTCCGGATCGATCCGCAGCACCGCCGCCCGCAGCGCCGGCCCCGCCAGTTCCGGCGCCTGCAACGTGCGCACCGAGACGATGAACCACGAGTTTGCGTAGCTTCCATACGGAAAATAAATCGCGCCGCCCGCGCGCTGGTCGGCGAGGTCGTTTTGCTTCACTGCACCGACGACGCCCACGATCGTGAAATACGGCGTATCCGGTCCGGGCGGGTCGTGCGCCAGCCGGTGGCCGATCGCGTCACCCTTCGGCCAGTAACGACGCGCCACGTCCTCATCGACCACGCACACTTTCGTCTCCGACCGCGAATCCGCCGAGGTCAGATAGCGCCCCTCGCGCAACGGCACGCCCAGCGTCTGAAAATAATCGCCCGCCACCCCGCTCATAAAGTGAGCCTGCAGCGATTCGCCCGGCTCCAGCTTCCGACCCTCGATCCAGGTCGCGTTGTCGTTGTTTCCGCCGCTGAACGGCGCGCCGGTGCTGATGCCGATCGACTTCACGCCCGGCAGCGCCTGCAGGTCCGCGGCGAGCCTTTCCACAAACGCGAGCCGCTGCTTGTCCTCCTTGTAGTGCGACCACGGCAGCGCGATTGCGCCCGTGAGCACGTTCTCCGGCTGGAAGCCGGGCTTCACCGCGAGCACGCGCTCGAAGCTCAACCCGAGCAGGCCCGTGCCGGCGAGCAACACGAACGCCAGCGCGATCTGCACGACGATCAAAGCATGCCGCAACCGGTGCACCGCACGGGTCGTCGTGCCACCGCGCGACTCGACCGAGAGTGTCGCCGTCAGGTTGCCGTGCAACGTGTGCCACATCACCGGCACCGCGAGGGCGAGGCCGAGCACCACCGTCGCCGCCAGTCCCGCCGCACAAACTCTTGCGTCCAGCCCCGCGCCGAAGCGCGCGGACAAATCATTTCCCGGCAGGGCCATGATGCCGCGCAACGCCACCGCGCCGAGCCCCAGCCCGAGCACGCCGCCGGCAAGCGCGAGCAGCAGCGTCTCCGTGACGAGTGACCGCGCGAGCTGCGTCCGGCTTGCTCCCAGCGCCTGCCGCACGCAAAATTCCTTGGCGCGCCCCGTCGCGCGCACGAGCAACAGGTTCGCGAGATTTACCGTCCCGATCAGCAGCAAAAACAACACGCCCGCCTGCAACAGCAGCAACACCGGCCGCAACTCCGCGACGTAGTCGTCCCCCAGGTCGCGAAGCACCGTGTGAAATCCCGCATCGACGACGAGCTTCGCATACGGATCGGTTTTGAGCGCGCGCTCATTGAGCGCATCGAGCTGCACCTGGGCCGCGGCGATCGTGACGCCCGGCCGCAGTCGCGCATACATCTCCATGTTGTTCGAATGCCGCTGCTGCGGCTTGCGGTCGTCGTCGGAAAAACACAGCGGCGTCCACAGCTTCGGCGTCTGCGCCAGAAACCGGAAGCCCGCCGGCATCACACCGATGATCGTGTAAGGCGTCGTGTCCACGCGCAGCGTGCGCCCGATCACCTTCGGATCCGCGCCGAAGCGCTGCCGCCACAACCCATCGCTCAACACCACCACCTGATTCTTGCCATAAAAACCCTCCTCGTCCGTGAACGTCCGCCCGAGCACCGGGCTCGCGCCAAGCATCCGGAAAAACGACGGCGTCGCGAACGTCGCTTCGATCCGTTCCGGCGAGCCCGCCTCGCCGATCGTCGCACCCCAGTCGCGCGTCGCAGCGGCTTCGGCAAACGCCGCCAAGTCCTTTCGCTCGAGATAGTGCGGAATCGATGCGCCCGCCCGCTCGACGCCCGCCTTCGGGTAGGCGTTGGACACGAGCACGAGCTGGTGCGGATCGCGAAACGGCAGCGGCTTCAGCAACACGCTGTTGACCACGGCGAAAATCGCCACGTTGGCCGCGAGACACAGGGCGAAAATCAGAAGCACGGTCAGCGTGAAATTCCTCTCGCGCGCCAGGCTGCGCGCGGACTGACGCACGTCCCGCAGGAGCGATTCGACGAAAAGCATGGTGTCATCAAAACTCGGCACCTCCCGAAAAGTTTCAGAATTCTCCACGGGCGGCCTCGCCGTTGACGCCGCTCCAATAACCCATTCCCGTAAACCCGTATGTCGCCCCACCCCTCCCTCGCGCCGCTCGCATTTTGCGGCCTGCTTTCGTTGTCCGCCCAAACCACACCCGCCCCGGCGAGCTACCCGTTTCAAAATCCCGACCTGCCCGCCGAACAGCGCATCGACGACCTCATCTCGCGCCTGACGGTCGCGGAAAAAATCGACTGCATGGCGATGCGCGCCGCCGTGCCGCGCCTCGGCGTCAAGGGCTCGCCCCACATCGAGGGCTACCACGGGCTCGCGCAGGGCGGCCCGAGCAACTGGGGCCGCCGCAATCCCACGCCGACGACGCAGTTTCCCCAGGCCTACGGTCTCGGCGAAACGTGGGATCCCGATCTGATCCGCCAGGTCGCCGCGCAGGAAGCCGAGGAGGCGCGCTATCTTTTTCAAAGTCCGAAATACAACCGCGCCGGCCTGATCATCCGTGCGCCCAACGCCGACCTTGCGCGCGACCCGCGGTGGGGCCGCACCGAGGAAAGCTACGGCGAGGATCCGTTCCACGTCGGCACGCTCGCCGTCGCGTTCGTCCGCGGCCTGCAAGGCGACGACCCGCGCTACCTGAAAACCGCTGCGCTCGTGAAACATTTCCTCGCGAACTCCAACGAGGACGGTCGCGAGCACTCCTCGTCGAATTTCAGCGAACGCCTCTGGCGCGAGTATTACGCGAAGCCGTTCGAGATGGCGATCGTCGAGGGCGGCGCGCCCGCGATCATGGCTTCCTACAACGCCGTCAACGGCATCCCCGAGCACGTCAATCCCGTGCTGCGCGACATCGTCATGCGCGAGTGGAAACTCGACGGCATCATCTGCACCGACGGCGGTGGCCTCCGCCTGCTCGTGACGCAGCACAAGGCCTTCCCCGACCTGCCCACCGCCGCCGCCGCCTGCATCAACGCGGGCATCAATCATTTTCTCGACCGCCACAAGGACGCCGTCGCCGAGGCGCTCAAGCTCGGCCTCCTCACCGAAAAAGACCTCGACGCCGCGCTGCGCGGACTCTTCCGCGTCTCGATCCGCCTCGGCCTGCTCGACCCCGACGACCGCGTGCCCTACGCGAAAATCGGCCGCACCGAAGGCCCCGAGCCGTGGAACCGCCCCGAGACGCGCGCCCTCGTCCGCACCGTCACGCAAAAATCCATCGTCCTCCTGAAAAATTCCGCCGGCCTGCTCCCGCTCGATCGCGCGAAGAAACAAAAAATCGTCGTCGTCGGCCCGCTTGCGAACTCCGTTCTCGCCGACTGGTATGGCGGCACGCCGCCCTACACCGTCGTGCCGTGGGCCGGCCTCGAAAAATCCGCCGCCGAACCCGACTTGGTCAACTGGATGGCGAACATGAGCGACGCCGCAGTCGAGGCCGCCCGCACGCGCGACGTCGCGATCGTCTGTGTCGGCAACCACCCCGAGAGCAACGCCGGCTGGGACCTCGTCAGCTCGCCGAGCGAGGGCAAGGAGGCCGTCGATCGCCAAGCCATCGTCCTCCAGGCCGAGCAGGAGGATTTCATCCGCCGCGTTCAGGCCGTCAACCCGAACACCATCGTCGTCCTCATCGCGAATTTTCCCTACGCGCTCCCGTGGGCCGCCGAACACGCGACCACGGTCCTCCAAATGACGCACGCCAGCCAGGAACTCGGCAACGCCCTCGCCGACGTGATTTTTGGCGACGCCAACCCCGGCGGCAAACTCGCGCAAACCTGGCCGAAGTCGCTCGACCAGCTCCCGCCGATGATGGACTACGACCTCACGCACGGCCGCACCTACATGTATTCAAAAAACGAACCGCAGTTTCCCTTCGGCTTCGGCCTGAGCTACACGACGTTCGCGCTCTCGAACCTCCGCACCGACGCGCCCACGCTCGCCCGCGACGGCACGCTTCACGTCAGCGTCGATGTCCGCAACACCGGCGCGCGCGCCGGCGACGAAGTCGTCCAGCTCTACGTCCGCTATCCCGGCTCGAAAGTCGATCGCCCGCAAAAACAACTCCGCGG
>Ga0265314_10003108_pt1 | contig 16338 bp, 10 predicted proteins | sample 4126metaG_FD_203106 | JGI IMG/M metagenome (GOLD analysis project Ga0265314, IMG submission 203106) | Rhizosphere microbial communities from Carex aquatilis grown in University of Washington, Seatle, WA, United States - 4-1-26 metaG | ecosystem: Host-associated > Plants > Roots > Rhizosphere >... | reverse complement strand
GGGTGCACGACAGGAAAGTGATGCTAGCCGCATCACGCGGCCAGGGCGGCTTGGGCGCGGCGTTCCCAGAAGTCCTCGAAGCGACCGCTGAGCTGGTTGCAGCGCAGCGCAATGATGGCGTCGGCACCTCTGAGGCCCCAGTGCATGGCGGACCGCTTGAGACGATGCCCGATGGCAACGTTGCAGCCTGACTCCACGACCCCCGTCGAGGTACACAACCCCTGGGCTTCGAATTCAGGGTAGCGCATGCGCTCGCGGTTGCGTTCCATGTAGCCCACACATCGCCGCGCCGGGTCGCACGCCGAGGCGTGTACCGTGAGCGCGTGCACAATGGCGTCGATGTTGCCGGCGTCGAGTTCGGTGTGCCGCTCATCGGCCCACTGCTGGCCCAGCTCACTGTTGGGCCCCCAGATCTCTCTGGCGACGCCGCTGAGGGTTTGCTTGACGTGGTAGCGGTCGAGAATCTGAATGGCATCAGGGAAGAGGTCCGTAGCGGTTTTCCAAATCCATCCCGCGCCGTCCCCCAAGATGCAGTGGCGCTTGGCCTGCCCAAAGCCGCGGCGTTTGGCTTCGCGCAGCATGCGCTGAGCAAACTCGGAGGCGCTGAAATCGCTATCGGCGCTCGCCGCACTCTCGATGGCCGCTGAGTAACTCACGGAGCCGTCGTCGCGCAGCGGCTTGCCTTCGCTGTCGCGTCGCTCGGCGCTCCACACCACGCACAGCTTCACTTCGCGAGTCTTGGCCGACCCATCGGGCTGCTTGCCCGCTCGTCCCTCGACGGCTTCGGCGCGCATCGGAATCCCGGTGCCATCCACTCCCAGGTACATCGTCGGAGCGATCTGCTCGCGCGCCGGCAGGTCGATGTGTTCGCGCTCATCGCGGTCGATCGCTTCTCCCAACTCCTTGGCGCTGCGTTCAACTTGCTTGCTGCCGACATCGAGGCCGGCCAAGCCATGGAGCAGGGAGTCTCCCTCTTCGAAACTTACCATCGCCCCAACCAGTCCAACCATCCGCAACACGCCTGGGGAAAGAGAACTCCCGACCAGACCCAGGGCGTCGTCGCGCGGGCAATATCCACGCGCACAGTGGCGGCAATGATAGTAGGCGCGCTCCAGCCGCAGCGGGCCGAGCACGCTGGTGAAGGTCTTGGTGCGCCGCCCCGCAAAACGGGCCGACTGGCCGCACGGACACGGCCGGTGTGGCCCGGCGTAGTCCGAGTGATCGGCGTTTATGTGGCGCTCAAGGAGCGCGGCCGCCAGGCGCAGCGCTTGGCGCCGGGCGGCGGTCTCGATGGCTTCCAAGTCCAGACAATCGGCCGCATGGTTGCCGATCAGCTGGTCGATCTCCTGGCTGATCTCTGCTGCAAGCGCCTCTTTGAGCCCCCCTTTTTGGCCGCCTCTGCTGAGGCCGCCTGGTTCTCGATCTCGGCCAACTGGGTGTCGGCCCATTGCTGGCTGACCTTCCGGTACGCCTCGATCTCTTTGCGAAACTCGCGATCGGCTTCAATCTGTTCGCGGACGACGGCGAGTTGCTCCGCGCTGACCAAGCGCGAGCGTGTTTGCCCGGCCTGTGCCCAGGTCACGCTGTAGTACGGGCCGTGCCGGGCCGCATCGTTGTCGCCGCAGGCGCAGCCGCTCTTGGTGCACTTCATCCAGCGCTCTGACACCGAGGCCCGCCGCATTGCACGTGGCCGAGCCAGCTGCGCGGCCCAGCGCTCCACATCCTTGGGAACCGTTGAATCCTCCGCCATCACCGCCTCCTCTCTCTTTCGGCATATTATGCCGAAAGAAAAACAAAGGCAAACCCGCTTCAGACACTGCCCTCACTTTCCTGTCGTGCACCCGCATTCGGGCCGCGATTGGTACGCCGATCGAATTTGTGGCAAAGAGGAGGTGATCCGATGGTGAAAGCCAGAGCACTGCGCAAGCGCGATCTTCGAGAGCTGGGCTGGAAAGCCTTGGTGGCCGAGCTCGGTGTTGCGAACGCCACCCGATTCGTCATGGAGCTGCATGAAGGCGAGCACGACTATACCAAGCTGCGGGGCGAAATCTTTGCGGGGAAAAGCCTCGACGAACTCTACGCCGAGCTGCGGCTTGCCCAGCACCCACAGCGACGACGTGGATGATCCCGGAAAGAAGCGGCCCGCTGAGGCGGCGCGACGGATTCGGGAGTCACATCGGCGCACGTTCAGCGATAGCGCCGAGCTGATCCGAGAGGACCGAGAACGCTGATGTCGTGTTACGTCGCCGACGCCAGCGTGGCCGCGAAATCGTACTTCGAGGTTGACTGCGATCCAGAAGCAGCCCGCGACAGCGGTCAGTGAACCACGGCAACGATGCGGGCGAGCTGGACGTCGGCGTCGTCGATGAACGTCCCGTCGTCGCCGACCAGGTACGTCCGCCAGCCGCCGGGCTCCTTGAGCACGGTGCACTGCCGTACGCGCGACCAGGGATCCGCCCAGGTCGGTGCGCTGCCCGCCACGACCTCCACGGGTAGCCCAAGCTCCAGTGCCTGGCGCATCAGCGTGTAGAGCGTTGGCTCATCGTGATGGACCCACGGCGCCGGCAGGCGCTCGTCGAGGAAGCCCCACCGCAGGCGCACCGCTCCATGCAGCCGGCCGTATTGATAGAACGCGTACAATGCCTTGGCGTCGGCTTCGAGCCGGCGGCGCAGGCGCGTGGTCTCACCGTCGCGGAGGTAGGCCTGGAGCTTCCCAGGGTCGCTGAGCGGTCGGCTGATGCCGCACGAGCCTTGGATCAACAGCTCCGGCGTGATCTTGAGCACGCGACCGCGCTTGTTGAGCTGCCGGGTCTTTTGCGGTGGAGCGAGATCGGCAAGGCGCCGCGGCCCGGGATCGTAGGCGAGGGCCCGCAGCAGCGCGCGCACGTGCAGACCGGCAATGACGTCGTACGCGTCCAGCCGCTGCTTGACGCCGCCCAACTCGTCGCCCACGAATGTCTCGATCGTCCGGGCCCCCACGTCGAGGAGGACGGCGGCCTCCGGCTTCGCGGCGGGAACACCGTGAACGATCACGCGGCGCAGTTTGAGGAGCTCGCCGGCGCACGTTGCGCTCGGCCTCGATCGCGCGTTGCCTCGCCTGGATCTCCTGCGGGTCCACTGCCGTCCGCGCCCAGCGCCGGACCATCGCCAGCCGGTTGCGGACCGCGGTGCGTGCGGTCACGAGTGCGTCATTCCCGGGAGCGATCCCCCATCGTCCGTCGGCGCGGATCTCGACTGCCGACCGTGCTTGCTTGAACTTCGCCGCGTCCGCGGTCAGCCCGTGCCATTTCGTCCGCGCCGCGACGAGCGCGATCACCTCGCCGGGACGCAACGGTGAGCCATGGGCGTCGAGCACGGCCAATACCAGGCGTTGGCGTGACCACGAGTGGAGGGACGCGTCCTTCCACGCCTCGTCCAGCTCGGCCGGGGTCAGGGGGACATTGGGCCCGGGAAGCGGAGCGGATTCCGGCCGCGGCGCCGGCGGCCGGGTCACCCGCGGCGGCCGCAGGTCGAGCATGAAGACGCGCAACCCCAGGTCGGAATCGTGCGGGGCGAGGGCGTACTGATCGCCGTCGCGCCACACGGGTGGACGTGCCGGGCGGCAGCGCTGCAGGGCGGCAAGGGCCTCCTCGGCCGGCGCAATGCCCGCTTGTGCGAAGCGCTCGGCGACCTGTGCGAGCGTCATCGGCCCACCGCGTTCGAGCAGGGCGACGATGAGGAGCGCAAAGGCTGTGGCTTGCGGGTGGTGCCGCACCGCTTCGAGCCGGGGCACTGCGATGCCCAGCGGCTCGCAATAAGGATTCCTCATAGACACACGTTCATTGAGCTCCTAGCAATTTCTTTGGCACACTATCGGCACACTAAAACAAGAGGCGAGCCGTCCGAAGACGGCTCGCCTCCTAGCGCGCCCGGGGTGATTCGAACACCCGACCTACTGGTTCGAAGCCAGTTGCTCTAGTCCAACTGAGCTACGGGCGCATGAGAGTGTTCGTGTTCGTGCGCCTGCTCGTAGCGTCTTTCCTAGCCGCGCGCCAGCAGTGTCTACGGGAATTCCCTCCCTGAACGAAGACGAGCACGACTATCGTTCCACCTTCCACACCGTTCCCGCCGCCGTGTCTTCCAACACGATGCCCTTGGCTTTCAGCGCATTGCGAATGGCGTCGGCTTGTTGGAAGTCGCGCGCCTTGCGTGCTGCGTTGCGCGCCGCGATCTGGCGCTCGATTCCCGCGCCGTCAATGTCGCTGTCGGCGAGATGCGCGTGCTTGGCACGCTCGAGCACGATGCGTGGTTCTTGCCCGCCGACGCCGAGGACGGCGGCGATTTCGCTGATCGCGCGGCGCAAGCCTGGCACGCCCGCCAGGGTGCCCTCATCCAGCAGACGATTGATGGTGCGCACGGTGTCGAAGACCACGCTCACGGCTCGCGCGCTGTTGAAGTCGTCGTCCATCGCCGCACGGAACTCGCTCATCACCGTGGCGTCGGCCTCCCCTTGGTCCCCGCTTCCCGGGTTCCCGTCCTTGGTTGTCGCCGCGAGCGCAGCGTCGGCGCGTGCCAGGGTTTCGTAGATCCGGGTCAGGGCACGCCCCGACTCGTCGAGGCGCTCGGGTGAGAAGTCGAGCGGGCTGCGATAGTGGGTGCCGATGACGAACAGGCGTACGGCCTCGCCGCCGACGCGCGCCGCCGCTTCCTGCACGCTCATGAAGTTGCCCAGCGACTTCGACATCTTTTCCTGGCCGATATTCACCATGCCGTTGTGCAGCCAGTAGCGTGCGAACGCGCAGCCCGCGGCACCTTCGGACTGCGCGATTTCGTTCTCGTGATGCGGGAAGATCAGGTCCGTGCCGCCGCCGTGAATGTCGAACGGCTGCCCCAAATACTTCGTGCTCATCACGGAACACTCGATGTGCCAGCCGGGCCGGCCCTTGCCCCACGGGCTGTCCCATGCGGGCTCACCAGGCTTGCTGGCCTTCCACAAGGCGAAATCCATCGGGTGATGCTTGCGCTCGTCGACTTCAACCCGGGAGCCGGCGATCATGTCGTCCAGCTTGCGCTTCGCCAGCTTGCCGTACTCGGGAAACTTGTCGACCGCATAATAGACGTCGCCGTCCGCCGCATAGGCCAATCCCTTACGCTCCAGGTCCTGGATGAGCGCGATCATCTCGCCGATGTGTTCGGTGGCGCGCGGCTCGATAGTCGGCGGCAGGCAGGCCAGCGCCTTCACGTCCTCGGCAAAGGAGCGGATGTTGGCTTCCGCCAGCTCGATCGCCGCGATGCCGGCTTGCTGGGCACGCGCGATGATTTTGTCGTCGACGTCGGTGAAATTGCGTGCGAAGGTGACCTCGTAGCCGAGGAACCGCAGGTAGCGGAACACGACGTCGAAGGTGACCAGCGCCCGCGCGTGGCCGATGTGCGAGCGGTCGTACACCGTTACGCCGCACACGTACATGCCGACTTTTCCGTCTACCAGCGGCACGAATTCTTCGAGGCGGCCGCTTAAGGTATTGTGTATTCGCATTGCGAATGTGAATTGTAAATGGTGATTGGTGAACGGCGGAACGTAAATTTAGGGACAATTCACGATTCACAATTCACCATTCAGCATTGTCTTTCACTCCTCCTCTTCCCGTAGCTTGGCCATCACCGAGAGATCCTCGAGCGTCGTCGTGTCGCCCACCGTTTCTTTGCCGGCGGCGATATCGCGCAGCAGGCGGCGCATGATCTTGCCGCTGCGCGTCTTTGGCAAGGAGTCGGTGAAGCGCAGGTCGTCGGGACGCGCGAAGGCGCCGATCTCCCGCGCCACGTGCTCGCGCAACGCCAGGCGCAGCTCTTCGGTGGCCTTCTGGCCCGATTCGAGCGTCACGAACGCGGCGATCGCCTGGCCCTTCACGGCGTCGGGCCGGCCGACCACCGCCGCTTCGGCAACCGCCGCGTGACTCACCAGCGCGCTTTCGACCTCCATCGTCCCCAGGCGGTGGCCGGCGACGTTGACGACATCGTCGACCCGGCCCATCAGCCAGAAGTAGCCGTCCTCGTCCCGCCGCGCGCCGTCGCCGGTGAAGTACACGCCCGGGATCTGGCTCCAATAGTTCTGAACGTAGCGTTCCGGATCGCCATAAATTGTCCGTAACATGCCGGGCCACGGGTGCTTGATGACCAGGAAGCCCCCTTGGTTTACGTCAACGGCTTTGCCTTCGCGAGTCAACACGTCGGCGGCGATGCCCGGGAACGGGCGCGTTGCCGAGCCCGGTTTGGTCGGCGTCACTCCCGGAAGCGGCGCGATCAGGATCCCGCCGGTTTCCGTCTGCCACCACGTATCGACGATCGGGCAGCGCTGCTTGCCGATCTCCTCATGGTACCAGATCCACGCCTCCGGATTGATCGGCTCGCCGACGCTGCCGAGCAACCGCAGGCTCGTCAGGCGATGCTTGCGCGGCCACTCCCGCCCCCATTTGATGAACGTGCGGATGGCAGTGGGCGCGGTGTAGAAGATGCTGACGCCGTATTTGTCAATAATCTCCCAGCAGCGGTCGGGCTCCGGAAAATTGGGAGCGCCTTCGTACATGACCGTGGTCGCGCCGTTGGCGAGAATGCCGTACACGACGTAGCTGTGTCCGGTGACCCAGCCGATGTCCGCCGTGCACCAGAACGTGTCGTCATCCTTGAGATCGAAGATCCATTTGCTCGTGAGATAGGTGTGGACCATGTAGCCGCCGGTGGTATGCACGACGCCCTTCGGCTTGCCCGTGGTGCCGCTGGTGTACAGGATGAACAGCGGCTGCTCGGCATCGAGCGGCTCGGCGACGCACTCGTCGCTGGCGTCGTCCACCAACTCGTGCCACCAGCGATCGCGGCCGCCCTTCATGGAAACGGTCTCGCCGGTCCGGCGTACGACGACGACGTTCTCCACCGACGGCGCATCGCGTAACGCCTCGTCAACGTTGATCTTCAGCGGGACGACGGCACCGCGCCGGTAGCCGCCATCGGCGGTGACCACGAGCTTGGCTTGCGCATCGTTCATCCGGTCGCGCAAGGCGTCGGCGCTGAATCCACCGAAGACGACGCTGTGCGCGGCGCCGATGCGCGCGCAGGCGAGCATGGCGATGGCCGCCTCGGGAATCATCGGGAGGTAGATGCCGACGCGATCCCCTTTGCCGATGCCCAGGCGTTTGAGGACGTTGGCAAACTTGCAGACTTCGCGGTGCAGGTCGTGGAACGTCAGGGTGCGACTGTCACCCGGCTCACCCTCCCAAATGATCGCCGCCTTGTTGCGGCGCCAGGTCGTGAGATGACGATCGAGGCAGTTATACGACAGATTGGTGGTGGCGCCGACGAACCACTTGGCGAATGGAGCCTTCCATTCGAGGACGGCGCGCCACGGCGTGAACCACTCCAACTCGGCGGCGATGTCGGCCCAAAATGTCTCGGGCTGCTCGTCGGCCAAACGCGAGAGGCGCTCGTACTCGGCCGTTCCGAGGTGCGCTCGTTGGCTAAACTCGGCAGATGGAGCGAAGACTCGCTTCTCATTCAATACGGACTCGATATCGGCCTGCGCCATGTCTCACCTCGATCTCTCGGCTCCACGCTGCGGAGCTGTCCCCACCGCGCAAGGACACACTTTCAGCTGTGTACTCAGTTGCATGACGCGTCAAGGGTGGTCAAGCCACGGCAGAGCCCCGCCCGCGTCCGCGTCGACGCGACCCACAGTTCGCCATCGGGTGCTGTTACGACGATGTTCCCAAATAGGGTGATGTGCGCCATCTGACAAGGGGCCGAGCGCGCGGTTGGCCCCGGCCGTTTGCCGCGACTCAGCGAAGCGGCAAGCAGCGACGCCGCCCGCAGGTTCGCGTGTTAGAAATCTCTTCCTTCCGGTAGAGCAAACATCAATCGTTCTCCCAAACGGCGCAGTGCGCGCTCGGCCCGACGTGGCCGGCGCTGCGTGCCGCCCGCTGTCATCAAAAGGTAGTAGCGGTTCTGAGCTTCCCATGTCTGGAGCTCGATTGCGAGGGCGTGCGCCAGATCCAAGACGGCGTGCGCTCGCGTCGCGGCGCGTTCCCCGTTGGCCTCGAGCCCGCGCATCGCCTCGATCAATGCCGCGTCGAGCGCGACGCGCAGGTGATCGACGTGTAGTCGGAGCCCCCAACGTTGCGCGTCAGCGGCAAGGGCCAGTGCGTCGCCGCCGGCATCCGATCCAGTTGTGCCGCGCGCTACGGCCTGCCCCAGGTGATGCTCGATGACCAACGTTGCCGCGGTGCGCAGTACCTCGGAGAGGGGCGTATTTGTGTGTGCGAAGAAGTCGAGCAGCCGGCGGTTGCTGGCCACGAGCTCCTCGAAATGCGCCAGCCAGGTATCGGTTGTTTGCGCCGTCGCCCGGTCGAGAATCTGCCGACGCGCGGCAGCCGAGAGATCGCGTAGCGTGTAGGTCGCACCGAACGCGTCCATGCGGCGCACCAATTCACTGAGCGGTTCCGAAAGAAAGGTGGCGTGCAACTGGTTGTCGAGAGCGCCGCGCTCGCGCCGCGCCGAATCCGGGGCGACGGCGCCGTGCAGATTGTGGCCACCGAGGTGCAAGGCAGCGTAGATATAGGTGCCGCTTTCCTCCGTCACTTCCGTGAAGAGTTGGACACCGCCCGTCGCGAAGCTGGCGGTGCCGGCGCGTTCGACGATACGGTGGACGGCGGCGATGCGATGAGCCTCCGTGCGGGTCACCGGCGGCGGTTCGTCGAAGAGCGAGGCCATGGCGTACTGGGCGACCACGCGGCGGCTGTCGACTACCCGAGGGTGGACGAGGGTCTGGTACAGCTGGTGGCCATCGGCATAGCTGGGCAGATTGCTGCGCAGCGGCTGCAGGCGGCGCAAGAATTCCGGCTCGAGATAGGTGCCAAGCTCGGCGGCGAGCTGCAGGGCGCGCGCCGCGTAGGTGAGCACCTGTACCGTTTCGATGCCCGAAGCCTCGTCAAAGAACCAGCCGCAGCTGGTAAACGACAACAGCGCGTTGCGTTGCAGCTCGAGCAGCTTCCACAGGCGGGCGCGCTGGTCGCCGTGCGGCGCGCCCACCGCGTGTTGGGTGACGAACGCGTCACGCTGCGCCGGGTCACGCCGCAGCAGGACGTCGATGTACGCATCGCGCGCCGCCCAGGGGTCGCGCAGCAGCTTCGCGCCCTGTCGTTCGAAGAGGTCATCGAGCTGCGTCTTGAGCCAATCGAGGACCTGCCGCAGTGGTGTCCGCCAGGTTTGCTGCCAGTCCGGATGCGCGCCACAGTTGCACCCGCAGTGGGCGCGCCAGCGCTCGATGCCGTGAACGCAGCTCCACGAGCTGTTGTCGTGGATCTCCACCGCATCCTGCACGCTGACATGGTCGAGGTATGCGGCGTAGTTGGTGAGCTGCACGTGGTGTTCGTGCTCGAGGCTGTCGAGGGCGGCGGCCAGGGCCAGGTCGCCGAAATGATGATGATGGCCGTATGACTCCCCGTCCGTGGCGATGTGCGCAAGGGCTGTTGCGCCGCCCGCGGCCGCGGTTGCCGCGAGGCGGGCGGCGAGCTCGCGCCCGTTGTTGAGCAGGCCGCCGAAAGCGACGGCGCGCGCGATGTCCGTGTCATAGAAGAAGACGATGATGTCGCGCCCGCCGCCCAGGGTGCAGCGGTACGGTCGGGTGCAGTCGATTCCGCCGTGGCGTACCTCTATCCACGCTCCGTCGCCGTAGCGGACGCAGGCGGCCTGGGTGGGTGCGAGAATGGTGAAGCGCAAGCCGTGCTCGGCGAGCACCGTCAACGTGGCACGGTCGACGGCGGTTTCCGGCAGCCACATGCCGTCGGGGCGGCGGCCAAAACGGTGTACGAAGTCCGCAATGCCCCAGCGCACCTGCGTCCGTTGATCAGGGCGACTGGCGAGCGGCATGATGCAATGGCCGTATACCTGGGCGAGTGCATTGCCACGACCGAAGCGCTGGGCGCTCTGCTGATCGGCAAGCAGGATCTGCGCGTAGACATCGGGGCGGGCGCGCTCCATCCATGACAGCAGGGTGGGGCCGAAGTTGAAGCTGATACGGGTGTAGTTGTTGCGCAGCGCGGTGATGGCGCCACGCGCATCGAGGACGCGTGTGGCGGTGTTCGGGGCATAGCACTCGGCGGTGACGCGCTCGTTCCAGTCGTGATACGGCGCTGCCGAATCCTGGATTTCGACGGCCTCCAGCCACGGATTCTCGCGTGGCGGCTGATAGAAGTGGCCGTGGATGCAGACGAACGGCTTGGCGGCCACCGACATGCCGCAAACTCTAAGGAGCGCGGCGGGTGCAGTCAAACGGGCGGGCTGACCCGTATCATTCGGAGCAGCGTGAAAGCACCACGGCACATCGGCGCACGACGCTTACGGCTGCGGAGCGACTTGCGTGAGGCATCAAGGGCGCGCCGATCGTCCACCCCTGTGAGGCCGTAGCTCAGTTGGGGCGAGCGCTACAATCGTACTCTAAAGGTCGAGCGTTCGACTCCCTTCGCCTCTTTTCCAACCACCGCAGCCGGGTCGCATCACGTCGCCTCGGCCATCATCTCAATTTCGCCGATGGCGTGCTTGTAGTATGACCCTCCTGCCGCCGTGGAAGGAGGATCGCGCATGCATCCAGCCCCAGATACGCTCCAGCCCTTTCGCGACACCGAGCAAGCGCTGCACGAAGAGGCGATCGCCGCAGTCGGTTACGAAAACTTCGGCGCCCCGGCGTATCTGGAAGGCCTGCGGGTGGTGCTGGACGCGTATGATCACGAGGCGAAGTTTCACCCGGCAGGCCGGCAAGCCGCGCGTGCTAACCTGCTCCAGCTGCTGACGACGCGGTTGCGTTCGCAGCGGCTGCTGAACCAACACGCCGCGACACTGAGCCCCGAGATCCGCCGCCCGATCATTGTCCTGGGACTGGTCCGTACCGGCAGCACCGCGCTGCATCACCTGCTCGGCCAAGATCCGAACACCCAGACGTTGGAGTACTGGCTGGCCGCGCACCCGCAGCCGCGTCCGCCGCGCGCCAGCTGGGAGCAGCTGCCGGATTTTCAAGAATCGGCGGCCGAGATCGAGGGCATGTATGCCTTCGACCCCTCCTTGCGCGGCATCCATCTCATGGCGCCGGAGCTGGCCGAGGAATGCCGTCACCTGCTGGCACAGAGCTTCGCCGACGACTCCTTCGAAGTGAACGCGACCGTGCCGACCTATACGCAGTGGTACGAGAGTGGACACCACCATGCTGCCTACGCTCGCCACCGCGAGCTGGTTCGCTTGATCGGCTCGACCGCCCCGGCGGAGCGCCGCTGGATTCTCAAGTATCCGGTGCACATGAAACACCTGCGCGCGCTCCTCGCCGTGTACCCGGACGCTTGCATCGTTCACACGCATCGCGACCCGTCCCGCGTGCTGTCATCCTACATCAACTTGATCGCCGGATTCCGCGCCATTTTCGAACGCGACATCGATCGCGCCGCCATTGCCAGGGAACAGCTCGAAGTGTGGGCCGCGGGCGCCGAGCGCGCCATTGCCGTGCGCCGCGAACAGGCCACCGCGCAGTTCTTCGACCTGTACTTCAGCGACTTCGTGGCCGATCCGATCGGTTCGGTGCAGCGCATCTACGAGCGCTTCGGCGTGGCGTTTGCGGCAGACAGCGAACGACGCATGCGCCAGTGGCAGGCGACCACGCCGGAAGGCAAAGTTGGGACAGCCCCGCAACCGGTAGCTGATGTCGGCCTCAGCCGCGACAAGATTCTCGATCGCTTTGCCGCATACATGCGGTACTTCGATCTCAAAGCCGAGTAGACTTAGCCTCAACAAGACTAAAGATTTCACCGCAAAGGCGCGGAGACGCGGAGACCAGAAGGAGCAACCCATGCGGAGATCAAAAAAGCAAAGGTCATTTTTTCACGAAGCTCTCTCCTCTCGAGTGTGTATCCTCAGCGCCTCCGCGTCTCTGCGGTGAGTCTGTCACATTGGGGTTAGATGGCGATGCCACCTCGGATTCGCAAGCCGCGCACAGCCCATGAAGCGCAACTGCTGGCGCTCACCGAACGCTTGCTGCCCACCGGCGTGCGCAACCCGTCGGTCTCGCCGGCCTACGCCATGGTGATCCAGCAGGCGCGCGGCTCGCGCATCGTCGATTGCAGCGGCAACGAGTACATCGACTACCTGCTCGGCTCGGGACCGATGCTGCTCGGGCATGCGCATCCGGCGGTCGTCGAGGCGGTGCGCGACCAGCTCGAACGCGGCAGCGGCTACCTCATGGTCAACGAGCCGGCGATCCGCCTGGCCGAAGCGATCGTGGAGCTGGTGCCGTGCGCCGAGGCGCTGAGCTTGCACTGCAGCGGTTCGGAAGCCGTGTTTTTCGCGTTGCGGCTGGCACGTGCGTTCCGGCGGCGCGAGAAGATCCTCAAGTTCGAGGGCGCGTTTCACGGGATGAGTGACGTGGCCCTGATGAGCAATCAGTGGACGCAGGTGCCGGCGGTCTACCCGAGCGCGGTGCAGAACTCGGCCGGCATCCCCGCGGCGAGTGCCGACCAGGTACTGGTGGCGCCGTTCAACGATATCGACCGCGCCACGGCGATCATCGAGACGCACCACGATGATCTAGCCGCCGTCATCGTCGAGCCCTTGCAGCGCACGATTCCACCGCGTCCGGGTTTCTTGTCGGGTTTGCGCGCCGTGACCCGGCACTATGAGATCCCGTTGATCTTCGATGAGGTGGTCACCGGCTTTCGCCTGGCGCTGGGCGGCGCGCAAGAATACTACGGGGTCACACCGGATCTGTGCGCGCTCGGCAAAAGCATCTCCGGCGGACATCCGCTGGGCGTCGTGTGCGGCCGGCGTGACATTCTCGCGCTGGCCAGCCCGGAACGGCACGGCGCCGACGCCGTCAAGTTGACGGGAACGTTCAGTGCCAATCCGATCTCGGCGGTGGCGGCGCTGGCCTGCATCAAGGAGCTACGGACGCCCGGTTGCTATGAGCGCTTGGCGATGAAAGGGCGGCGATTGCTGCACGGGCTGCAGCAGCGGTTCGATGCGGCGTGCCTTCCGGCTCAGGTCACCGGCGAGCCCGCCGTCTTTCAACCTTGGTTTACTGCGGCGCCCATCATCGATCACCGCTCGACACTGGCTGCGAATTGGCAGCTTGGTGTTCAGCTCGTCGATCGCTTGCTCGATGCCGGTGTCGTGAAGGCACACGAGAAGTTCTTCGTGTCGATGGCGCACACGGACGAAGACATTGATTTGACCCTCGAGGCCATCGCCTATGCAGCCGAGCAGCTCACGGTCGGAACATGGGGGAACGAGCGCCAGCCGCAGCCCTAGCAGCCTGTCGAACTTGGCAGCGCCCAGCGACCGACGGGAGGGGACCATAGAACAGACGCCGAGCGCAGGTCCTAGCCGCCGCAAACCTTTGCGCCGCTGGGTATTCCACCGGTGGGAGCCGAGGTGCCTGTCGTCAGGTAGAAGCCGTCGAGCAGGTGGTCGAACTCGCGTGGCCACACGTTGATCGTGTGCATACCCGGCGAGGTGACTGTAATGGTGTTCGCCCCGTCCTGGATGGTATTGGTCCACACCCAGGCACCCACCGTTGATTCGGTGAGCGCGCCGACGGCTGTTCCGTCCAACCCGATAGTGACGGTATTCTCGCTGCCGCTGGGCCCCCAGCCGCGGATCCACACCTTGTAGGTTCCGGCGGTGGCGAAGTTGAGTTGATAGTTGTAGCGCGCATAGTTGCCCGGGTTCGTGTTGACGTCGGTGTATGACAGCTGGTTCTGCGTCGCGCCGGTCTCCAGGTATCCGGTGCCGACGAAGCCCGTCTGGGCGCTGTTTATCCCATCAAAGAAGTACGTTGCACTCAGATTTGCCCGGCTCGTGTAGTCCTCCGCGTCGACGTAGGTGCCGCTTGAAACAACCCCACACGGCGTGGTTGCAGTGGCGGTTGCCGTCGCGGTTGCTGTCGCGGTGCGCGTCGGTGTCGGCGTGGAGGTCCGGGCTGGCGTGTTGGTGGGCGCGGGAATGGCCATGCGCAGACACAGCGCGTCGCCCTTGGAGCCCGCCCGCGTCGTCGACGGGTCACGGAAGATCACCTTGAGATAGGAGACCCCGGCGGGAGCGGTGGCCGCCAGCGCGTACGGGCCGCCGACGGCACCGGTGACGTCAATGTCAGTAGTAATCGTATGAATTGCCGGCGTGCCGATCTCGACGTTGGAGCTGTTGTAGAAGCGTATCTCGATCGACGGGTGCACGGAGGGATCATGCGTGCCGCTATAGAACGTCATGGAGTAGGCGTTGCCCGCGACAGCGTTGACCTTCTGTGACCAGAGTCCGGTCTGTCCCGACGCAATCCCCCACACGTAGCCGACTCTGACTCCATCAGGTGGGCGGAAGGCGGTTGTGGCTCCGGCTTCCCCGCTTTCCAGGACCCAGACCGTCGGGATCGGATCGCCGATACTATTTGTCCCGCTCAAGATCTCGAAGCTGGCGTTTTGCAGCAAGTTCCCGGCGCAGAACGACGGGGTTGGTGTTGCAGTGCCGGTCGGCGAGCTGGTCGGGGTGAGCGTCGGTGTGCTGCTTGGGGTGTAGGTACGCGTTGCCGTGCTCGTCGGGAGTGCCGCGGTTTTGGTCGGCGTGCTCGTCGGCGCTGCCGTTGGCTGGCAGCGCAACGCGCAGTAGTCGGTTCCATCGCCCTGGAAGCCGTCGAGGAGGCGGGTCGCGTAGCGGACGCCACCGGCGAACGAATAGTTGATCGCCCCATAGAATGTATCGGCCTGGTAGGCGCAAGGCGGGTTGTCCACTGTCAGTGTCAGGGTGGTGTTGGGCGCAATGACCGTCAGCGCGTAGTCGTACAGCTCCTGGTTGTCGATGTTCTCGTCGAACTTCTTATAACTGGCCAACCCGATAGCGTAGCTGCACGTCGTCGAGTGGTTGGTGACCGTGGCGACGGTGGGGTTGGAGCTGTCGGCGATCACACCCGTCAAGTCGCCGCTTGCCGGTGTCGAGGAACAACCGCTCTTAGGGGTGAAGGCCGGCGTGGGGCCGCGGGTTGGCGTTCCGGCAGGACACGCTTCGACGCAGCTGCTCGGGTCGATCACCTTAGCGCCGCTCGGAATACCTCCTGACGGGACCGTAGTGCCGGTGGTCAAGAACAGGCCGTCGAGCAGATGATTCTGCTCGCGCGGCCATACGTTGACCGTATGTAGGCCGGCGGTGGCGATGGTGAGTGTGTTGTCGCCATTCTGTATCGTGCTGCTCCACACCCACGCCCCTGCGCTACCTTCAGTCAGCGCACCGACCGCGACTCCATCGAGGCCGACAAAGATCGAATCGGTCGAACCCGCGACCGACACGTAGCCGCGTATCCAAAGCGTGTATGTGCCGGCGGTGGTGAAGTCGACGCTGTAGTCGTAGCGCTCGTAGGCGTCGGGATTCGCATTGACGTCACTGAAATCGAGCTGGTTCTGGGTGGTTCCGGTCTTCAGATATCCGCTTCCGACAAAGCCTGCCGTGGCGTTCTGAATGCCCGCGAAGGAGTAGGTCGCGCCGTGGTTGGTTGTGCCCGTGTAGTCCTCGGCATCGATATAGGTGCCTGCCGGGTTGACATTGGCGCAGAAGTTGGTCCCCGGAGGCTGCGGCGCGACCGGCGTTGCGCTTGCGGTACTGGTCGGGGTGCTGGTGCGTGTCGCCGTGCTGCTCGGAGTGTTCGTCGGTATCGGCGTGTTGGTCGCTGTGTTGGTCGGGGTGTTGGTGGCGGTTCGCGTCGCCGTATTGGACGGGCTGGGGGTCGCCGTTTGGGTGGCCGTACCAGTCGGCGTGTTCGTTGGCGTGCTGGTGAACGTTTGCGTCGGTGTTTTGGACGGGCTCGCAGTCGCCGTTTGCGTCGCGGTGCCGGTCGGCGTGTTCGTCGGTGTCGCGGTGTTGGTCGGTGTGCTTGTCGATGTGCGTGTCAGCGTGTTGGACGGGCTGGGGGTCGCGGTTTGCGTCGCGGTGCCGGTCGGTGTGTTCGTCGGTGTCGGGGTGCTGGTGGCGGTGTTGGTCGGTGTGTTTGTCGATGTGCGTGTGGGTGTGTTGGACGGGCTGGCAGTCGGGGTGTTGGTCGGCGTGTTCGTCGATGTTGCGGTGCTGGTCGGAGTGGTGGTCGCGGTGTTGGTCGGTGTATCTGTCGACGTGCGTGTTGGTGTGTTCGACGGGCTGGCGGTTGCCGTTTGCGTCGCGGTGCCGGTCGGCGTGTTGGTCGGTGTCGGGGTGCTAGTGGCGGTGTTGGTCGGTGTCGGGGTGCTAGTGGCGGTGTTGGTCGGTGTGCTCGTCGATGTTTGTGTCGGCGTGTCGGACGGGCTGGGGGTCGCGGTTTGC
>Ga0265314_10003107_pt1 | contig 16338 bp, 20 predicted proteins | sample 4126metaG_FD_203106 | JGI IMG/M metagenome (GOLD analysis project Ga0265314, IMG submission 203106) | Rhizosphere microbial communities from Carex aquatilis grown in University of Washington, Seatle, WA, United States - 4-1-26 metaG | ecosystem: Host-associated > Plants > Roots > Rhizosphere >... | reverse complement strand
CACCGAAAAACTGGCCAGTGAGCGAAACGGTTTCGGATATTCCCTCCGTCAAGACGCGCGCGTACTCATTGCCTTCCGCGTCGAATGATTTCTCCAAACGACGCCGAATTTCTTCCCCGATCCCTCTGTCGCCACTGACCTTGGTGAGCCGCTCGTGAAGGTCCCGCGGCAATCGAAATGTTGTGTGAATGGTCAGCTTGTCGTCGCCGGTAGCGACCCTTCCTTTCGCGTTCTTAACCACGATTGCGTTTCTCCATGATGTAACACATAATGGACTTGATTGAAGTCCATTATGTGCTATAGTCAGGTACGATGTCAAGTACAGTTTGTCACAGGATAACACAATGAACAGTACAACCCGCCTGACGCATACGGTGGAGGAGGCCGGCAAATTGCTTGGTCTCAGCCGTAACAGCGCCTACGCGCTCGCGAGAACTGGCGAGCTTCCGACCATTAGACTGGGCAAACGGCTTTTGGTGCCCAAAGCGGCCCTGGAGCGTCTCTTGGCCAGTGCCGACGCGTCGGCTCCCGAAATCACCTAACAGGTTCGCTCGCTGTGTGAGGGCGCAGCGTGCAAGGAAAAACCTCGGAAGCCCTCCGATGAGCAAGAAGCAAAATCAGCTTGAGCGCATCCGCTCAGAAATAAACACCGCCGTCGCAACCGCGTTGCGCGCACATCCGCAGGCGCACGCCGTGATCGTCCTTCCAATCATCGTTGAATGCGAATTTCCCAAGCCGCGAATGCCTTACCGCGTGTGGCTTGTGTCGCAGTATCGGGATTACGCCCATGAGTGACCGCTTCGAAATCACGGAGCTTGCCAATGGATTTCGGATGGGTGGGCCACGCGCGCACGTCTTCCGTGAATACGTCCGTCTAGCGGCACGGAAGCTTGATATGCAGTTGGTGGAACGTGATGGCTGCATAAGTTTCGAAAGTGACGAAATTACGTTGAAGATATTGCAAGAAGCGTTGCGGCTTGCGCGGGGGCCGCGATGACCCACACTCCGCAGTTGGCAGGCGCGCTCAATTGGGCTTCCCGTGGGTTCTTCGTTTTCCCCGTCGAACCCAATGGAAAGAAGTCGCTCGTATCCGATTGGCCCAACGTCGCGACGACCGACGACAAACGAATTCACGAATGGGCAAATGATTTTCCTGGCTGCAATTGGGCGTGTGTGCCCGGTCGTTCCGAGTGCATCGCATTCGATTTGGACCGCAAGAATGGAAAAGACGGCCTTGCGGAATTGGAGCGCCTCGCGCACGACAACGGATTTGAAATCCCCGACACGCTGGTAGTGAAGACGCCGACAGGCGGTTTTCACTTCTACTATCATGGCGCTGCCTCTGCGACAGTCGGCAAGATCGCGCCCGGAATTGATGTACGCGGCACGGACCCGCACAACGGACGCGCATCTTACGTTCTCATTCCCGGCTCTGAAATCGACGGTCGGGGCTACACCGTTGAGAACGATCTTGAAACTTGGGCGATACCGGACGCCCCGGAAAAGCTCCTCCTATTAGCTAATTCAGACCGAAATGAACCGCAATTGGCGCCCGCTGATGTGGCTTTGGATCAACCGCAGAACATCGAGCGCGCACGCGCACTGCTACGGCAGTACATTGCAGCCGGTGATGTCGCCAACGAAGGACAGGGCGGCGACAATCGGACGTATCAGGCTGCATGCGAAGTTCTCAACCTTGGTCTTTCCATCGACGGTGCCTTTGACTTGCTCTGCGACGAATGGAACCTTCACTGTGTTCCGCCCTGGAGCGGCGACGAGCTTCGCACGAAAATCGAAAACGCCGCCACCTATGCGCAGAACGAGCAAGGTGCTTACGCAGTTCCGTCCGCGCAACAAACGTTCGCGGCCGTCGCTCAGTTCGCGGATCAACGTGCGCCTAATCTGAAGCGCAGTAAGTTTTTCCCCTTGTTCCCGAGAGACATGCGCGACTTGCCCGATCCATCGTGGCTTGTAGCGAACCTTATTCCCGCCCACGCGGTAGCTGTGCTCTATGGACCAACAGGGACCTTCAAGACTTTTACCGCGTTGGACATCGGCGTTGCGGTTGCAGCGGGAATACCTATTTGGGAGCGGGCGGTGGCACAAGGTGCCGTTGCCTATTGTGCTGGTGAAAGTCCACTTGGTATCGCGCGCAAGCGGCTTCCGGCGCTGATGCAGTATCGGGAGATTGCCGACCCGGATGCTGTGCCTTTCGCGTTGGTGCCGGCTGTTCCGCTCGTCTCGACACCGAGCGACATAGAGGCGCTGATCGCAGCGCTGAAGGGCACGGGCCTTCGCTTCGCTCTGATCGTAATTGACACCGTGGCGCGGGCGCTCGGCGGCCTTGACGAAAATTCGGCCAAAGATGTTGGCCTTCTGCGCGCTGCCATGGAGCAACTGCGCGACACATTCGATTGCAGCGTTTTGCTAATCCATCACACCGGCAAAGACGAGAGCCGTGGCGCTCGGGGTAGCTCAGCTTTGATCGCTGACCTAGACGCCGCCTTCGAAAGCAAAGCCGATCCCGAGGTGTTGGCCGTCACGCTCCGGTGTGAAAAGCAGAGGGACGCCGATCCCTTCACGCCGATCCGGCTCAAGGGAAAGCCCGCCTACGGCTCAATCGTTTTCGATCCGATCAAGGAAACCGAGTATGCGGCGCTCACGCGCTCGAATACGAGCACGCACAACAGCGACGTTGGGCAGGCACTGAAGGCTCTTGGGGCCATCAACGGGAAAACCGTCACTACGCATGTCCTTGCGATGGAGATGGCTGGCCCCGACGCCCCTGCTGAAGCGATAGAGGCAAAGAAGCGCGCCCTTCAACGGTGCGCCAAAGACCGCTTGCGGGCCTACGTGGATCATCTTGGCGAAGGCCGGGGGCAATCGACCCTGTGGACCATGCCGGAACTTTCCGAGGGAGGCTCTGAATGAGCGTGTCGTCAGAGTGTCGTCAGCTTGACGACAAATATCAAAAAGTGTCGTCAGCAAAGTGTCGTCAAGAAAACAGAGTCGCAACATGCACTTATGATGTTGGCGACATTCTGACGACAAATACAAACATCCCTTCGCCTGTGCTGACGACAGATTGGGGGCTCTTTAGGAGAGCCCCAATGTGTCGCCAAGGTCCTCAATCTCATTATTGGCCCTTGAAGAAGATCGTTCCGCCGCGATTGCCGACGGCGGTTAATGAATTGGATCGTGAAGCGTCCACAGCACGCGGGTGGCGCGAGCATCTTCAAGTTCCGGTCCACAATCCTGTGCCTCGCTCACTTAGGATTGCAGCGCATCACCAATGCGGCGTCTCGTCGGACAGCGTCGTGATGGACAACCGGGCGCGCTGCACGCTGCCGGCTGCGCCCTCGACTGGTTATCGAGTACATCGCGGCCGGCAGCACCCTATCATCTACGCGCTCCGCTTCCGCTGCGATGCCTGCGCGTGCCTCCCTTCGCAGCCCCAAGGAGTTGAACTATGTCTCTGATCGATAATCTGCGTGGGAGTCCAGGAACCAAGCCTACGCATTCTATGCAAGCGCCGGAAGTAGCCATGAAGCTCGCAACAGCGGAAGCCGAGTTGCGCGAGCTTGAAGGAGCATATGGGACCGTGGCTCTGGAGGCCCTGAGCGCGGCTCCCGGCGCGAAGGATCGTTTGACGGCTGCCGAGCGTCAGCTTGTTGATAGCCGCCAGCGTGTGGCGACGCTGAAGGCGGCGCACAGGGCGGCGGTTGATCGTGACGAAGCGACGATTCGGGCGCAACGCGCGTCATTGCAGAAAACGCAGATTGCCGCTGTGCGCAAGCATCTTGAAGCACGCGACGCTGCTGCAATCGCTTTGAGCGCTGCAATCGCGGAAGCTACCAAGCAATATCATCTATTACTTGATCGTAGCGCCAAGGCTCAAGCCGCATGTCCGATTGGCACAGATTGGCCAGGCGGCACGCTTTGCGAGCCCGACCCAATCCGAAAGCTGGTCGAGCACGAACTGTTTCGTGCGAGCGCGAGCCCCGGAGGTCACGACAGCCGGGATTTCCCCGGCGCTCAGCTTCCCGGCTTAGAATACGAGTGGCAGCCCGCCGCTGTGCCACCGCTTGCCGACAAAATCAACGCTGCCAGCCAGTATGTGATGACCGAATTGACGGGAAAGCCGGTCGCGTGATGTTCCCCGCCATATCACAGTTAAGCGCTTGCACGGTTCAGCACGTTCCGAACCGTTCCGGCATACCATTGTCCGCCACGTGCCGTGAGAATTTCTCGCGCGTTCAATTCGTCGGCAATCTCGCGCAACGATGTGGCACCCGAAGATCGGATGTCCTCTATGATTGGAAGTATTTCTTCGGCGTGTGTGTCTGCCTTTTGCGCCAATGCCTTGATCGCAGCATCGTTTCCGACGCCGCGCAAGCACCTCGCGCCGTTCGGATTACCGAATGTCTGCCCCCTTCGCTTCGCAGCCGCCATCGCGCTCTTTGTACGGTCGGAAATCAGCTTGCGTTCATGCTGAGCGATTGCCGCGAACAAATGAATTGTCAGTTCATTTGCGTCGGGAAGATCAGCGCAAACAAATCTAGCCTTGCTTTCCTGCAAATTTGCAATGAAGGCGACGTTTCGGCTGAGACGATCAAGCTTTGCGATAATCAATGTGGCACCCGTCACCTTGGCCCGATGCAATGCCTCTTTGAGCTTGGGCCTGTTATCGTCTTTGCCACTCTCTACCTCGACAAATTCTGCGATCAGCTTCCACTTGCCGCCGTCGAGATAGCTGCGAACTGCTTCGCGTTGCGCATCAAGCCCGAGACCGCTTCGGCCTTGCTTCATAGTCGATACGCGCAAATAGCTTACAAATTTTCCGTTTGCCATTGGATTGCTCCTTGTCTTGAACGCAATGTATTCATTTGCGTACCGAACCCAAGGCAATTTTATACACTTGGTTTATTTCGAGTTACACCATTGGTTTTGCGCGACAATTCGTGCGCGTCGTTGATTGTTTCTCATATCACTACGCCAATTGCGCTACGCTCTGTTTCACGCATTGCGGTTGCTGTGCATCGGTATGCCTCACAAGCCCTGCGAGTCCCCCCGCGTTCTCTCAGCGACCCTCCCGCGTTGCATTCCGTCCGCAGGCACGATGGCATTGAGCCGGCTGTCGCGCCCGTTGTCATCGCTGCGTCTTCGTCCGTCTCACGCGTCGTACATCGCTCGTGGCGCTCGCTCTGCGACCATCTGTCAGCGTCGCTCGTCCGCCGGTCTATTGCCGGCGTGCCTTCAATGTCCGTCATGCAAAAGACCGGGGGTGGGTGCCGGGTGGGGGTCGGCCAGCAACGCGTCCAGAGATATTCGGGTGCTTGTTCTGCGCCGAGGCGCTCAATCGAAACTCGCGTTCACCATGTTGAGCCGAGGGCCGCAGCATGAGCACCGGCCGCACACTCGTCCCCATGATCGTCGTTCCCGATGACGGATGCGGCCCTGCAATGGCCGCACTCTCGCCGGCACAGCGCGCATTCGTTGTCGCGAAAGTCCATTTCGGTTGCAGCAACGCGGAAGCGGCACGGCGCGCTGGCTATTCAAAGACCAAGCCCGGCGATGCGAAAGTCACAGCGTACCGCCTCGCGCATACCGATCAAATCCAAGCCGCGATTACCGAGGAATGCCGCAAGGTGATTTCCAGCGAGGGGCCGCGCTCCATTAAGACGCTGGTAGACATCCGCGACGACAAAGCGAAAGAAGCAAAAGACCGGATCAAAGCGGCAATCGAATTGCTCAACCGTGGCGGCCTCAACGCCGTCAGCGAACATCACCTGACGGTTGAGCATCAAATGACCGATGCACAGAAGGACCAGCGCATCTTGGCGCTGTGTCAGGAACTTGGGTTGCCCGAGACCGCCGCACGCAAACTGCTGATCGCTCCAGATGCCATTGACGCGGAATTCTCGGAAGTTGAACCGGAGAAGACGCCCGAGCAGATTGAGCGGGCTGAACGCTACGACCGCGATAATGAGTTGCGGCGCCTGCGCAACACGATGACACCGGAAGAATTGGCCGCGCACAAACGGAAGATGCGCGAGGAACACCGCGCCGAAATGAAGGTCCGCTATGACGAAGCGCAGGACGCGTGCCAAACGGACATTGAAGAATTTATCGACACCCAAGAAGCGCAACGTGACGATGCGCCCATGTCGTCGAAGGGAATTGAAGATTTGTTAGGTGGGACGACGGAGTGACCAATGGCTCGTAAAGATGACATCATCAAAGTGCTTGAAGATCAGGCACGGACCAAGCGCGAAAACCGGCTGAAGTCGTTTGCGCCCTATCCCAAACAAATCGAATTCTGCAATGCGACGGCCGATCACTCTGAAGTGGTCTTGCAGGCCGGCAATCAGCTTGGGAAATCCGAAATCGGTTCATACCTCGCCGCCGTGTTCGCGACGGGCCTTTATCCCGATTGGTGGAAGGGCCGGCGTTTCGATCATCCGACGCGCGGTTGGGCGACGGGTGAAAGCACAGTAGCGGTACGCGACATATCCCAGCGCAAGCTATGCGGTCCTCCTGGCGATGATGCGATGTTCGGAACCGGGATGATCCCCAAGTCGTTGATCGTCGGCAAAATCCTTGGGCACGGAGCGGGCGGTGCGTTCGACACGATCAAGGTTAAGCACGTCTCAGGCGGCACCAGCGAAATCAGCTTCAAGAGCTACGATCAGGAGCGCAGCAAATGGCAAGGCACGACGCTCGATTGGATATGGTTCGATGAAGAACCGCCAATGGAACACTACCTTGAAGGGTTAGCACGCCTTGTCGCCACTGGCGGCCTTGCATATTCGACGTTCACGCCGCTCAACGGCCTCAACCTAATTCTACCGCGCTTCAATGAGCGCACACCCGAAGCGATGCAAAACCGGATCGTGGTACGGATGCGTATGCAGGACGCGGCGCACCTTGCCGACGAACAGCGCCAAAAGGCCCTTATCGCGACGTTCCCTGAGCATCAGCGGCGCGCGCGCATCGACGGCTTACCAATGCTCGGTTCTGGCGCAGTCTTTGAAGATGTAAGCCTTGAAGACTTATTAGTGCCCCTCCGGGTGTCCGGCAAAGACATTGTGCATTCGACCATGGGACCGCTTGACGTGGACCATTGGGCGTTTCTGTGGGCGATTGACTTTGGTATTTCGCATCCCTTCGCTGCCGTATTGCTCGCCTGGGACCGCGACTATGACGTTGTTTACGTCCTATGCGAATTGCGGATGAAGGGCAGTATCCCCGCTCAGCACGCGGCGCGCATGAAGGCAATTGCGGCCAACGTCAAGGTCGCATGGCCGCATGACGGCACACAGCGCGACAAGGGCAGCGGCGATCAGCTTGCGGAAATCTATAAGCGCGAAGGGCTGCAAATGCTTCCGCAGCACGCGACCCTTCCCGGTGGCGGATACAGTACGGAAGCCGGCGTCATGGAAATGCTGGTTCGGATGCGCTCGGATCGTTTCAAGGTCGCCGCTGGTTGCCTGGAATGGCAGGACGAATTCCAAGGTTATCACCGCAAAGACGGCCTGATCGTCAAAACGAACGATGACCTTTTGAGCGCTACGCGCATCGGCATCATGCAATTGCGGTCCGCGAAGGCAGTCCGCCTCGGATCACATCGTGTGTCCCAATCCAATGGTCAAGTACAGATGGCGAAAGACATCGATATTGACCCATTCTACTGAAACGCCGCTGCGGGCACGGGCCAAACCGCATCGCGAAACAAATCGGCCCGGGTAATGTGTAGGAGTAACGACAATGACTGACCAAATTGTTTCCAATCCGTTCGCGGATATGAGTCCCGACGTGCCTCAAGAGACGGTCCGCGACTACGCTGCGGCCTTGGTCCGCAATGGCATGTCCGTGGACGAAGTGAACCGGCACTTGGCCGCACGCAACGTGGCACCCCTCGCAAGCAACAGTTTGGAAATGGCAGAGTTCAAACGCGAGAGGCTTATGAACGATCCCGGCTTCACAGAGCGCTACCTCAATAGCGATCCCTCGGCTTCCGCCGAATTGCTGGCGCTCGATTTGCGGATTGCAAAGGGTGGCCTCAAACTGACGGACCGTGGTCCGTCGCCGTCTGATTACAGCTTCCCAATTGCTAGCCGCCTTCCCGATGCACCCGTTGCCGACGTACAGAAATATCACGATGAACTGGCGTCATTCGCCGCCGATCTGAAACTGCCCGCCGATTTAGCCAAAAGCTTGGTGGACTCTCACCTTGACGCAGCGGCGAGAGAAGGGCGCATGACGGAAGATCAGCGGGAGGACTATGGGCGCGAGCAAACGCAGGCGTTTCGTACCGCGCTCGGTACGGATGCAGATGCGAGGATCAAGGCGGCGCAAGACGTTCTTAATCGCGTCAGCGGCCGGCAAGTGGATTTGTCCAAAATCGTCAAATCCAATGGTGCTGACGTGGCAATTGCGCTCCTGTTTCAGGCGGAACATCTTGCAGCAACAAGGAAAGGGAGATGATGGACAAGCGCCCGGAAGCTGAGATTCAAGTCGGAGCGGTACTGAACGCAATCGAACCTCTTGAGGCAAACATCGACCAATTTCTAATTGTGATCATCGATGCGCCAAGGGTTCTGTGGGGCATAAAGCGGGAAATCATGCTTGCTCGCCATTGTGCCTTCGCCGCACGGTGTCGAATTACGCAGCTATATGAAAAGATCGAGCGCTCAGTGTATTGGTTGAAGGACACCCGCAATTTGACCGATGGCATTGTAGCGATGGAAACCGCAAGCAGCGATGCACGCTCGTTGCTTGAGAGTGTTATGACTGCCAACGCTGTGTTCGGTCAGGGAGTGCGGCCCAATGGCGAGACGTGGGAGCACCAAGGCATTTGGGAGCGAATTGTTAGGCAAGCGGGCGAGCTTCCTCAAAAGATTGCCGACGCGAAGACCGCGCTCACGGTTGCCGGCCTGACTGCCGAGGGCCGCCTATGATCTGACCACGCACGGCTTTCGCTCCACGTTCCGCAACTGGACTGCCGAACAGACGAACTATCCGCACGAGGTCGCCGAAATGGCGCTGGCGCACACCATCAGCAATAAGGTGGAAGCCGCCTACCGTCGCGGCGATCTATTCGAGAAGCGGCGGGCATTAATGACGGAGTGGGCTAAGTTCTGTAATGGAGAGTGAGAGCTTTGAAGCTGCGCGTGTGCTGTTGAGAGCAATTAGGGAGCGACTACGGACTCGATTGAACTGCTATCGGCGACTAAGGTGTCAGTTTGCGGGGTGACATTTCGGCGGCGGATCGGAGAGCGCGACACACATGGCTGAGGAAAGCAAATTCGTTGAAAAGGCGCACGATGCTGCCAAACAGGTTTTGCAGCCACCACTGTCTATTCAGCGAGGGCCGGCACTTCTCTATGAAGTAACGGTTGATAACAATCTATCACTGACTGTTGATCCCAAGCACCCAGTTCGAGGAGATTCCGCTTTCCAAACCGATCTATGCGTCTTCGAGGCGAAAGCGGATGACATTGTCATCCCTCGGGTCGTACTTGAGTTCAAAACTACCATAACCACCCACGACGTACTCACTTACAGCGCCAAAGCCCGAAAGCATAAACAGGTTTACCCATATCTCCGTTACGGTCTGGTAGTTTCTAATGAACCCGTCGTGCCCCGTCGCTTTTTCATTCACAATGAATCTCTCGACTTTTTTGCCGCGCTTAAAAACACCAATGACTCGGAGCTTAGGGATTTCTTTTCACGCCTCCTCAAAGCAGAAGTGGAAACATCCAAACAATTGGAACGCATTGCTTTTGGGAGCTTCCGTCCACACCTCTTCCGAATGGAGGTGACAGTTGACGCGATCTAACCCGATGACGATGAAGTAGCCTACGCAAACGGAAAGGGTTGTTGGAATCGGTCTCTTGGTTTTATGCTAAAAATCGTAAGTGAGCGCCATGTTTGACCCCATTACCTGCTACAACCCCGAGATGCTGGCGTTCCCAATGTTGGCGCAGCAATTCGCTGAGACGGGCACCCTCGATCCCTTGGGGTTTTATCTAATCCTTGACTGGAAGGCATCACGCGCACGGACGCGGCATCGTTCGCGGCTTGCCGTGATCGGTGGAAATTTTAGTGCGGCTGTAAGCATGATCGCCGCCGATCTTCATGCCGCGACCGAACCCGAACAAAAACTCGGATTGCTTTTGACTCGATGGGGATTTCGACTCCCCACAGCAACGGCGATTCTTGCTGTACTCTGTCCAAACACGTTCACCGTCTATGACATACGCGTGTGTAATGCACTCAACGATTTTCACGAACTCCGTGATATGAAGTGGTCACCGAGAGCTTGGCAAGAGTATCAACGGTTTGTGATCGCGGTGCGGAACGCCTCACCCCAAGGTTTGAGCCTGCGCGATTGCGACCGTTGGCTTTGGGGAGAAAATAAGCGCGAGACTCTGCTCAAAGAGCTTGCCGAAGTTGGTTGACTCGGCGGGCGTTGATGGCGGATTGGGCCACCTTTTGTGACAGGAAATGAGAGACTCAGTGGTCACGCGCTTGTCGCCCGTATGCTCACCCACAGCGCGCCTCTGTGCGAAGGGTAATTGAGGCCAACGCTTGGTCTCAATCGGTCGGTTGTGCAGCTTTCGTGTATCCCGGCAGAGTGCTATCTTTCATGCCGAATCTTGGTCAGCACCTTGATGACTACCACTAAAGCACTTTTGCTCGGAGTGACCGCGCTGCTGTTGCTGACGAGCGGCGCGTACGCCGATGATATGTATCGGCCCAAGCCAGGAGAAGCCTACGATCCGGCGACCTATTGCAATTGGAACCGCACCGGGTTGCCGCCATCGTATCAAAAGATTTGCATCAACCGGGATAAAAAGAACCCTCCTAAACTATATCAACCGAAGCCGGGTGAAATACTCACGACGTTGCTACCAAGCTGTCAAATTGGCGGGGCAATAAGCTGCAACGATGATCTGTACCAAAAAGTTTGGCGCAAAATCGAAGCGGATAATGGCGAAGTCACCAAGGTCGATATGAATTCGATTGAGCACTTTAACAACGGCACGGCTGATGTGGTGAAATACACCTACGTGCCGAATACGATGTTCGATCCGAATAGCTTGGTGCGTTTGAAGTTCGATTGCCATGGCCACTATATGAACCTGGACGGCGGATCATTGCTGTTGGACGCACCACCGCGTTCCGTGGTGGGGGAGGTCGCTGCCATTGCCTGCGCTGGTGCCAAAGATACTAGACTCGAAGATTCTTCCAAGGACGACCAACGCGGCAGGACACCGGCAGAGTATTGCGTAGGCTTTTCTTCTGATGCGTGCGACCGGATAAGGAAGGTGGTCGAAACCAAAACGCGGCCAGCCTTCTGCAAACCTGGATTTGGCCTAGTCGGTAGCGGCCTTACGGCGGAACAACTACGGATATGTTATGTGGTGACATCGCACGCGGTTCATTAGCTTGGGATCGTTGACCTTACCAGTGGCGCACAACTCAAGTGTTATGCGTCGCGCAGGGTGTTCTATAGTTCGGATGGCCCTCAGTCCGCTCCCCGCGCACACTGGCCCAAAAGAATTTGGCATAGTGGCGGTAAACCTCGCCGGTCTCCTCTGGGTCGTACGCAATGCCCATGAGGCCCAACAATAGGCTAATCAGCTTGGACATGTCCTGATAGAAGGACTCGATTTCTATAGCCGTGGGGTCAGCTTCGGCTACCACCGAGTCATCAGTCTGTCGATGTGCAAGGTGTTCGTTCCGCAATTTTTTTAACTTATGACGCACGGCGGCGTGGGAGCCGCCCTCAGAATACTTACGGACCAGCTTGATAGCCGCGTCGGCGCGTTGACCCAGTTCTGTCCTCATTTGGTCTTCGGATTCGGGCAAGCCAATGCGGGTCGCCCTATCGGCAGCCAGAGCATCGATGACTTGTTTGTTGCTGAGAGTTACTGCGATTGAGTCCATCCTGATAGCTCTGGGCTTGGTGTCCCAAAGTCGCATTAGCGCGAGCAACATTTCCCGGCGAAGTGCCGTCCGCACGACAAAGAAAGTATTTGTCGCGTAGGAAGCACCCATTCGCCTATGCAGGCTGTCGTCGAACGCGGCTGGCTTCCACGCCTCGTGGAACGTAACCGCCATATCAAATTCCTGATGGGCGGCGTTCACTTTCTGTCGAAGGCAAGTGATTTTTTGGTCATCAATTTTCATCTTAGGCTTTTCTAACGCAGAACTCCGGTGCATGGGATAGGGACACAGAGTTACTCCTCTGCGCCGAATCCAAACAAGTTATTTGTAGCACCGTTCTTGTTGGTTACGCTCGCGCGAGAGACAGGGCTTGAGAGTCGGGCGTTTCAGTTTGCGATTGAGCGCGATGCGCGGCGGCCTCACGCGTGCGGTCTTCTTCGTTTCGCCGCTCTTGCTCTTGGTGGACGCGAATAGATTTTGCTTCCCATTCTTCGACAGTCGCCGGACCTTGCAGCCAGAGATTCAACTTTCCGCCCCCCGAAATCATGTTGGGGTGCGCCGTGCGGCGTGCGAACTCGGCATACTCCTTGGCGTTCACGACAACAATTCCTCAACTGTGTTCAAAGGTGCGATAGGCGAGTTGGCACCCAAATTGGCACCGCACGCATTGGGACGCTGCGCGACGCAGCGTCAGAGAACGCACCTGATTAGGGGAAATCTTCAGGGAGAAGCTGATTTCTTGGGAATGCCTGGAACAGGGCGGGACGACGGCGCGCGCATTAGCAAACCGCCGCCTTCAGCCTCTCGGCCACAGCTCCGCGTTTAGGCTCGTCGGGCCCACCCCCCACAAGAAGGGGGGTCACTCTTGCCCCAGTTTGCCGCCTGCCTCAAGTCCCCGGCCGGACGGAAGATTAAGCCTTAACAGGGGCGTAACCCCGTCTTTGACCACCTTCTTGCAAGACAGTCGCAATGAGCGCAGCCTTTACGGCAGGCGGGAATACCCGCGGGCCTTGCCTCCGAACCGCGCCGGCGATGGGTTGCCGGCGGCGGAGAAGCCGGATGTCGATGCCCGATAAGGCCGTCTGGCCGCACTGGAGGAGCGAGACGCATGCAGGTCATCCATATCCTTCGCCAAAAGGGCAGTGACATCATCGCGCTGACAGGCGAGGCCACGCTTTACGAAGCCGCGCGCCTTTTGGCGCACAAGCGCATCGGCGCCGTGCTGATCCGCGACAATTCCGGGGCGCTCTGCGGCATTCTCTCGGAACGCGACTTGGTACGCGCGGTGGCCGAGGAGAGCGTGCCCGCTTTGGCGCGTCCGGTAAGCGCCTACATGACGCGCGCGGTGGCCACCTGCACCGAGAACGATACGGTCGACGAATTGATGGAGATGATGACGCTCGGCCGCTTCCGTCATGTTCCCGTGCTGGACGGAGACAATCAGATTTGCGGCATCGTCTCGATCGGCGACGTGGTCAAGGCGCGCATCGACGAGACCGTGCGCGAAGCGGCCAGCTTGCGCCAATACATCGCCGCATCGGGTTAATCGTCTAGGCTTTGCTCTTCGCGATATAGGCGTCCACCACTTTTTCCAGCACCGCGAGCGGAAGCGCGCCGGAAAGCAGAACCGTGTCGTGGAATTTGCGGATGTCGAAGCGCGGGCCCAGCGCCGCCTTTGCCTTGTCGCGCAAACGCAGCAGCGTGATCTTGCCGATCATGTAGCCACAGGCCTGGCCGGGCCATACGCAATATCGCTCGACCTCCGTGGTCGCTCCGCTGACCGGATCTCCCTGCGTGTCGGCGTAATATTGGATCGCCTGCTCGCGGCTCCAGCGCATTGCGTGGAGACCGGTGTCGATCACCAGGCGTACGCCCCGCAGCATCGCGTCGTGAAGCTGGCCGATATGGCCCCAGGGGTCTTTGTCGTAGAGGCCGATCTCGACGGCGAGCTGCTCCGTATACAGCGCCCAGCCTTCGACATAGGCGTTGTATCCGGAAATCTTGCGGATCAACGGCAGCGGCGATTCCTGGGCGATGGTACCCTGCAGATGATGGCCCGGAATGCCTTCGTGATAAGTGAGCGTGGGCAGCGTCCAGCTCGGCACTTCGGCGCTGTCGCGCAGGTTGATGTAATAGGTGCCCGGGCGTTTTCCGTCGAGCGAAGCGTTCTGGTAATAGCCGCCCGGCGCGCCCGCCTCGATGGCTTTCGGCACGCGTTTGATGATGAGATTGGCCTTGGGCAGCGCACCGAAATAACGAGGCAGCATCGCACGAATCTGGCGCACCTTGACGTTCAGATCGGCGATCAGCTTGTCCTTGCCCGGATCGGTGTTGGGATAGCGGAATTTCGGATCGTCGAACATCGCGCGCAAGCGCGCACCGACAGAGCCTTTGGAGAGGCCGTTCGCTTTCATGATGGCGTCGATCTGGGAGGTGCAGTCTTTTACGACGTCCAGACCGAGCTTGTGGATCTCCGCCGGGGTCATGTTGGTCGTCGTTTGCGAGGCGAGCGAGGCCGCGTAATAGGCCTCGCCATCCTTCAGCCGCCACACGCCTGCGTCATGGACTGCCTTTGGCTGCAGGCTTTTGAGCAGCGCCATCTGCCGGTCGAGTGCGGGATAGACGATCTCGTCGACGATGCGTGTGGCTTGTCCGGCGTAATCGCCCGCGATCCTTTTTTCTTTGGTGCGGCGCGCAACGGACTCGACCAGCGGCGATTTGTCGGCCGCGCGCAGTTTCGCCATCTGTCCGAGCGTACCGGCGAGCACGAAGTCCGGCGGCACGATGCCGAGCGCGACGTCGTGTCTGGCGACCTCAAGCTCCTGATCGAGCGCCGTTCCGAGCGCAACCAGGCGCGCCAGATAAGCGTCCGCGTCGGCCTTGTTTGCGATTGCGTGCTGGCTGTCCAGGAAGTCCGGTTCATCGTGGTAGGCGCCGCCGAGTTGATAGAGAACATAGGGCGCGCCCGCGCCGATGGTGCCGTATTGGAAACGCTTGTTGCTGTCTTCCTGCTGCTGCATCCCGTAGAGGACGGCGTCGTAGTTGATCGCGTCTATGCCGCCGAGCGCGCCGCGATCGATCTTGCGCAGGCGTGTGAGCTGGCTGGTGTTGAGCTGCTTGAAGGCGGCAGTTCCCGCGAGCGAACGATCCCCCAGCAGGCTTTTCTGATAGGCGCGATTGCCCTTGTCGATGCCAAGGCTGGTCGCGAATTCCGGTGCGCGATCCAGCGTCTCATCCATGAAGGTGCCGAACAGCGTATTGAGTTTGACGCTTTCGGGATTGACCGGCTTGATCTTTGCCAAGGCATCGCCGGACGCGGCAAGCGCGGCGATCGCGGTTCCGGACAACAACACGGCGCGGCGGTCGATCATGATCATCCCCATGAGAGCTTGACGAGATTTATGCGGGCTGCACGGCGTCGTCACAAGCAGGCGGAGATTCAACTTTGTGTGCATGCTCCGGGCGTGCAGGCATCGCATTTTTCGCGAATAGATCGCAGAAACCGGCATTTTGCAGCGCATCAAAGACCGATTGGGATCATGTGTTCCGCGACGGCAGGGTCACTAGATGTAGGTCCGGGAGGGGGCGGCGCGGACCGGCCGGCAGGGCCCATGAAGCACTGCGACGTTCCATCCACAGGCCCCCAAAAAAAAGCGCAATTTCCGGCCTATTTAGGTTTGACACGCCCCAGCCGCACGCCTATACACCCCGCCCACGCCGCCCGCTGGGCCATGTCTTGCGGGCGGTGTTCTGTCTGAACCGGAAGCGAGTTTTTCGCCTCAGGCGGCGCTCTTTGACATTGTGATTTAAGGAAGGGGAACGTGGGCGGCGGCTCGGCATGCCACGCGTCGGATCAAGTCATCCGGCGTTAAGCAATATCGAGCAGCTACGTAATGAATGCTCGCGTTCCTTTGCATACACAAAGATGTTCGGTTGTTTCGGAGCTGTGACGGCGCCGAAATAGCCAAACCTCGTCAAACGTGTAAGCGAACTAACGCAACATTGAGCATTCAGCGTCGTTGCTTAGGATCATAACTTGAGAGTTTGATCCTGGCTCAGAACGAACGCTGGCGGCAGGCCTCAAACATGCAAGTCTAGGGGGCGTAGCAATACGTCACCGGCGGACGGGTGCGTAACACGTGGGAATGTACCTATTGGTTCGGGACAACGCAGGGAAACTTGCGCTAATACCGAATGTGCCCGAAAGGGGAAAGATTTATCGCCAGTAGATCAGCCCGCGTTCGATTAGCTAGTTGGTAGGGTAATGGCCTACCAAGGCAACGATCGATAGCTGTTCTGAGAGGAAGATCAGCCACACTGGGACTGAGACACGGCCCAGACTCCTACGGGAGGCAGCAGTTGGGAATCTTGGACAATGGGGGA
>Ga0265314_10003106_pt1 | contig 16342 bp, 12 predicted proteins | sample 4126metaG_FD_203106 | JGI IMG/M metagenome (GOLD analysis project Ga0265314, IMG submission 203106) | Rhizosphere microbial communities from Carex aquatilis grown in University of Washington, Seatle, WA, United States - 4-1-26 metaG | ecosystem: Host-associated > Plants > Roots > Rhizosphere >... | reverse complement strand
CGCCTGTCCATCGTCCATTTCTGGACGCTGATTTTCATCTACATCTGGGCCGGCCCGCATCATCTGCTCTACACCGCACTGCCGGATTGGGCGCAGACGCTGGGCATGACCTTCTCGATCATCCTGTGGATGCCGAGCTGGGGCGGCATGATCAACGGGCTGATGACGCTGTCCGGCGCCTGGGACAAGCTGCGTACCGATCCCGTCCTGCGCATGCTCGTGGTCTCCGTGGCGTTCTACGGCATGTCGACCTTCGAAGGCCCGGTGATGAGCGTGCGCACCGTCAACGCGCTTTCGCACTACACCAACTGGACCATCGGCCACGTTCATTCCGGTGCCCTTGGCTGGGTCGGCTATGTCAGTTTCGGTGCGATCTATTGCCTGGTGCCGTGGCTGTGGAAGAAGAAACAGCTCTTCTCGAACGCGCTGGTCGAGTGGCATTTCTGGATCTCGACGCTCGGCATCGTGCTCTACATCACCTCCATGTGGGTGGCGGGCATCATGCAGGGCCTGATGTGGCGCGCCTATAACGACTTCGGCTTCCTCGAATATTCCTTCGTCGAGAGCGTCGAGGCGATGCATCCCTATTACATCATCCGCGCGCTCGGCGGCCTGCTGTATCTCGGGGGCGTGTTGATCATGGCCTACAACCTCTGGCGCACGGTGCGCAGCGACGCGGTTGCGTCCGATGCCGTGCCGGCGCCGCTCGCCGTCCTGGAGGCCGCGCAATGAACCACGCATTCTTCGAACGCAATTCCTTCGTCCTGTTGATCGGCATTCTGCTCGTCGTCGCGATTGGCGGCGCCGTGGAGATCGCGCCGCTGTTCTGGGTCAACGGCACGATTGAGAAGGTCGATGGCATGCGGCCCTATACGCCACTCGAGCTGGCCGGACGCGACATCTACATCCGCGAGGGCTGCTATCTCTGCCACAGCCAGATGATCCGCTCGCTGCGCGACGAGGTGGAACGCTACGGCCATTACAGCCTCGCGGCCGAGAGCATGTACGACCATCCGTTCCAGTGGGGATCGGAGCGCACGGGTCCCGACCTGGCGCGGGTGGGCGGCAAGTATTCCGACGAATGGCAGCGCGCGCATCTCGCCGATCCGCGCGCCGTGGTGCCGGAATCGGTCATGCCGCCTTACGTGTTCCTCGAGAAAACGCCGCTCAACTATCGCGACATCGCCGATGTGATGCGCGCGAACAAGGCCGTCGGCGTTCCCTATTCGGCCGACGAGATCGACCACGCGATCGCCGATCTCAACGCGCAGGCGGATCCCAACAGCGACGGCGTGGACGCCTTCCACAAGCGTTATCCCAAGGCACTGGCGCGGGATTTCGACGGCAATCCGAACCAGATCACGGAAGCCGATGCGCTGATCGCTTACCTGCAGATGCTCGGCACACTGGTGGACTTCAAGACCTACCATGCCGACGCGCCCGAAAACCGGAGATAGAGATGGAAGCCTGGGCGTATGAAGACGTGCTGGCGTTCGCGCAGAGCTGGGGCGTCATATATTTCAGCCTGATGTTCGTGGCGGCGTTCGCCTATGCGCTGTGGCCGTCAAATCGCGGCCGCTTTACGCAAGCCGCCGAGATACCGCTCCACGACGATGGAGAACTCTGATGTCGGACGACAAGAAACACGTCGATCAAGCCACGGGCACCGAGACGACGGGGCATGAGTGGGACGGCATCACCGAGCTGAATACGCCGCTGCCGCGCTGGTGGCTCGGCATCTTCTATCTGTGCATTCTCTGGGCGGTCGGTTATTGGATTCTCATGCCTGCGTGGCCGGGAATTAGCGGCTACACGCACGGCCTGCTCAATCATTCGCAGCGCGACGAAGTCACCGCCGAAGTGAACGCGCTGAAGGCGGCGCGCCGGGTGAAGGAGGGCGAGCTCACCCGCGCCACGCTCGCGCAGATCCAGGGCAATCCCGACCTGCTGCAATTCGCCATGGCGTCCGGCCGCACCACGTTCGGCGACAACTGCGCCGCCTGTCATGGCAGCGGCGGGCAGGGTGCCCATGGCTATCCCAATCTGAATGACGACGTCTGGCTATGGGGCGGCAAGCTTGCCGACATCCAGCACACGATCACGGTCGGCGTGCGCTCGACCGACCCCAATACGCGCCAGTCGCAGATGCCGGCCTTCGGCCGCGACGGCATCCTCAAGCCGGATCAGATCGACGATCTGACCGCCTATGTGGTGCACCTGTCCGGTCGCGCCGCCGATCCCGCGGCCGTCGGGCGCGCGAGCAAGCTGTTCGCGGACAATTGCGCGATGTGCCACGGGCCGGCGGGCAAGGGCAATCGCGAGATAGGCGCGCCCAATCTGACGGACAATGAGTGGCTTTACGGGCCGACGCCCGAGGACATCCATGACCAGATATGGAACGGCCGTGGCGGCGTTATGCCGACCTGGGCGGGCCGACTGTCGCCGGAAGAGATCAAGGCACTTGCCGTTTACGTCCACAGCCTGGGCGGCGGCGAGTAACCGGAGGCATCGCATTGGGCACACATACCGTCATCAAGATACGCAATGCCGAGCCCGTTGACGGCACGGTCGAGCGTTCCGATGCGCGGGCGACGAACAGCGCGGCCAATCGGGCGTTCTACAAGTCGCGGGTGCCGATCTATCCGAAATTGGTGCATGGCACCTATCGCAGGATAAAATGGGCCGTGATGGCGGTGACGCTTGCCATCTACTATCTGGTGCCGTGGATTCGCTGGGATCGCGGTCCGAACGCGCCCAGCCAGGCGGTTCTGGTCGACCTCGCGCATGAGCGCTTCTACTTCTTCTTCATCGAGATCTGGCCGCAGGAAGTCTACTACATCACCGGCCTGCTCATCATCGCCGCGGTGGCGCTGTTTCTCGTGACGTCGCTGTTCGGCCGGCTGTGGTGCGGCTATGCCTGCCCCCAGACGGTATGGACGGATCTTTTCATCTATGTCGAGAACCTGATCGAAGGCGACCGCGCCAGCCGCATCCGTCTGGCCGCTGCGCCGTGGACGGCGGGCAAGGTTGCCAGGCGGGTCTCCAAGCACGCGGTCTGGCTCCTGATCGCGGTGCTGACGGGTGGCGCCTGGGTTTTCTATTTCACCGATGCGCCGCAGCTCGCGGGCGATCTCGTTAGAGGTAACGCGTCGCTGATCGCCTATGGCGCTATCGCCATGCTGGCCTTCACCACCTACACGCTCGGCGGGCTGATGCGCGAGCAGGTCTGCACCTATATGTGTCCCTGGCCGCGCATTCAGGGCGCGATGATGGACAAGGATTCGCTCGCCGTCACCTATCGCGTCGACCGCGGCGAGCCTCGCGGCCCGCACAAGAAGGGCCAGAGCTGGGACGGCCGCGGCGACTGCATCGACTGCCACCAGTGCGTCGCCGCCTGTCCCATGGGCATCGATATCCGCGACGGCGCGCAGCTCGAATGCATCAATTGCGGTCTGTGCATCGACGCATGCGACGACGTGATGGAACGCATCGAGCGGCCCAAGGGCCTTATCGCCTACGATACCGACGCGAATATCCTGCGGCGCGCATCGGGCGGGGCGACGCGTTTCGATTTCGTGCGTCCGCGCACCATCGCCTATACCGTCGTGCTCGGCGCCGTCTCCATCGTCATGCTGCTGAGTCTCGTCACGCGCAGCACCATCGACCTCGACGTCATCCGCGACCGCAATCCCAATTTCGTGACGCTGGCCGACGGCGCGGTGCGCAACGCCTATACGCTCAAGCTGATGAACCGTTCGAACAACCCGCGCGCATTCTATCTGACGCTCGATGGAGTCGATGACCGCAGGGTCAACGTCATCGGGGTCGGCGCGGTGGACATGCCGGTCAAGCTTACGGTCGAAGCGGACAAGGTACGCGCGGTGCGCATCCTCGTCACCGTGCCGCGCCAGAACCTGCGCGCCGGTTCGCAGGACATCACATTCACGCTGCGCGACGCCCGGACGGGCGAGGGCCGCAAGGCCGAGGCCGTCTTCATTTCGGGAGAGCACTGATGACCGGAACACTCACGGGCCGCGGCGTCCTGATCTGGCTGATAGGTTTTTTCGGGCTGATCTTCGCGACGAATGCGTTCTTCATCACCTTGTCGTTCAAGACCTTCCGCGGCGAAGACGAACAGAAGCCCTATCTGCAGGGCATCGAATATAACGATACGCTGGCGCGCCGCGCCGAGCAGGCCCGCCTTGGCTGGCACGCCGCGGCTTCGGCGCAGCGGCAGGCATCCGGTCATGTCAGCGTCGATGTCCAGTTGCGCGATCGCCTCGGCCGGCCCGTCATCGGTGTGCCGCTGACCGTTGAACTGCGCCACCCGGCGGACGAAAATCGGGACCGGCAGCTGACACTGCGCATGACCGATCAAGGCCGGTATGAGGCAGACGCCGGCGCGTTGAGCGCGGGCCATTGGGACCTCGTCGTCCTCAGCAAGAGCGTGCAGACGCCCTTCGAGGCAACGAGACGGCTATGGATTCCGTAGCCGCCGCGCCGATGGGCGACTATGGCGCCTTCGTCCGGACGGAACCCGGCGGCGCGTCGACGATCGATGTGGCGGTCAAGGGCGCACACTGCGCCAATTGCCTCGGCAAGATCGAGAGCGGTGTCAAAGCGATCGTCGGCGTTACCGACGCGCGCCTCAACCTCTCGACCGGAAGGCTTCATGTTGCATGGCGTGCCAATCCGGCGGTGCCCAAGGCCGTCCTCGAGCGCCTGTCGGCACTCGGCTATCAAGCCGCGCCCTTCGAGGCTGCCGCGTCGCTCCAGGCCGATGCGCGCGAGGGGCGCGATTTGTTGCGCTATCTCGCCGTTGCAGGTTTCGGCACGGTCTTCGTCGTCGGCCTCACCGATGCGGTCTGGTATGGCGGCGGCGACATGAGTGCCGCCACGCGCAATCTGTTCTTCGGTCTTGCCGCGGCGATCTCCGTTCCGGTGAGCCTGTTCGCGGCGCAGCCGTTTTTCGGTTCCGCCATGAAGGCGCTGGCCAAGCGCCAGACCAACATGGATGTACCGATCTCCCTGGCCATCCTTCTTTCGCTCGCGCTCAGCCTTTACCAGACAGCAATTCACGCGCAGCACACCTATTTCGACGCCGCGGTGATGCTCGCCTTTCTCCTCCTTATCGGCCGCTATCTGGATTTCCGATTGCGCGACCGCGCCCGCAGCGCCGCCCAGCACCTTGTGACCTTACAATCGGTACTGGCACGGCGGTTGAAGGCAAACGGCGACATCGAGACTGTGGCAGCCCGCGAACTCGTCGCCGGCGACCGTGTGCTGCTTGCGGTAGGCGAGCGCGTTCCGGCAGACGGAACGCTCGAGGAGCCGACCGAAGCCGATATCTCCCTCATCACCGGCGAAAGCATGCCGGTCGCGCTCGGCGCGGGCGCCACCCTACTGGCCGGTTCGATTGTCGTCGGTCGCCCCGTGGTGCTGCGGGCCACCGCGCGGGTCGAGAATTCTCTGGTTGCGGATCTTGCGCGCCTTCTGGAAGCGGGCCAGCAGACCCGCAGCGTCTATGTCCGCCTCGCCGACCGCGCGGCGCGCGCCTATGTGCCCTTCGTGACGGTCGCGTCGCTTCTGGTCTTCGCCGGCTGGATCGCGTTTGCCGCGCCGCTTTCGACGGCGCTGACCAATGCGATCGCCGTGCTGATCATCACCTGTCCCTGCGCGCTTGGTTTGGCAGTCCCTGCGGTCCAGATCGTCGCCACCGGACGGCTTTTCGAACGCGGAGTCTTCGTCAAATCCGGCGACGCGCTGGAACGCCTCGCCGAGGTCGACACCGCCGTGTTCGACAAGACCGGTACGCTGACGCTCGGCACGCCCGTGCTTGAAAACGGCGCCGACATAAGCGGCGCGACGCTCGAAGCCGCTGCCAGATTGGCGCGCGGCAGCCGCCACCCGCTGGCTCGCGCGCTCGCGGCTGCCGCCGGCGCCGGACCGGCGGAGACCGGCTTACGCGAGGTCGCGGGCTGCGGCCTGGAATCCACGGTGGACGGAAAGATCACGCGCCTGGGCAATGCCGCCTGGTGCGGCATGGAGGGAGTGGCGCAGGGCGGCGAGTTGTGGTTCCGCGACGGTGATGCACCGCCGGTGCGCTTCCTGTTCCGCGATCATATCCATCCCGAGACCCGCGCGACGCTGGCCGATCTTGCGGCGCGTCACATCGCGATCGAGATGCTGACGGGCGATCACGCGCAGCCGGCCGCTCGCATAGCCGCGCAAGCGGGCATTTTGCATTGGCAGGCCGATGTCGGCCCGAAGGATAAGGCGGCGCGGATGCAGGCGCTGCGCGCGCAGGGCCACAGGGTGCTGATGGTCGGCGACGGCATCAACGACGCAGGCGCCCTGGCGCTGGCGCATGTCTCCATCGCACCGGGCAGTGCGGCGGATGTCAGCCAGCACGCCGCCGACCTGGTCCTGCGCGGAAATTCGATGGCGCCCATCGTCGAAGCGGTCGACGTCGCGCGCAAGGCACGGCGTCTGGTGCTGCAGAATTTCGCCTTCGCGGCGGTCTACAACATCGCGGCCATTCCGCTCGCGGCCTTTGGCCTGGTGACGCCGCTGATCGCGGCGCTTGCCATGGCCGCATCCTCGCTGGTCGTCACGCTCAATGCGCTGCGGCTTGCACGGAGGGCGGGTTGATGGACGGCATGGCCGTGCTCATCGCCGCCGCCCTTGGCTTCGGCCTGGTTTCCCTGGGGCTGTTGCTGTGGTCGCTCAACAGCAGCCAATATGACGACCTCGATGGCGCCGCGAGCCGTATTCTCCTGGATGACGCCGCGGACGATGTGTAGCGCAATCGTCGTGTGACCGTTCAGGCGTGCTCAACGCCTTCACCCTATCCACGAGTCCGATTGGGCGATGCGCTTTCCCCCGCTGCGGGAATGGGGCACTGTGGTCCCGCGTTTGTCCTTGGCTGGCCCTGCACCCCTTCTTCGGACCTGTGGCCAGGTCGAGGCCGTCCCGAGCGCTCTGCTCCTGAAGGCCGCTTGCATGATTCCCTGGGTCCATCTGGACACCGCAAAAGTGCCCGGCGCCGGCGAGTTTCGCCTCATGCAGCGGGGCGACGAGTTTTCCATCATGGTGGGCGCCATTGCGCTCATGAACAGCCGCATGAGCGGCTCCGAGGTCGCGCTTGCGGAGCTGGCGTGCGATCGGCTGCGCGGCCGCCGCAATTGCCGGATGCTGATCGGCGGATATGGGATGGGATTCACGCTGCGGGCCGCACTAGCGAGGCTTGACGCCGATGCCCAGGTGACGGTCGCTGAGCTGATGCCTGCCGTCATGGCGTGGGCGCGGGGCCCGATGGCAAAGCTGACTGCGAATTGTCTCGATGACCCCAGAGTCCGCATCCGCGAAGTCGATGTCGGCGAGCTGATAGTGTCGTCGCAGTCGAAGTTCGACGCGATCCTGCTCGACGTCGACAACGGTCCGGACGGACTGAGCCGCAGCGAGAACGACCGGCTCTACGATCTGCGGGGTCTCAAATCCGCGCGGAAGGCTCTTCGTCGTGGCGGTCTGCTGGCCGTATGGTCGGCGTCGCCGAATGCGGCGTTCAGCCGCCGCCTCGTCCATGCCGGCTTCGCCGTGGAGGAAGTCCAGGTGCGCGCCAACAAGGGACGCGGCGCCCGCCATGTCGTCTGGATCGCGACAAACGCCGAGGGACAACCGGGTGAAATCAGACCTCCAGCCGATCGTCCGGGCGCGCCACGAGTGCGTAAAGCACCGGCATCAGGAAGACGCTGATCGCCAGCCTGGTGATGAGACCGCCGACGATGACCAGGGCGAAAGGCTTCTGCGAGTCGGTGCCCACGCCTTCGGCGAGCGCCGCCGGCAGCAAGCCGATCGCCGCGACGAGGGCCGTCATCATGATCGGGCGCAGCCGCAGTATGGCGCCTTCCCGGATCGCTTCCGGAAGGGGCGTCCCGCCGCGGCGCAGTTCGTTGACGTAAGAGATGTAGACGACAGCCGTCAGCACCGACACGCCGAACAGCGCCAGAAATCCGATGCCGGACGAGACCGAGAACGGCGTGCCCGTGATCCAGAGCGCCACAAGGCCACCGACCGGTGCCGACAGCACCACGCCGAGCACGGTGATGAACGGGAATTTGAAATTGCTGTAGAGCATGAACAGCAGGAGGAGGATGAGCAGCAGCGTCAGCGGCAGGATGATCGCAAGCTGGTGGCTCGAGCCCGTGTACTCGCTGTATTCGCCGCCCCAGTCGAGGCGGTAACCCTGCGGCAGACTCACCCCGCGGTCGACCTGCTGGATGGCATCGCCGACCGCATCGGCGAGGTCGCGCCCCTCGACGGAAAACTGGACGCCGATATAGCGCGAATTGTTTTCCCGATAGATGAACGATGCGCCGTTCACGACGCGGATGTCGGCGAGCTCCTTTAGCGGGACTTGCTGGCCCGCTGGGGTGAGTACCGGAATGTTGCCGATCTCCTCGGCCGTCTCGCGGTAACGCGGCGCCAGCCGGACGACGAGATCGAATTGCTTTTCGCCCTGCACGACTTGCGTGGCGACGTCGCCACCGATCGCGGTCTGGACCAGGCTGTTGATGTCGGAGACATTCAGGCCATAGCGGGCGATGCGCGCCCGGTCGATGTTGATGTCGAGGCTGGGCTGCCCGAGTTCCTGAACCAGCGTCACGTCGCGAATGCCGCGAACGCGTCCCAGGATCTGCTTGATCGCCTTGGCCTTGCGCTGCAGCGTCTCCAGATCCGACCCGAAGATCTTGACGGCCAGCGCACTCTTAAGGCCGGTCTCCGCCTCATCGACGGCGTCCTCGGCCGGCTGGGTGTAGTTGAAGATGATACCGGGGAACGACTGGAGCTTCTGGTTGATCGCTTCGATCAGTTGCGGCTTCGTCCGATAGGCGCCGGTCCATTGCGAATAGGGCTTGAGCCCGACATAGAACTCGACATTGAAGAAGCCGGTCGAGTCCGTGCCGTCGTCGGGGCGGCCCAGTTCGGAGGCGACGGTAGTGACTTCGGGGAAGGACCGCAGGATGGCGCGCACCTTCGGCGCGATCTTCGCCGAGGCGTCGAACGAGATCGTGTACGGCATGGTGGCTCGCACCCAAAGCGCGCCTTCGTCGAGCTGCGGCATGAATTCCGCGCCGATGCCGGGAAGCAAAAGGAGCGATCCGACGAGCAGGGCGACGGAGACAAAGGTGGTCACCCAGGGCCGGGCCAGGCAGGCGTCCAGCGCACCGGCATACCACGACTTGACCGCTTCGAAGGCGGCGTTGCGGCGCTCGCGCACGCCGTCGCGCATGAACCACGAACACAAGACCGGGAGGATCGCGAGCGTCACGATCAGCGAACCGACCAGGGCGAACACCATCGTGTCGGCCATCGGCTTGAACAGCGTGCCGGAGGGCCCGGACAGGACGTAGATCGGCAGAAAGCCGACGATGATGACAGCGACGGCATAGAAGAGAGGGCGGTCGACCTCCGCGGCGGCGTCGCGGATGATCTCCATCACATTGAGCCGCGTTCCCTGCCGCAACGCGATCTGGCGGAAGATGTTCTCCACCATGAACACCGCGCCATCGACCAGGATGCCGAAATCGATGGCGCCGATGGAGAGCAGATTTGCGGAGGCATTCTGCAGATCAAGGCAGATGAACGCGAAGAAGAGCGCCAGCGGTATGGTGACCGCCACAATCAGACCCGCGCGGAAATCGTAAAGAAAGAAAATCAGCACGACGAGAACCAGTAGCACGCCGCGCAGCAGATTGCCTTCCACGACCTGCGTCGTCTGCGCGATCAGGTCGCTGCGGTCGTAGAACGGGACGACCTTCACGTCCTTGGGCAGGAGCCTCGTGTTGAGTTCGGCAGTCTTCGCCTGGACGCGCTTCAGCACATCCTGCGCCTTTTCGCCTTTGAGCATCAGGATGACGCCCTCGACGGCGTCGTCCTGGTTTTCGTAGCCGAACTCGCCTAGTCGCGGCGCGATCCCGATATCGACGCGGCCCACGTCCTTCAGCAGCGTCGGCGTGCCGTTGTGCACGGCCAACACCACGTTTCCGATGTCTTCGAGCGATGTAAGGCGGCCGGTGCCGCGGACGTAATAGAACTGCTGGCCTTGGGTATAGAAACCGCCGCCGGCATTGCCGTTGTTCGCCGCGAGGGCGCTTTCCACCTGCGTCACGGACAGGCCGAGGCCGGCCGTTCGCACCGGATCCAGAGATACCTGATACTGCATGGTACCGCCACCGAAGCCGGAATCGTCCGCGACGCCCGGCACGGATCTGAACTGGGGTTCGACGATCCAGTCCTCGAAGGTCTTCAGCTCCATCGGCGAGCGATCGGGGCTCTGCAGCACATAGCGATAGATGAGGCCCGACGGCGATGTGAGAGGCGAGACCGACGGGGTCACGCCGTCGGGCAGGCCCAGTCCGGAAAGCCGATTGAACACCTCCTGTCGCGCGAAGTAGTTGTCCGTGGAATCCTCGAAGCTGAGCGTGACGTCGGAGAGACCGTAGAGCGAGATCGAGCGGACGGTCGTGGTCTTCGGGATGCCGTTCATCCCCAGCTCGACGGGCACGGTGACCAGCCGCTCCATCTCCTCGGCCGCGTGGCCCGGCCATTGCGTGATGATCTCGACCATCGGCGGCGACAGATCGGGATAGGCGTCGACCGGAAGCCGGATCAGGGCGCGAACGCCCGCCGCCATGAACACGATCGTCAGGATGACCACGATCAGGCGCTGCCCCAGCGCGGCGGCGACCACGCGGTTCATCAGCGAGGTGGGCCGCTGCGGAAATTCGGCCTGCGGTAGATGCTCGCTCATTGATCCTGCAGGAACTGTACGAAGATTGCGCCATCGGCGACGACGCGGTCGCCGCCATGCAGGCCGTCTGCGATGTCGTAGCTGTCGCCCATCCTGTCGCCCAAGGTCACGTGGCGACGCGCGAATGTGCCGTCGCGCTGGGCGACGTAGACGAAGGGCAGGTTCTCGTCGTCGCGCAGGATGGCTGCGACGGGGATCAGAAGGCCGGTGTTTTCCGCATGGGCTTCAATGCGAACACGGACGTACATCTGCTTTCTCAAGAGACCGGCCGGGTTCGCGACCACCACACGCACCGCAACTGACCGCGTGTTCGGATCGACTTCGGCGGCCACATTGTCGACTCGTCCGGTCACTGTCTTCGAGCCGGCACCGACCGTCACCTGCGCTGTGTCGCCGACGCTGACGGAGTCGAGATCGGCGCCGAAAACCTGTGTCATGACCCATACGCGCGACAGGTCGGCGACGGTGAAGCACGGCGTGGTGCCCGCCTGCAGCAATTGGCCGGGCGTGATGAGTTTCTCGACCACCGTCCCCGAAATCGGCGACCGGATGGCGCCGGCCATGCGGGAGAGCGGTCTCCCGGCGCGAATCTGGCTGATGAGGTGCGGATCGACATTCAGCGAGACGAGGGCCTGCTGCGCGGCATCGCGGTCGGATTCGGCGCCGACGGCGTCGCTCTCCGCCTGATCCGCCTCGCGCTGCGCCACGCCCTTATGCGCGAGCAGATCTCTGTCGAGATCGGCGAGCCGCCGCGCGCTGCGCGCCGCGGCAACGGCCTTGCGATAGGCGCCGATGGCCGCGGCGAAATCGGGTGAATCGACCATCGCCAGCGGCTGGCCTTTCCTGACCTGGTCTCCCGGCGAGGCCAGCATCTGCGACACCGGACCGGAGATCGGGGCCAGCACGCTCGTGGCCTGGTCGTTGTCGAAGTCGACGATGCCGTTCGCGTCGACGGTCTTGTGAAATTTCGCAGAAACGACTGTGTAGAGATGAATGTTCCTGCGCTGCTCAGCCGTCAGCGTCACGTTGCTGACGGCGACGGCGGGCTGACCGGAATTCTGATCGCCGCTCGGCGAGCAGCCGGCTGACATCAGCAAGGCTGCAATGGCTGCGGCGATCGACACCGTGCGGAAACTGCCGGCGCCTGGCTCGGGGAGGGGGCTAATTGTCATGATCGTTCCTGGCCAATTCCGGTCGGTTCCACCATCCGCCGCCCAACGCCTGGAACAACGCCGCGGTGTCGGCGTAGCGGCTCGCCTGGGCCTGGATGAGAGCGATGCGCGCCTGCTGATACGCCTGCTCGGCATTCAGCAGCGTGAGATAACCGGCATAGCCGCCCTTCACCTGATACTGCGCGATGTCGAGCGTCGATTTGGCGGCGTCGGCCACGGCGTTCGCGGCCTTCAGGGCTTGCGCGTCCTGTTCCAGTGCCGTCAGCGTGTCGGCGACGTTCTGGAACGCGCCGAGCACCGTGCTGCGATATTGCTGGGCGGACTCCTCATAGGCCGCGCGCGCGGCGCGTTCCTGATGCTTGAGCGTCCCGCCGTCGAAGATCGGAGCTGTCAGCGATGCCGCCAGGGTCCAGAAGCCAGTGCCGGGCGCGAACAACTGACCGATGGCCAGTGCGGTGCTGCCGGCGTTCGCGGTCAGTTGGATGTTCGGCAGGCGGTTCGCGACGGCGACTCCGATTTGCGCGCTTGCCGCGTGCAGGTTTGCTTCCGCCTGCAGCACATCCGGGCGCTGTTCGACGATGGCGGAGGGGAGGCTGAGCGGCAGATCGCGAGGCAATTGCAGGTCGACGAGCGTCAGCGTCTGCGGCGGTGTTTGGCTGGGAAAGCGGCCGAGCAGAACCGCCAGGAGGTCCTGCAATTGCGCCAACTGCTTGAGCAGCGGGGGCAGCGTGGCGGCTGCCTCGGCAAGTTGGGTCTTTTGCGCGGCCAGATCGAGCCCGTTCGCATAACCCTTCTTTGCCTGGTACTCGAGGATTTGCAGTGCTTCGGTATCGCGGGCGACGAGATCGCGCGTCGCTTCGATCTGGGTTTCGATGGAAGCTTCCTGGATCGCGGTCACGACGACGTTGGAGGTCAAGGTCGTGTAGGTCGCGATCATCTGGAAGCGAACGGCTTGCTGTTGCGCCTCAAGAGACTCCACGGTCCGGCGGTTCAGGCCGAACACGTCGGGCGCGTAGGAAACAGTCACCTCCGGCGTGAAGAGATCGTATTGAAAGGCATTGTTGTCGGGGACCGGCGCGAGCGTGCCCGGCTGCTGTTGCCGGCTCGCCGAGAAGCCGGCGGCGATATTGGGGTAGTACGCGCCGCGCTGCGCCAGGGTGTTTTCCCGCGCGACCGACAATGCCGCGCGTGCGGCCTTGAGATCCGCGTTGTTCGCCAGCGCCTGTCCGATCATGTCGCTGAGCGACTTGGAGTGAAACAAGGTCCACCATTCGGCGGAGATCGCCGCGCCGTTCACAAAGTGCTGCGCCTCGCCGCCCTGCGTATCCACGCTTGCCGTCGCGGCCGGCACCGGACTGGCGGTATAGCCGGTGGCGTCGGGCGGCGCCGGCTTCTGAAAGTCCGGCCCCACCGCGCAAGCGGCCAGCAACGGAATCAGAACCGCGGCCGCTGCCGTTGGTCCGCCATGCTTCATCGGTTGTCTTCCAAATGGATTGATACGGACTCGCACGCGCCTTTTTCAGCGCGGACGGAACGGGCGCGAGACCGCCTTCGCGGTTCCGGCGCAGGTCTAAATCGGGGGATTAAATCCGCGGAGGCGCGCGACTGAGCCAGTCATGTGTCGCGGCGATGCGCCAAATCGCATGCCCGTCTGCCGGCGGCGCGACATGTGCCACCCAGGCCGGCAAGGACGGCACGGGCGTTGCCGGCGTGAAGAACAGGCCGGTATGCGCGATGGCTTGGCAGATTGCGCAGTCGGCCGGGTCCGGCGTGCCCGGCGATTTGCCCGGGTGGGCCGTCCCCTCGGCAGTTCTTCCGATGGACGTTCCGAAAGAGGCGGGTGGCGCGCGGTGGATATGAATCTGGGTCGCATAACATTGCAAAGTGAAGGCGAACAGCAGCAACCACCCGACCACGCGATGGCGCAGGCGTCTTGGTCCAACGGATGTGGCTTCGATGATTCGCATGCCTGCAACGCCCAATTCCGGCCAAGCCTATCGCGTGTGCCTGGGTCGAGGCAAACCGGCGTCTGGAAAAAGCGTCATTCCTGTCCTGGTGGGCAGGAGTGAAACGATCCGGCCGGGAGCCGGAGCAGGGGTCAGGGTTTCGGGCAGATACCGGGATCGGCCAGGAATATTCGGACCTCCGTTCCCGTCTCCAACCGCGCATGAAGATAACGGTCAACGCGCGCATCCGCAGGCAGGCCATAATTGCATCGGATGGAGATGTCGCGCAGCGAGGTCTCGAGCTGATAGGCATTGAAAAGGCCATACCAGTCCGGCGGCACGGCGCTGCCATTGTCCCACAGGGGATGTACCGTGATCGTCGCCACTTCCTCACCGGTTTCGGCGATGGGCGGAATGCGGACATCTGCCGGGTGAATTTGGGGCCAGGCGACGAAGGCCGCGACCGCGAACGCGCAGGCCACAACGAGAAGATCGGTGCGGTTCTTGAGAAAGTCGATCCAGCCGCCAGCGTCGTGCGCCCCGGGCCCGTGATCCGGCGCTGTCTGGTGCAGACGGTCAAGGTCGCTCTGGCGGGGCCGCGGAGCCGACGCTCCCTCGCCATTCGCAAACCGGTTGCCCAGATCCGTCATTGCCCCTCCACTGGAAAGAGCTGCGGGGCCAGCAGTTCCAGCAATTGACCGCCGAGCATGGCGCCCAAATGCGGATGATCGCCGACCCAATTATCCTGAATGTTGACCGCGACGGAAAGTGCGCGCAAGGGCTGCTGCGTCGTGTCGACTTCGTGCGTGCCGGCGTTCTTCAGCGCCGAAGCCGGCCATACGCCGATGACAAAGGCGTAGACCCGTCCTTCATGCTGCTTGCCCTCGCCGACCGGAACACCGGCGACCCTGCGGTCGACGATGCGGAAAAGTTGCGCGCCTTGCGACGCTGCGCGCGCCCGGTTGAACGCGAGCGCACGGGCGATCACCCGCTTCACGAGCGATCGATTGCGGCCGACGGACTGGAACGTGGCGCTTTCGGCTTCGATGGCGGCGACCGCGGCCGATCCGTTGCCGGCACTTTCAAGCGGATAGGTATGGTCGCCGAGGGCCACGACCATGCGGCCGTGGATATCGAGCTTCAGGACGCCGTCGCGGCCTAGCTGACGTACCGCCAGGGACTCTGGCGAATTGCTGGCGTCGGGGATTTTCGGCGTGCCCGTCTTGGAATAGAAGCCCAGCACTTCGCCGCGCCGCGCCGCCTCGGCGATCAACGGGGCGAGCCTGGCGCTCACTTGTCCCGCCGCCGTACCGGACCCGACCGCGACCAGCGACATCGCGTGCAGGACGGCGTCGCGGGATTTTGGACAGAACAGTCCGTCCGAATCGCGTGTGGAATTGCAGCCGATCATCGAGGCGGGCATGGGACCGTCGTCGGTCAGGCGCGCCTCGACCCGCCGGCCCATGACGAGGCGGGCATAGGCCTCAGCAAGCTTCACATTGTTCCATCGCGACGTGCTCGCGCCCAGGATCAACGTCAGATATTCGGTGCGGAAATTGCGCACATTGTTCAGCTGCAGATCGACGCGCGCGGGCGAAACGGAATCGAGATTGTCCTGCCGCAGGAACCGCGGATCGGGCAGCGCCGCCAGCATGGGGCGCCATAGCGCCTTGTCGTAACGGTCGTCTTCGAAGATCGAAGCGTCGCCCTGGCGCTCGATGTCCTCGATCTGGATGTCGTAGAGGCGCGCCAGCTCGTCCGGCCATTTTATGCAGCACGAGATCGTGTCGAGAACATTGCCCTTCGCGATCTGCAAATCCGGGAGGTGGCTGCGCGCGCCGCCCAGCAGCCGATAGGGCGTGGAGGGCTTGTCGGCATCCTGCTTCAGCGGATCGAGCGAGGTCGCCAGCATCATGAGCGTCGCGGCGTAGATGTTCGAGGAGCGCTGGAGGTAGTCGTCGAACGTGACCCAGTTGAGATCGCCGAACGAACCTTCCTCGTTCAAAGAGGGCGCGATGTGAAGACCCAGGAGATTGTCGTAGCCGCCGGGTGCATGTCCGGGAATCTCGAGCGTGGCGAGCTCGGGCCATATCTCCAATATCGCGGAGGACAGGAGCGGCTTCGCCGCCGAACCGATCGGCAGGTTCACGAAATTCTGATTCTCTTCCCAGGCGCGGCGCGTACCGGCGCCCTGCGATGCGTTGGCAGGATAGGAGGCGAGCGCGAGAATCCGGCCGGTCTTGGCGTCCAGCACGGTGATGGCAGCGGGGAAGCCGCGCCCGTTTTCATGCCGCAGGCCCGGTGCGACGAACTCCTCGAGCTTTTTCTGTAGCGCCGCCTGCAGATCGGCGTCCAGCGATGTGGTGACGTCACCGGACAGCACGGCACGATTGCGGGCCCGCAGCGCGGGC
>Ga0265314_10003105_pt1 | contig 16347 bp, 9 predicted proteins | sample 4126metaG_FD_203106 | JGI IMG/M metagenome (GOLD analysis project Ga0265314, IMG submission 203106) | Rhizosphere microbial communities from Carex aquatilis grown in University of Washington, Seatle, WA, United States - 4-1-26 metaG | ecosystem: Host-associated > Plants > Roots > Rhizosphere >... | reverse complement strand
GGTTCTGGGCGCATGATCGGGCAGTGGCTACTAGTGACTCGAACGGCTTTCGGGTTGCCACGGGTCTCAGTTCAGACATTACCGTGCGAAAAGCGGGCGAAGAAAGCGAGAATCGTTATCGCTCGCTGTTTGAGAATATGTTGGAAGGCTTTGCCCACTGCGAGATGCTTTTTGACGACCGTGGGCGTCCAATCGATTTTGTCTATCTCGCCGTCAACGATGCATTTGGAAAATTGACGGGCTTGGCGAATGTGGTGGGTAAGAAATTCAGCGAGGTTGTCCCGGGGGGCCAAGATTCGCAGCCAGAATTGTTAGAGAGATACGGCCGAGTGGCGCTAACCTCTCGGCCAGAGCGATTTGAGATCGAAATTAAAGCCCTGGGGATGTGGTTCTCCATCTCAGCCTACGGCGCGGGAAGTGGGTGCTTTATTGCTACGTTCGATAACATCACCGAACGTAAGCAGGCCGAAGAATCGCTGTTGTTCAACACTGCGCTGCTGGAGGCGCAAGCGGAGACAACGATTGACGGCATCCTGGTCGTCGATGAATCCGATCACATCGTTCTGGTCAACAAGCAATTTGGGGTTAATTTTGGAATAGCGGATGAAGTGCTGAGTACACGCGACGATCTTATCGTGCGCAGGCACCTGATCGATAGAGTCGAGGACCCGGAGGCCTTCGTCGAGAAGATCAACTATCTCAATAGCCATCGGGATGAAAAGAGCAGGGATGAGCTCAAATTCAAGAATGGAAAGATTTTCGACCGATACTCTGCGCCTCTCGGCGACTCAAAAGGCCGATACCGGGGCAGAATTTGGTACTTTCGCGATATCACGGACCGCAAGATTGCCGAAGAACGAGTCCAGTTCCTGGCTTACTACGATGCACTGACGGGACTGCCCAATCGGACTCTTCTGCAGGATCGATTGACCAAGGCGCTCGCCAGCGCACGCCGGCGAAAGGACAAAGTTGCGCTTCTGTTCCTCGACCTCGACAGGTTCAAAGACATCAACGACTCATTGGGGCACCCGGTCGGCGACCTCCTACTGCAAGAAGTCGCCGAACGACTTAAGAAATGGGGGCGTGAACAGGACACCGTGGCCCGTCTGGGTGGCGACGAATTTCTGATCACGCTGACTCACATTAAAGACATACCCGACGCAGCAGTTGCCGCAGAGCGGCTCATGGATGCAATGACCGCTGAATTCGTCGCTCAAGGTCATTCCCTAAATGTCAGCTGCAGCATCGGCATCAGCATTTTTCCTGAACACGGCGCGGATTGCGAAACGCTGATCAAGAATGCAGATGCTGCAATGTATAGCGCGAAGGCCGACGGCCGTGACAACTTTCGCTTCTTCCACAAAGACATGAATGCGCAGGCGGTCGAGCGGCTGACCTTGGAAAGCAACTTGCGTTCGGCACTTGCCAAAGAACAACTTTTTCTGACGTATCAACCGCAGATGGATATTGCCACGGGAAGGATCATCGGACTGGAAGCACTTCTGCGCTGGCAACACCCGGACTTGGGCCTTGTGCCACCCGATAAGTTCATACGAATTGCTGAGAACTGTGGTCTGATCGTACCGATTGGTGAATGGGTGCTGAGGACGGCCTGCCGTCAGGCGAGGAAATGGCAAGAAGAAGGACTGCCGGCGGTTTCCATCGCGGTCAATGTATCGGCGGTCCAGTTTCGCCAAGAGGGCTTCTGCGCACTCATCCGAAAAGTACTGGAGGACACCGGCCTCGCCCCGCAATGTCTGGAACTGGAACTGACAGAAGGTCTTTTGCTGGCGAATGCAGACGTAACGGTCTCCGTTCTTCAGGACTTAAAGGCCATGGGCGTCACGCTGGCAATTGACGATTTCGGAACCGGATATTCCAGTTTCAGCTACTTGCGGCAGTTTCATATCAGCAAGCTTAAAATCGACCGCATGTTCATCCGGGATGTCGCCATAAAGCCGGATGACGCCGCCATCACAGCCGCCATCATCAGCATGGCGAAAAGCCTGAATCTCAAAGTGATCGCCGAGGGCGTCGAGAATGAAGCGCAAATGTCGTTTCTGCGAGCCCATCAGTGTGACGAAATTCAAGGGTACTATTTCAGCAAACCTCTGACCGTCGATAAAGCCGCCGACAAACTGCGGGGCTGCTAACCCGGGCGCATTGCGTTTGGCGAAGTTAGTGTCATGCGCAGCCTCTGACCCCGGTGGAGGGGAGCGGGGCAATTGTCTTGAACCCATAATGACTTGCCCCAGCCAGCATATCCTAAGGTAGTTGTCGCAAAATCGCGGTGTTACTCATTGACCGGGTTCTGGGTGCTATTCCTACTTACAACAACAATCGCGATCTCCTGCCCGGCGCGCCAGCAGGGCTTCCAGTTCCCACAACGGGACTTACCCGGCGACACTCTCTGTGCCTTGGCTCGTTCGCGTAATGTGCAATATTGAACAGACAACACATCTGGAAACTTTCTACGATTGCTGTGACCACGAAGACCCATCGTGCCGCCACTTCTGCCAACCTTGCGCCTTTGCGATTGAAAGAAAGGCGCTGGTCCACCCCAGACCCTTAAAGGAAGGAAATCCCATGCGGGGCGTAGTTCTCCCGTTTTCGCGCCTTTCTTCGATGCTGTTGGTCAGCTTGTTGGTGCTTTCCACGCACGTCCTGTGGGCGCAGAGAACGTCGACACTTGAGGAGATCGCTGTCCAGCTTCCTGATGCCCCATCACGGGTCGCAATGGTTGCGGAAGCCCAAACACATCTTCGTCCCACCTTTAGAGGATTACTCTTGAGCTTGAAGCAAAATCAGGGCCAGACCGAGTCGTGGATGAGACTCTTCCCCGATCACACAGGCTACGATCGTCTGTCTATCAATACCAACGCCGTGCTGAATCAGGACGCGGGAACCGCTAAATTCTGGGGCAAAAGCAAGTACTTCATCGGCAGCGCCCCGCCCAAGTGGAGGACGCTTGCTCCCACCTTCGGCCACTTCCATCCGGAGACGATCCATGGCGCCAACGACTTGGAGTACTATGGCCACCACATCCCATGGGCTGGCTCCGTCATCCTGCGAATCGGTCAGCAGGCCAAAGCTCACCCGCATGTCACCAGTGTACTCAGCACAGTCCATCCACGATTCTAATTGTTCGCTAATTCGGGACAAAGTCAGCGATGCGACCAGCGATCCCCACTCCTTCTTCGTAAAGCCGCGATTCCAAGAGCAGGCAAGCGGCAGCGGACTTAGTCGATCTGCAGCCGAAGAAACCGCGGCCTACGCCACCCTTTTACCGGCGAAGACGACTCGCTGCACCCGCAGTGGGTGATGATCGATCTATTGCCAATCAACCTGCTCGTTGACACCCCGAGCCCTTGTTGACGCATCTAAAATATCGTCCAATCCAATCAACCTCGACGAGGTCCAACTTGCCAACATCCCGACTCACCATCGCCGCGTGTTCTTTGCTGTTTGTACTTACACCAGCCTTCGCCCAACGCCCGACGGCTGACACGACCCTGATAGCGAACCCCGTCTTCCAGGCAAACTGCGCGAAGTGTCACGGTAAAACCGCCGAGGGCCGCCACTTTGGTGGGCCATCGCTCATCTCCGACAAAACCGCTGCCACCTCTGCGGCTGACTTGCACAACATCATCGCCAACGGCAAAGGCCGCATGCCCAAGTACGCCGGCAAACTGACATCGGAAGAAATCGACACGCTCGTCCAGCAAATCAAAACCCCGAGCAAGAAAGAATGAAACGATTGCCCGGAGGCTTCTTCGCTTATGGAGTCCTCTTTTGGGGTGCGCCCGCAAAGAAAGCTAACGTGGCGTGCCCCACGGACTCGGCCCCTGAGCGAGGAGGTCAATATCAACCGTCTTTTCCACGCGAAGGATGAACGTGCTCGGGTCCTTCATTCCCCACTTCACGTAAGGCACCGCGAAGTGGACGGTCAAGCCCCAGCGGTCAGGCGCGAGTTCGACCTGCGCTGGAACGGTGATCTCGTGTTCGGCGCCGTGGATGCCGAACATGCCGTGGACTTGCACCTGCGAAGTCCCGAGCGCCAGGACTTTTCCCTCCACCCGGTCGGGCCGAAAAGTCACCTCGGAATAGCGAGCGCTCTCTAGAATTTCCTTGTGCATCTTCCGATCGCGGCTCGTGTTTTCAGTATTTCCGCTCGCCGCGTCCACGACGATCTCTCCGCCGATCGCGTTGCTGGCGGGAGCGAAGCGGATCTGGCCGGCTCTTAGCTTGAAGCTGCCGTGCACGGTGTGCAGCACATCGCCGAGAGTGAAATTCACCGTGGTCTGCGCCGGGACAAAGTTCAGAGTGGCTTCCTGCGGCTGCCCCCATGCCAGCGTGGCAACCAGGAAAATGAAAATAGAGGTAATCAGATTGGCCGTGATTTTCATGGAGTAAGAAGTCTTACGCACTCAATACCCGCCATCCCAGTGAGAGCCCATTCGTGGCAAAGTCCATAGGCGACAGTGCGCCGACGTGCATGGCCAGCATACGGCCAAACAACCGCGGATCAGAACCGAAAGCGCGCATCACTCGTTGCCGGAATGAAGTTTTCCAATCGAGAGTGAGCATGAGCCGTGCCATGAGTGCCGGGCGCCTCGCCAAGTCTCTATGCACTTGCTGATAACGTTCCAGGCTGCCCGCCGCGAAACACTCAGCGAGCACTTCGGACTGGCGGAACGAAAGGCACAGGCCTTCGCCTGTAATGGCATCGACTGTGCCAGAGGCGTCGCCGACCAAGGCAACCCGCCCCTGGTACACCCGGTGCAACTTGCGAGTTGCGGAAATCGCGCCCCGCTCCGCGGAGGACGGTTCAGCTCCACGCAATCGTGCGACCAGCTCCGGAAATGCCGTCAATGCCACATCCAGGCGCAAATGCGGGTCGCTGGAGATCAATACCACGCAGATTTCGTCCGCCGCGACCGGGGTGACATAAATCTGGCAGCTCGGTCCCCAATGCAGTTCCATGCAGTCACTCCAAGGGGAAACGCGGTAATGCCGGCGGAAAGCAAAACGGGTTCGATCGTAGCGGTAACGGTCGAGGCCCGCCCAATGTCTGACTAGCGAGTGACCTCCATCCGCACCCACCACCCAACGGGAGCGCACAATCTGCTCGCCGAGCAGCACACCCTCCGGATGCAGGCCAGTGACCGGAGTGTGCCACAGCAGGGAAACACCCGCAGACTCGGCCCTTGCGACCATGATGCTGTGCAACACAGTTCGCCGTACGCCTTGGCCGGCACCGTTCGGGAAACTTGCGTCCACGCTTAAGCCGCAGCTGACAAAGCGTATCCCACGGAAAGGGTGCGCGACCTCCGCTGGAATGCCAATCCCTAACTTTTCGAGTGCCGCGCGGCCATCGGGCATCAGCCCTTCGCCGCACGGTTTGTCGATGGGCGGTTGCGCCCCGTCGGCCACCACCACATCGAAGCCGCGTTGACGCGCCGCGATGGCCGTTGCCAAACCTGCGGGGCCGCCGCCGATCACGAAGACATCCGTCGTTGTCATCATTGCCGTAATTAAGAGCTCACAAGAGAAACCAAGGTCCCTCGCTGCCATCAGGTCCAAGGTTCAAAGTGCGTTTCGCGTCCGTTCATGCGCTGATCGCCCTCCGCGCCAAGCCCAGGGCTTCAGACCAAAACGATCCGGGATGGTGTGCAAGCTCAACCACATCGCGGACCGCGGAGACGAACTCGCCGATCTGCTGCGGAGTGACCACCAAAGGAGGAGCGACCTTCAGCACCATGAAATCGTTCCCGCAAATCTGCGTGAGAATTCCGCCATCGCGGAACAGACGCATGACCAGGATCTGTCCAAACATGGCGGGATGGATCTTGGCGAATGCCTCAAACGGTACTCGCAGCGCAAGGCGCCGCGGAGCCGTGAACTCGATACCAAGCAAGAGGCCCTTGCCGCGGACCTCTTTCACCATCTCGTAACCCGAGAGAGCGTCGGTCAGTTGCTGCTGTAGTTCCATGCCCATTCGCGTAGCCCGGTCCCCAAGCTTCTCGCTCTCGAGTACATCGAGGGTTGCGAGTCCGGCGCGCATGGAAAGGTTGTTCTCGCTGAAAGTGGACGCGTGCACGATCGAGCGCTTGAAGGAGCTGAATACGGAACCATGTATGGCGTCCGACATGAGCACCGCACTTACAGGGACCAAGCCGCCGCTCAAAGCCTTCGCAAGAACGACAAGGTCTGGCGTGATGCCAAAATGATGTGACGCCAGAAACGGGCCGGTGCGAAACATCCCCGTCTGTACTTCATCCGCAACCAGCAGCGTCCCGTAACGCCGGCACAGATCCTGTGCGCCTCTGAGGTAATCGGGCTGCGGAACGCGAATGCCGCCTTCCGCCTGGATGGGTTCCACAAAGAACGCGGCATAGCGCTTGCTTGCCAGTTCTTTTTCGAGGGCCGCGAGGTTGCCGAATGGCACGGTCACGGTGTCAGGGAGCAGCGGCCCGAAGCCCTTGCGCCAATACTCGCCATTCATCAGCGATAGTGCGCCGCAGGTCAGGCCGTGGAAAGCGCGGTCGCAAGAGAGTAGTCCAACGCGGCCGGTGTGCGCTCGCGCGAACTTGATAGCGGTTTCGACACCTTCGCTTCCCGAACTCGCGAAGAACACCTTGGAGAGCCCGCCGCCCGCCAACTTGCAAAGTCGCTCCGCCAATTCGCCGGCCAGTTCGGGGACGTTACTTTGCAGCATCACAGGCCCCGACTTGTCCAATTCATCTTTGACGGCGGCCACGATCGCTGGGTGGTTGTGGCCCGCATTATGGACACAGTAGCCGGAAAGAAAATCGAGGATTCGAAGGCCATCCGTGGTGAACAATTCCGTTCCCACGCAGCGTTCATAGCGGAGGTTCATTTCGAGCAGGCTGAGCAGCTTGACCCAGTGGGGATTCACGTGGTCAGCATAACTATCCGTGGCGAGACGTTCAGCGATTGGCATGGTAAACGACTGAGAATCTGGTGCATTCGTCGAAGCGCTTCTTATAGGGTAACCCCTTTTGCACGAACTTGGTGGTGACTTCCTCGCTGTGATGCGACGCGTTGCAGTCTTGGTTGCCAGCAGTTCGTTGAATCCATAATAGTAAGCAGACGGCGACGATTTGTGAGTCAAATTGGCCTTGGAAGGCAGATTCCGAGGTCACGGGCCTGACTAAAGCCGGTGCCTTGTTCTGGACCGCGCTCACCTTCGCATCCGTCAACAGGCGAGGGTTACAATGAAGCTTCAAGGATTGTGGTCTGAAACCCTACATCATCTTCGTGTTGGTAGCGTTTGGCTTGCTCGGCGCTGCAGTCGCCTGGAGGATGCATCGCTCTACACCGCGCTTGCACACAGTGGAGCTAGCTCTGCTTCCACTTGCACACACGGATGTGGATCCCGGACAGGAGTTCCCGGAATCTTTCCCGCTGCAGGTTGCGGTGCTTTGGACACCAACAGAAGAAGGTCCGAAGACTCCGATCGCGATCGTGCATGTCCTCCGGGAAATGGGGATCCCCTTTTTTGTTACGCGCGACCTGAAACAAGCCCTTCAACACCGCATGGTAATTCTCGATCCGGAGGTGGGTCCGCGGACCTTCACCGAAGCGCAGGCCCTGGAGTTAATCGCGTTCGTGAAGCAAGGCGGAAACATCCTGGCACAGAACGTGTACTGGGGTGGGCTCAAGCCTCTTTTTGGTTTCCGTGACTTTACACCTTCGCGCAAGCGCCACCGCCTGGCATTTACAGCTGCGCCAGATCCCGTCACCAAATATCTGAACCGGCCAGAGGAGCGTGAGATCAGCCTGGGAGGCCAGAACGTTCCTGAGGTCATCTGGAGTAATGGTTACACGGCTGAGGCTGGGACTGAGGTGCTGGCACAATTTGAGGATGGAAGTGCGGCTCTGTTGAGCAACTCCGTGGGCAAGGGGAAAGTTTACCTTCTCGGGCTGAGTCTGGTTGACGCAGTGTTGAGATGTCAAGACGACCGTGACTTCGAGGCGCAGCGTCATTATGTGAATGAGTTCGAGCCGGGCGCGGATGTGTGGCTGCTTCTAGTCAGGGCTTGGTATGAAGGCTATGCGAAGGACTGGGTTCGTCTGGCGACGATCCCGGATGGCCAACGGTCGGTGGTTTTGCTCTCTCACGATGTAGATTGGGAGAATTCGTTCAAGCCCGGCCTGGATTTTGTGCGTATAGAGAAGGCGAACCAAGCCAGTAGCACTTTTTTTATCCAGACCAAGTACGTCGATGACGCCAACAGCAAGGCGTTTTTTTTCGGGCCCGACCTGGCGGTCCTGCGCGAACTGAAACAGCAGGGATCCAGTATCGGCAGCCATTCGATTATTCACTCGCGCGGCTTCAACAAGTTCGACTTAGGAACAGGCCATGAAGACTATCCCACTTATCAGCCACGCGGGCTGGGATTTGACACAGCCTCGGGGGCTACAGTGTTTGGGGAGGTTCGTGTCAGCAAGGAACTTTTGGATGGAGAAGTCCCAGGTCAGGAGACGATCTTCTTTCGCGCCGGACATCTGCGGGTTCCACCTTCACTGGCGGAGGCTCTGGTGCGTTCTGGCTACCAATTTGACTCCTCCTTTACCGCCGATGACGTGCTCAGCAACTTTCCCTATGCGCTGCCTCTCGACCTCGGTTTCGAGGAGGACAGCGGAATTTACGAGTTCCCGGTCACGATTGAAGATGAAGAGGCTCCGGGCTACGCGAAGCGCGTGCCGCAGGCTTTGGAGGTAATCCGTGCCAATGCCGAGAACGGTGCAATCAGCGTGGTTCTCGTCCACAGCAATGAGTCCACGATAAAAGCGGCCGCGGAAGGTGAGATGCTTCGCCAACTCCCTAACGATATCGGCAAGATGGACATGCTCAGCTTTGCGAAGTTCTGGCGCGCCCGAGACCGGTTGCAGTGGCGTGTGGTCTCCGCTTCGAGTTCGACCGCAGTCCTGCAAATCACCTCGCAAGAACCCGTAATGGGTCTCACCTTTGAATTTCAGCGTCCGGTGGCAACCGTCACCGCAGGCGCAGTCGTATCCGCGGACCAGCGGAGTATCGTGCTGCCTGAATTGAAGCCGGGCCAGCCGATTTCCCTGCGAGTGACCTATCACCCCTAAGGGGCTGCTTCTTCTCCTGACCCTGAGTTAAAAGTCCCCCGGCGGGCGTGGTTCCCAATCCTGATCAACGGGAAGCGACGAGAAGTGTGCTCGCAGCAGACAAAGTCCAGAAATCGTACAACACCTTGGTTCCGCACGATTGAGAGTAGCTTCCGGTAAGTGCCGCGCAGCCCTGTGGTTAGATCTCCTAATCGAGTTTGGACCGCGACATGCCACGCTGATTAGAGGCGCTTTATGACAAAGCAGGTTCGACTCGACGCTGGTTGAGGCGAACTGCCCGCCGGAACACAGACAATCTGGGCGTTAAGTCAAATCAAGAGGTGACCGTTGGATGTCGATTCCACTGATCGAAGATATTCGTGTGCTCAGCCCAAGTTCTGCCAGACCGTGATCAACAGACATAAGGTCATCGGCGGAAGTCGTCAGAGTTCGGCATTGAGTGCAATCGAGACGAAACAGAGTTACCTGCCAAGGCAGTGGCTCCCCGCAGTTTGCATCGCGATTCTGTTTTTTCTGGCGGTAGTTCCTGCCTCCGGGCAAACGATTGAGGACTGGCAGCAGCGCGTGCTCATCGAAGTCCAAGGTCAGCATTTGGACGCCGCCCTTGCGATTGTCGAGCAGCGCCTGGCAGAAGCGTCCGATGATCTGGAGGCCCACGGTTGGCGAGGCCGATTGCTGGCTTGGAAAGGACGTTGGCCGGAGGGAGAAGCTGAATACAGGCTGGTTCTGCGGAGCGTTCCGAACGACGTGGATGTTCTGACCTGCTTGTCTGACGTTCTGCTCTGGCAACAGAAGTGGCAGGATTCGTTGCAGGCTCTGGATGAGGCACGAAAGATCTCTCCTTCGGACCCCGAGGTTCTGGTGCGACGCGCCCGGGTGTTGAGCTTGATGGGCCGCGTGCCCGAAGCGCAAGTGGAATATCGGGAAATTCTCAAGTTCGATCCGGAGAACCACGAGGCCAAGACGGCAATGGCAGACCTTGGACAAAACACCGTCCACGAACTCCGAGTCAGTGATGACGTCGATTTCTTCAACTATACCGGCACAGGTCAGACGCAGGGCATCAGCCTAAGTTCCCGTTGGAACCAGCAATGGTCGACGGTCCTCGGGACCAGCATCTACCAGCGATTCGGAGAGAATGCAGCCAAATTCTTGGCCAGTACAGCATTTCACTTTACCCCCAAAGACTGGCTCAATGTGGGCGGCGCATTGGCCAACCAGCAGCAGGTGGTGCCCACGCGCGAAGCATTTTTCGAGTACGGACACGCTTTCCGCTTCCGTAACCCTTGGGTGCAAGGGCTGGAAGCTTCTTATCAGCAGCAATGGTTTTGGTATCGCGGCGCACATGTCCTGACGTTCACGACAAACCAGATTGTCTACCTACCCAGGAATTGGACCTGGACCCTGGCGGTGATCGGAGCGCGCACCGGATTTGCCGGCACGGACGTGTCCTGGGAGCCTTCCGGCTGGAGCAAACTTGGGTTCCCGCTTCCGCGTCATCTCACGGGCAACGTGTTCTATGGGGTGGGCACAGAAAACTTCTCTCAGATTGACCAGATCGGCCGGATTGCCGGGCACACTTACGGCGGCGGACTGCGTTACCAGTTGGCTGAAAGGCAGGATCTTACCGGATACGTGTCCCGCCAGTACCTGAACCTGAACCAGATAAGAACGAGCTTCGGATTGAGCTATGGGATTCATTTCTAGCGCGATCGAAGCACTCGGACCTGCAGGGCTGGTGCTGAAGGCGATTCTGGTGTCGCTGCTGGGAATCCTATTACTGGTCGGATTCATCATCTTACGACGCTGGTACCGCGGCCGTTATTTTCGCCGCAGAAACGGGCGCACAGTGGCATTGCGGGCGCAGTGGGAAGATATTGTTTCGGGCAAGGTCCCGCCGGGCGACTGGCGGTTCAACCCGCTCGACTGCGACATTGTTGAGTCCATTTTGCTCGACAACATTGAAATGGGAACTCCAGAAACCCTGCCCAGTCTGTTGCAGTGTCTCCGCAAGAGTGGACTGCTCGATATGCGCGTGTGCGAGACGCGAGTGGCCCGGGGATGGCAACGACGGACTGCGCTCATTGCGTTGGGCCGCACGCGAGCCTTCGAGGCCATTCCCGCGCTGGCAGAGGCATTGGATGCGCACTCCAGAGAGACCCGTATTGCTGCCGTTCGTGGGCTGGGACGGATTGCACTCGCGGAGGCCGCGATTCCACTGATGGACCGCATGCTGATTCACCTCGACGTGCCTGAGCATACTCTAAAGAGCGCATTGGTGAAATGCTGCCGCAGCCACCCCGAAATATTGGTCAAGTACGTGGAGCGCGCCCAAGGTCCGGTTCGGCAGTTGCTGGCCCGCGTGTTGGGAGAGGTGGCGTCGCCTGGCTTGGGCGAGGAATTACTTGTGCTGGCGGCGGATCCACTTCCGGAAGTACGAGGTTCCGCGGCCCGAGCTTTAGGTCGCACCAACGCGTCGTTCACCTTGCCGGCGCTTCGTTCCTTGGCTGACGATCCGGAGTGGTTTGTACGTTTGCGGGCAGTGGTAGCCCTGGGACAGGTCGAGAACATCGGAAAGATCCGAACGCTGCTGCGGGCGCTCTGCGATTCCAATCGCTATGTTCGTCAACGAGCCGCATGGGCACTGGCGCGCATGGAGCCACAACTGGAGCAGATTCTCGAAGATGTGGTTGCGACCAAGGACGAGTATGCGTTGCAGGTATTCATTTCCGAACTGGAGCGCTCGGGAGCCATCGAGAAAATCATCAGCGCCATGGAACTAGGTCCTGGCCGCTCAACCCAGACTTTGCTTGACGTGATTGCTGACGCGAGAAACCGCATGGGTACGGACAGCAAAGCCGCAGCGGTTGCCGCAGGTGGGCGCTAATGTTGTTTTTCTTGTCGATTTCGAATGACGCATTCTTTGTTTACTACCTGCTGTCCAACCTCATCTACTTGTTTTTGCTGATTACAGCCATTTTCAAGAACACGATGCACCGCCACCGCTTGGGCAGTCTGAAACTCGAGCTGCTCAAAGCCTCGCCCTTTACACCACCCATTACTCTGCTCGTCCCGGCCCACAACGAGGAGAGCAACATCGTGGCGAGTGTAAAAGCGTTGTTGAGCCTTGACTACCCCGCCCTGGAAGTTATTGTGGTCAATGACGGGTCGCGCGACCGCACTCTCGAGAAACTGGAGCAGGCGTTTCAGCTTCAAACTGCCCGGGTTCTCTACATCCCAGACATAGCCACCGCACCGCTGCGCGGAATCTACCGCAGTCTGACCGAGCCCCAACTGCTGGTCCTGGACAAAGAGGCAGCCGGCTGTAAGGCCGATGCTATCAACGCGGGAATCAACGTGGCCACCAGTCCTTATATCTGTGTCGTAGATGCCGACTCGATCCTGGAGAAGGAATCCCTGATGCGCATCATGGCTGGCGTATTTTCCGATCCCGGCCGGGTGGTCGCGGTGGGGGGGATTGTGCGCGTCCTGAACAACTGCACCGTGACCGGCGGCGAACTGAAAGAAGTGCGCCTGCCGAAAAAACCGATTGAGGTGTTGCAGGTGATTGAGTACCTGCGCGCATTCCTGGTGGGACGCGAAGCCTGGGCTGGCTTCAACATGCTGCCGATCATTTCCGGAGCCTTTGGAATCTTCCAACGCGATCTGGTGAAGCAAGTCGGAGGTTTCCGCACTCATGCAGTTGGGGAAGATCTCGACCTGGTGGTTCGGCTTCATCGTCACCTGCAGGAGGAAGGCCGTCCCTATCACATCAATTTCATTCCCGATCCGACCTGCTGGACGGAGGCGCCCTCCGACCTGGCTTCACTGGCTCGACAGCGGGCCCGTTGGCACAAAGGCTTGATCGATGCCCTCTGGCCGGCCCGGGATATGTTGTTCCGGCCCCGTTACGGACGCGTGGGCTGGATGGTTCTGCCTTACATGTGGATCTTCGAGCTGGCGGCCCCAGTTGTCGAGTTGTTTGGCTATTCGACTATGTTTTGTGCTTTCCTATTGGGCGGCCTTAGCGAACATTTTTTTCTGCAATTTCTATTGTTTGGATATGCCTTTGCCACCCTGATCTCCATAGGATCCGTTCTTCTTGAAGAGATGACTTTTCGCCGATATAGCGACTGGCGCGAAGTTACTCGTTTGATCTTTTATTGCTTTTTCGAACATTTCCCATACCGGCAGTTGACGATGTTCTGGCGGCTGCAAGGCATCTGGCAATATCTTCGTGGCGATATGCGATGGCACGAAGTAAAACGGGTGGGAATGTCCGCCGACACCACGGTGTGAAGCACGCCGAATCGAGAGAAGCTTTCTCGAATCTACCCCAGAACTCACCAAGTCACAGTTATAAACGAGAGCGCGAAAAAAACATGGCGGGATGGCGGAGCTAAGTCGCACCTAAACCAGGAGCTCTCTGGAGGGCGTCAAGAGCTTAGACGCGATTCTCCTCACTATACCTGCAGCACATCGCCCTCACGGGCCACCATTTCGTATAGCACGGGATTGACGAAAAAGCCGATGAAGAGCCTGGAGATCAGCCCAGCCACAATAACGATGGCGAACGGTCTTTGCGTATCCGATCCAATACCGGTGGAAAGAGCGGCCGGCAGCAATCCGAGGCAAGCAACCAGGGCCGTCATCGTGATGGGACGGAGCCGAAGCAGGGAAGCTTCCCGTGTGGCTGCGCGAATGCCCATTCCCTCCTGGCGCAACTTGTTGATGTAGGAAACGAGAATGACGGCCGTCTCCACGGAAACCCCCAGCAACGCCATAAGACCCAGGGCTGACGAAACGCTGAAGGGCGTGTGAGTGAGTTTCAACGCAATCAGCGCTCCCACCGGCTCCGTCATAACTACTCCCAGGGCAATGGTGACCGGGAATTTGAAATTTCCGTAAAGCGCAAACAAGATCATGAAAATCAGCACGATCGCAAGTGGACCAATAAAGTACATCTGCGATTTGGCCTCAAGAAACTGGCTGTATTCACCGCCCCACGCCATCGTATAACCGGGCGGCAGAGTCACGACCTTTTTCACCGCCGCTTGGCCATCTCGTACCGCCCGCTCTAAGTCACGCCCTTCGACGCTGTACTGCACGCCGATGTAGCGGGAGTTATTCTCGCGATAGATAAAGGACGCGCCGTTCCCCTGAGTAATATTGGCGAGCTGGCTGAGCGGGATCTGCTGCCCGTCGGGTGTGCCCACCAACAAGTTTCCAATCTCATGCGCGCTGCTGCGGAACTGGGGCTGCATTCGGACTACCAGATCGAACAGCTTCTCCCCTTGAATGACCCGGGTGACCGCCTGCCCGCCGACGGCGGCTGAAATCACGGCTTCTACGTCCGCAACGTTGATCCCGTACCGCGCAATCTTATTCCGATCGACATCGACCAGCAGGCTGGGCTGGCCCAGTTCGCGCACTACGGTAAGCTCGGTGAGTCCGGGTACCTTGGATAGCGCATTCTTGATCTGGATCGCCTTGTCCTGAAGTACGCTCAGGTCCTCGCCATATATCTTGACTGCCAGGGAACTCTTGAGGCCGGTGAGTGCTTCGTCCACGGCATCTTCCGCGGGTTGCGTATAGTTGAAAATGATGCCGGGAAAGGCAGTGAGTCTCTTGTTGATCGATTCGGTCAATTGTTTTTTATCACTGGTTTCGCCGGCCCACGATTTGTCCTTGTAGGGTTTGAGCCCGACGTAAAACTCGCAGTTAAAAAAGCCCGTGGGATCGGTGCCGTCGTCGGGCCGTCCTAACTCCGAACCAACGACCGTAACCTGCGGATAAGACATTAGAATGTCACGTATCTGAGGGGCAATCTTACTGGCTTCCTCAAAAGAAATGGTGTAGGGCATCGTTGCCCGGACCCAGAGCGCACCTTCGTCAAGGTGAGGCATGAACTCGCCGCCGATGAAGGGCACCAGCAGCAAGGTCGCCAGGAAGATCAGGGTCGCGATCAACATGGTTGTCTTGGGGTGATTGAGCGACCAATCCAGTTGCACTGCGTATTTCCGCTTCATCCATTCATAGGCGCGATTCGGTTTCTCGTGGACGCCCTTCTTGAACCAGTAGGAGGCGAGCACGGGTATCAATGTAAGTGTCAGGATGAGCGCGCCGACCAGCGCGAACGACATGGTCTCAGCCATGGGGTGAAACAGTTTGCCCGACGGCCCGCTCAGCGCATAGATCGGTAGATACCCGGCGAGGATGACGGCCACCGAATAAAAAATCGGGCGATCCACATCCTTGGCCGCCGCGAGAATCACTTCGTTCAAGCTGTACTGCTGTCCCTCCCGCAGCGCCAGTTCGCGGTAGATGTTTTCCATCATGACCACGGTGCCATCGATGACAATTCCGAAGTCGATGGCGCCGATGGAGAGCAAATTCGCGGCAACGTCGTGTGCATGGAGCACGATGAAGGCAAACAGAAGCGAGAGCGGGATCGTGAGCGCGACAATGACCGCGGCCCGGAAGCTGACCAGGAAGAAAATCAGCACGACCAGGACCAACACCATGCCGCGAAGCAGGTTCGCTTCCACTGTGTCCGTAGTCAGGCCAACGAGTTCACTGCGATCATAATAAGGATGAATCTTGACGTCGGGCGGCAGGATCTGGCGGTTCAGTTCCTCCGTTTTAGCTTCCACTCCTTTTAGGACGGTCTGCGTCTGCTCCCCACGCAGCATCAGAATGACACCCTCGACCGCGTCGTCATTCTTCTGAAACCCGAATTCGCCCAGGCGTGGCGCGTGCCCGATCGTCACCTCTCCCACATCACGCACTCGGATCGGCACGCCCTTGTTGGCGCCAACCACGATGTTTCCGATGTCATCCGTGTTGCGCACCAGCCCGATGCCGCGCACGTAGTAGAACTGTCCCCCCTGAGAATAGAATCCGCCGCCGGCATTTGCGTTGTTGGCGGAAAGCGCCGTCACGACCTGCGGAATGGTCAGGTGATATCCATAGATGCGCGCGGGGTCGAGCAGCACCTGGTATTGCATTACCGTTCCACCAAAGCCCGAATCGTCGGCGACGCCGTGGACGGATCTGTAGGCCCGCGCTACCACCCAATCCTCGATCGTCTTTAACTCTTGCGGCGTGCGGTCGGGACTTTCGAGAACATAGCGATAGACCAGGCCGCTGGGACTGAACAGCGGCGAGAGGCTCGGAGTTACTCCCGTGGGCAGCGTGGCTTGCGCGAGCCTTTCAAATACGATT
>Ga0265314_10003104_pt1 | contig 16349 bp, 16 predicted proteins | sample 4126metaG_FD_203106 | JGI IMG/M metagenome (GOLD analysis project Ga0265314, IMG submission 203106) | Rhizosphere microbial communities from Carex aquatilis grown in University of Washington, Seatle, WA, United States - 4-1-26 metaG | ecosystem: Host-associated > Plants > Roots > Rhizosphere >... | reverse complement strand
GCTCTTCGAAATGACCGAGGCGCCGAAACGCGTTCAGCACGTAGTACGAGTCGCGCAGCCAGCAGTAGCGATAGTCCCAGGTGCGCCCGCTGCCCGGCGATTCAGGGATCGCCATGGTGGTAGCGGCGACGATCGCGCCGGTGTCCTCGTAGCAATGCAGCTTGAGCGCCAGCGCCGATCGAATCACCTCTTGCTGAAACAGCGCGGGGACGTCGCAGTGCTTGACCCAGGTGCGCCAGTAAAGAACGGTCTCCTTCAAGAAGCGATCGCAGAGCTGCGGCAGCGCTTCCTCGACCGGTTGACCCCACGCCAGAACCATGTGGTACGGCTGGCTCAACGAGAACGGCCGGCCATTCAGGTATGCGAGCGGCACGTCGGTGGTGAGGCGCAAGGGCCTGGCAAAGCCCTCGTAGTTGATGTGGTGGGATCCCTCGATGCGCGGCGGGTCTTTCTTCGACCAGCCGAGCCGCGGATCGCAACGCACGCGTACGCGCGGCATGCCCTCGAGGGGCTCGATGATGCGGACCAGCATCGTCGGGCGAAAGCTGCGGTCCGACATGAAGAAACGGGGTGCGAAATCGACCACACGGAACGACCCTTCGGGCGTGCGAAAGACCGTTTCCAGGACGTTCGTATTGGCGAGGTAACGCTGGGTCCCCATTTGTTCGCCGTCGGGGCGGATGGAAAACTCGCCGCCATTTTCGCGGTCGAGCAACGAGGCGAAGACCGGCGGGGAGTCGAAACGCGGCAAGCAACACCACGAAACGGCGCCGTCGGCGCCGACCAGCGCGGCGTACTGGCAATTTCCTATGAGGGCGAGGTTCTCGAGACGCATTGCCGAAACCGTAGTTCCAACGGCTTGGCATGCAAGGTGGAATGATTATGGTTCAGTAAGATGTCGGTGGCAGCGCGGTTCGTCCTGCCGTTGCTGGTCGTGCTGGCGATCCTGACCGTCGTGAGCTCACGGGCCATCGAGCGCATCACCGATGGCTGGGTCGAGCGGGATCTCTCTACCCGGGCCGAGCTGGCGGTGTCGAGCGCGCGCGACTCGCTGGTGCCGGCCTGGCAATCGTCGGATCGCTCGCACGTTCAGCGCTTCTTGAACGGCCTGCTGCACGACGAGCGCATCGTGGGCGCGGTGGCGTGCGACAGCAAGGAACGTTCGCTGGCGGCGACGCCAAAGTTTCCCGCCCCGCTGACATGTGAGCGTCTGGGACGCGACCTGTGGCGCCAGGGCGTCGCCGCGACGCCGAGCGCGACGCGCAGCTGGTTCGGCGCGGTGCCGATCTATGGTCAAGAGGTCCACGTCAGCGTCGTTCCGCTCTTCGACGACGCGGGCGAGCCGCTGGGCTTCGTGGCGCTGGTGCACGATCTGCGCTTCGAGGAGCAGCGCCGCACGACGATGCAGCGCATCCTGCTGTTCGCGTTCGCGACGCTCACGGCGGTGGCATCGCTGCTGATGGCGATCGTCGCGCGGCTCTCGTGGCACAACTGGCTGCGCTACGTGCGCCGGCTGCTGCGTGGCGACAAGCGCGCCGCCGAGGAGGCGACCGAGCGCCCCGAGTTTTCGCCGATCGCCCAGGATGTGCGCGACCTGATCGCGCGTATCGGCGAGGACGAACGTTCCGGACCGCGCGGCGCCTGGACGCCCGACCGGCTGCGCGAGATCCTGCGGCGCGAGCTGGTCGGCGAGAAGGTCATCATCGTCGCCAACCGCGAACCGTACATCCACGAGCACGTGGCGCCCGGGACGCGCGCGACGACAGACGACGCCGGAGCCGGCGGAGCCGCCGACAGCGACATCGTGGTGCGCTTCCCCGCCAGCGGCCTGGTGTCGGCGCTCGAGCCGGTCATGCGTGCCTGCTCCGGTGTCTGGATCGCTCACGGCAGCGGCTCGGCCGACCGTGAGACCGCCGATGCAGACGGCCGCCTGCGCGTCCCGCCCGGCGAGGAGGCGTACACGCTGCGCCGGGTCTGGCTGTCGCGCGAGGAAGAACGCGGCTACTACTTCGGCTTCTCCAACGAGGGGCTCTGGCCGCTCTGTCACTACGCGCACGCCCGGCCGATCTTTCGTGCCGAGGACTGGGCGTACTACCAGGAGGTCAACCAGAAGTTCGCCGACGCCGTCTGCGACGAGGCCGACAGCGAGGATCCGATCGTGCTCGTGCAGGACTATCACTTCGCGCTCGTGCCCCAGCTGGTGCGGCGCCGCCTGCCGCGCGCGACGATCCTGACCTTCTGGCACATCCCCTGGCCGAACGCGGAGAGCTTCGGCATCTGCCCCTGGCGCAACCAGATCCTGCAAGGGCTGCTCGGCAGCAGCATCCTCGGCTTTCACACGCGCCTGCACTGCAACAACTTCATCGACGCGATCGATCGCTACATCGAGGCGCGCATCGACCGGGAAGACCTGGCGGTGTTTCACGAGGGGCAGATGACCGCGGTGCGTGCGTATCCGATCTCGATCGAGTGGCCCTGCCGCTGGCTGCCCATGCTGCCGCCGGTGGCCGAGTGCCGGCGCAGCGTGCTCGCGGAGCTGGGCCTGCACGACGATGCGCTGATCGGCGTCGGCGTCGATCGGCTCGACTACACGAAAGGGATCGAGGAGCGGTTCCTGGCGGTCGAGGCGATGCTGGAGCACCACCCGGAGCTGCGCGGGCGCTTCACGTTCGTGGAGCTGGGCGCGCCGAGCCGCACGGAGATCCCGCGCTATCACGAGCTGGATCGCGAGATCGAGGCACAGGTCACACGCATCAACGAACGCTTCGGCCGGCCGGCGAACGGTGGCAGCGGGTATCGACCGATCATCCTGCTGCGCGCGCAGCACCAGCCGCTGACGGTGTTCCGCTACTTCCGCGCCGCGGATCTCTGCTACGTGAGCAGCCTGCACGACGGCATGAACCTGGTCGCCAAGGAGTTCGTGTCGGCGCGCGACGACGAGCGCGGCGTGCTGGTGCTCAGCGACTTCACCGGCGCGGCGCGCGAGCTGACGGAGGCGTTGATCGTGAACCCCTACGACGTCCGCCAGGCCAGCTCGGCCCTGGCGGCGGCGCTGAACATGAGCCCCGACGAGCAGGCCGAGCGCATGCACGCGATGCGCGCTCTGGTCTCGGAGCTGAACGTCTATCGGTGGGCGGGCCGCATGCTGCTGGACGCCGCCCGCCAGAGACGGCGCGAGCGCCTGAACGACCGCCTCGCCGAGAGCCAGAACCAGGCCTCACCGCCGCTGTTCTGAGCCCCATTGCCGGCAGACCTCGTACGCGGCCACCGCGACCGTCGTCGACAGATTCAGCGAGCGCAGCTCCGGATCGCGCATCGGGATCGAGACGGTGTCCGCCGCGTAGCGGGTGAGGATCTCCGCCGGCAGGCCGACGCTCTCGCAACCGAAGACCAGAACGGTGCGCGCGGGGTAGCGTGCCTGTTGAAAGTCGCACGCGGCGCGGGGCGCGAAGAAGAACGGCGCGCCGAGCTCGGGCAGGCGCGCCTCGAGCGCGGCCCAGCTCGGCCAGACGTGCAGGTTGGGCACGACGCGCGCCCAGTAGTCGAGCCCGGCGCGACGGACGGCGCGCTCGTCGAGCGAGAACCCGAGCGGCTCGACCAGGTGCAGCTGCGCCCCCACCGCCAGACAGCTCCGCCCGGCATTGCCGGTGTTCCAGGGGATCTCGGGCGCCACCAGCACCACGTGCAGCGACCGGGGCGACAACGACGGCTGGGGTTGCGGGAGTGACGAAGACATGGCGCGGGGTGCCCGGGCAGTGTACTCAATGGGCTGCTCGCCGTGCCACGCCTCGATGTCCTGCTGGCCCGCAACCTCGCCTGCTCGCGCACCGCGGCCGCGCGCCTGATCCAGGACGGGCGCGTGCGCGACGACGCCGGCCGGATCCTCGAGGAGCGGCGCGCCGAGATCGCGCTCGGTGCGCTGCCGGCGACGGTGGTCATCGACGACGAGCGCCGACTGGCGTTGCACGACGCGGTCCACCTCATGCTCAACAAGCCGCTCGGCGTGATCACCGCGTTGCGCGACGAACGCCACCCCACGGCGTTTGCGCTGGTCCAGCACGCACCGCTCGCCAGCGAGCTGCGTGCCGTCGGGCGGCTGGATCTCGATACGGCGGGCCTGCTTCTCTGGACGACCGACGGGCAGTGGGTCCAGCGGTTGACTCATCCGAAGCGTCAGATCCCGCGCACGTACCAGGCCGCGCTCGCGCGGCCGTTTGGAAAGATCCCCGCTGACTTCGCGCTCGAAGACGGCCATCGACCGACGATCACGGCGCTGACCGTCATCGAGGAGAGCGCGCTGCACCCGTCGCTGGCGACGCCCGCCGAGCCCGCCGTCTGGGCGCAGATCACCGTCGTCGGCGGTGCCTATCACGAAGTACGCCGCATCTTCGCCGCGCTCGGCAGCCACGTGCTCGCGCTCTGCCGGACGGCGTTCGGCCGCCTGGCGTTGCCGGTGGACCTCGCTCCAGGCGCGCATGTCACCGTCGATCTCTCGACGGTCTAGAGGTACGCTCGCGCCAGATGCGCATGCAGTCTCCGCGGGTCCTGATCTTCGGCGCCACGTCCGCCATCGCCGCCGAGGTCACGCGGCTCTACGCCGGCCGGGGCGCTCGGCTCTACCTGGTCGGGCGCAATCCCGACAAGCTCGCACGGCTCGCCGCCGAGCCCGAGGTCGCGCCCGCGCTCGCCGGTACGCGCGCCGCCGATCTCGACGACACCGGGGCGGCGGCCGATCTGGTCAGGGGCGGCATCGCCGCGCTCGGCGGCCTGGACATCGCGATCATCGCGCAGGGGTTGCTCGGCGATCAGCTCGCGACGGAGCGCACCTACGCCGAGGCCGAGCCGGTGATCCGCACGAACTTCCTCTCCGTGGTCGCGCTGCTCATCCCCCTCGCGAACCACCTCGAGGCGCAGGCGCGCGGCTCGATCGGCGTGATGTCATCGGTGGCGGGCGAGCGCGGGCGCCCGCGCAACTTCACCTATGGCGCGGCCAAGGGCGCGCTCAATGTCTATCTGCAAGGCCTGCGCACGCGCCTCGGCGGCAGCGGCGTCGGGGTGCACACCTTCAAGCTCGGTCCCGTCGATACGCCGATGACCGTCGACCACCGCAAGACGCTGGTGTTCGCGCGCGCGCGCGACGTGGCCGCCGGCATCCTGGCGACGATCGATCGCGGCCGCGGTGAAGCGTACTTACCCTGGTTCTGGAGGCCAATCATGGCGGTGGTGCGGTCCCTGCCGGAGCCGGCGTTGCGACGGATTCCCTTCCTGGCGGGACGCTGACCATGGCGATTCACGAGCTGACGCCCGAGCAGGTCCGCAGCATGACGCTGGCGGAGAAGGACCGCTGGTGGCGCGCCGAGGTCTTCAAAGGCGACCTCCCGCAGCTGACGATCCGCTCCGCGCTGACCGGCATGATCCTGGGTGGAATCCTCTCGCTGACCAACATCTACGTCGGCATCAAGACGGGCTGGACGCTCGGTGTGGGGATCACCTCGGTCATCATCACCTACGCCGCGTTCAAGCTCCTGTCGGGGGCCGGCATCGGCCGCGAGATGACGATCCTCGAGAACAACGCCATGCAGTCGATCGCCACCAGCGCCGGCTACATGACTGTGCCCCTGGTGTCGTCGATCCCGGCGTACATGCTGGTGACCGGCCAGGTCGTGCCGCCGTTGCACACCGGCGTCTGGATCGTGCTGGTCGCCGTGCTGGGCGTGCTGTTCGCGTTCCCGCTGAAGAAGCGCTTCATCAACGACGAACAGCTGCCGTTCCCCGAGGGCTACGCCGCCGGCGTGGTCATGGACAGCCTGCACAGCGAGCACGGCCGCGAGGGCCTGTTCAAAGCGAAGATCCTGGGTGTGGGCGGCGCGCTCTCCGGCATCATCGAGGTCCTGCGCAGCGAGCGCGTGATGCGCGCGATCCACCTCAAGTGGCTGGCCTTGCCCGATGCCTGGGACGACTTCATCTACCGCTTCGCGACGCCGAAGTTGCTGGGGACGCCCCTGCGCGACCTGACGATCCGCTTCGATTCATCGATCCTGATGATGGGCACGGGCGGCCTGATGGGCTTGCGAACGGCGGCGTCGCTGCTGATCACCGCGACGCTCAACTACTTCGTGCTCGCGCCGATCATGATCCACAACGGCGTGATCCACACGGTGTCGTACAAGGCGATCACCACCTGGTCGATGTGGGGCGGAGCGGCGATGATGACCACGTCGTCGCTGTGGGCGTTCCTGAGCAAGCCGCAGATCATCCTGCAGTCGTTCACCGGCATCTTCGGGCGCGCCCGCGGCGCCGCCGACCCCCTGGCCGACGTCGAGCTGCCGATGAGGGTCTTCGTCATCGGCATCCCGGTCGTCGGCGCGGCGGTCATCGCCGCTGCGCACGTCTTCTTCGGCGTTCGCATCGCGCTCGGGCTGGCGGCGCTCCCGCTGGTCTTCGTCTTCACGCTCATCGCGGTGAACTCGACGGGCCTCACGTCGATCACGCCCGGCAGCGCGATCGCCAAGATGACGCAGCTGACGTTCAGCGTGGTCGCGCACGGGAACACCGCCACCAACATCATGACCGCGGGAATCACCACCGATGTCACACTGAGCGCGAGCAACCTCCTGATGGACATCAAGCCCGGCTACATGCTGGGCGCCAAACCGCGCCAGCAGGCGGTCGGGCACGTGCTGGGCGTCTTCGCGGGCGCGCTGGTCGCCGTACCAATCTTCTACGCGCTCTTTCACGGCAACATCGGCATCTTCACCAGCGAGCGGATGCCGATGCCTTCGGCGCAAATCTTGAGAAGCGTCGCCGAGCTCTTGACCCACGGCTTCAGCACGCTGCACGTCACCTCGCGCATCGCGATGGCGATCGGCGCGGTGCTGGGCCTGGTCGTCGAAATCGTCAGCCAGCGCTCGCGCGGCCGGTTTCCGCTGTCGGGCGTGGCGCTGGGGCTGGGCTTCGTGCTGCGCTTCAGCGACGTGCTGGCGATGGCGATCGGCGCCAGCGTCTTCTGGCTGGCGGCGCGCCGCAGCCGGCGCGCCGACTCGGTCACCCACAGGGTCTTCGTCGACAATCAGGAGACGCTGTGCGCCGGCATCATCGCCGGCGGCTCGATCGCCGGTATCGCGCTCATGCTGCTGGAGACGATTGTGCTGAAGGGGCCGTAGCCGCTGCGGGTGCGGCCAGCGCCTTCTTCGCCAGCTCTTCCAGCTTCGCGCGTGGCGCCGCGCCCAGCTGTTGCGCGACGACCTTGCCGTCGCGGAACGCCAGGAACATCGGCACGCCGCGCACGTCGAAGCGAGCGGCAATCTCCTGGTTCACGTCGACGTCGCACTTGCCGAAGCGCACGCGGCCCGCATATTCCTGCGCCAGCGACTCGAAGTGCGGCGCGACCGCGCGGCACGGGCCGCACCAGACCGCCCAGAAATCGACGAGGACCGGCAGCGGCGACTTCGCTACCTCGGCCTCGAAGTTGGCGTCGGTGATCTCGATGGTGTTGAGGCTCATGATCGTTTTCCTTTCGTTCCTTCTTTGATGGTCTCTTTCGGTTCGGCGGCCATGCAGGTCGCCAGGTTGGCCTTCGCGCGATGCAGGAGAACCGCGACGTGCCCGGGCGCGATGTCGAGCGCGCGGGCGACGTCCTCGCCGGGAACCTCGTCGAGCATGCGCAGCGTGACCACCGCGCGCTGAACCTCGCCGAGCTCGCCCACGCAGCGCGCGAGCTGCTCACGCTCTTCGAGCGATTCGAGGACCTCTTCCGACGTCGGCGCGTCGTCGGGCAGGCTCTCGACCACGCTCGCGTCGGAGACGTGCGGTCGCGCGCCGGCGTGCAGCCGCCGCCGGTTGCGCGCCAGGTTGCGCGTCAGCACGATCAGCACCTTGCGCGCCTCGTCGGGCCGGGTCACCAGCTCGCGCGCGTCGTCGCGCACGACGAACGCGCGGAACGCCTCCTGAACCGCATCGAACGCGTCCTCCGCCAGCAGGCCCTCGGCGCGCGCGAGACGCGCCAGCGTCGCGCGGTGGTCGTGCACCAGCGGCGTCAGCCACTGCGTGAACTCGTCGGTGGCTCCGTTCTCGCGCGCGGCCTCGCAGGGCAGGCAGCGCTCGACGTCGGCGATGCCGGTATCGTCGTCGGTGGTGCTCACCAGTTCCTCGCTCATGAGATGCTCTCCACTTCCGGCGGGTTTCCCCGTCACGGAAAGAGGTCTCGAGCGCGGCCGGAATTACACCGCGACGTGAAAAAACGCGCGGTAGCCGGGATTACACAGCTTTTTCGGCAGCCGTCGCAGCCGCCGCGGCGCGCAGCTCGGGATGCTCGTCCAGGAACGCCTTGCGGCTCTCACGGCTGATCTCGACCACGATCGTGGTGTCGCGCAGGATCCGGGACTGGCAGCCCAGCCGAGAGTTGGACCGGACGTCGAAGGCCTTGTCCATGATGTCCTCCTCGCGGTCGCTGGCCGCCGCCAGGTCCGAAAGGCCCTGTTTCACGTACACGTGGCAGGTGGAGCAGGCGCAGACGCCCCCACACGCCGAGCCCACCTGCGCGTGAGCGCGGCTCGACGCCTCGAGAATCGAGGTTCCGACCGGGACCTCGACCTCGAGACCGTCGGGTTCGAACCTCACCTTGGGCATGAATTCACCAAGCTCATCTGTGCGTGTGCCCCGAGTGGGGATGGCCGTGGCCCGCGCCGCTCATCCGGGTCTCGAGGTCCTGCTTGGACTCGGTCTCCGAGACCTTGGCCTCGACCTCCGCGAGGCCGCGACCGCGTAAGCCGGACTCCAGCGCGCGATTCATGCGGCGGCCCGCGAAATCCTTCGAAGCGACGTCGAGCTCTGCGATCGCCGCGCGGATCGCCCCGTGGTCGGTCCCGACCTTGACCTGATCCAGCTTGGCCATCGCCGCCGCGATCGCGCTCTTGTCGGCGTCGGTCAGCAATTCAGGGCTGTCGGCCATCGCCGCGCGCGCGGCCGAGGCAATGCGCTCCGCCTCGACCCGCTGCTCGGTGAGCAGGCGCGCCTTCACGTCGTCCTCGGCATGCGCGAACGAATCAAGCAACATGCGCTCGACCTCTTCGTCGGTAAGGCCGTAGCTCGGCTTGACCTGGATCGAGGTCTCCTTGCCGGTGGTGTCTTCGCGCGCGCTGACGTGCAGCAGGCCGTCGGCGTCGACCAGGAACGTCACCTCCAGCCGCGCCATGCCCGCCGGCATCGGCGGGACACCGGTCAGCTTGAAGCGGGCGAGCGAGCGACATTCGGCGACCATCTCGCGCTCGCCTTGCACGACGTGCAGATCGAAGCCGGTCTGCTTGTCGGCGTAGGTCGTGAACGTCTGCGTCGCGCCGCAGGGGATCGTCGAGTTGCGCGGCACCAGCTTCTCGACGACGCCGCCCATGGTCTCGAGCCCCAGCGACAGCGGCACCACGTCGAGCAACAGCACGTCATCGCGCACGCCGTCGCCGGCGAGGATGTCGGCTTGCACCGCCGCGCCGAGCGCGACCACCTGGTCGGGATCGATGTCGGCGAGCGGCGCGCGGCCGAAGAGCCCCCCGACGAAGCGCTGCACCAGCGGCATGCGCGTGGCGCCGCCGACGAGAATCACGCCCGACAGCGCCGCGGCCTCGAGGCCGGCGTCCTTGAGCGCGCGCCGCACCGGCGTAGCGCAGCGATCGAGCACCGGCTGCACCAGCGCTTCCATCTCGGCGCGCGTCAGCGTCACCGTCGAGGTGTGCGGGGAGCCGTTGGTTCCGGTCACCAGCGTGGCGTCCGCGCGTTCCGCCGTCGTCAGCGCCTCCTTCACGGCGCGCGCGGCATCGAGCGCACGCCGCGCGAGGCGCGCGTCGCCGCCGGCATCGTCGGGTAACCCCAGCTTCTGCAGCAGGTGATGCGCGATCGCGCGATCGAAATCGTCGCCGCCCAGCGCGGAGTCGCCGCCGGTCGACTTCACCTCGAACACGCCGCCCTCGAGCTTGAGGATCGAGACGTCGAACGTGCCGCCGCCCAGATCGAAGACCGCGAACGTCCCCTCGGCGCCCTTGTCCAGCCCGTAGGCCAGCGCCGCTGCGGTCGGCTCGTTGATGAGGCGTAGGACCTCCAGCCCGGCGAGACGGCCCGCGTCGCGCGTCGCCTGGCGCTGGCCGTCGTCGAAGTAGGCTGGCACGGTGATCACCGCGCCGCCGAGCTCGCCGCCCAGCTCCTGCTCGGCGCGCGCGCGCAGCACTTTCAGGATCTCGCTCGAAACCTCGATCGGCGTCACCGCGCGCGCGCCGCCGGCGACGGCGAAGCGCACGACCGGGTCGCCCGCCGCGGCCGGCGCGAAACGATAGGGCGTGAGCCGGCGCGTCGCCTCGGCGTCGCCGGGCCCGCGGCCCATGAACCGCTTCACCGACGCGATGGTGTCGTGCGGATCGAGCGGCGCCAGACGATCGCGCGCATCGGCGCCGACCACGACCGTTCCGTCGCCGCCGTAGTGAACCACCGACGGCAAGATCGCGTCGCCGGTCCCGGCGTCGCGCAGACACACGGGCTGGCCCGCCTGCACCGCCGCGACCAGCGAGTTGGTCGTGCCGAGGTCGATCCCGATCGCGCGCCCCTTGCACGCCTCTTTCACGCGCGACTGGCCGGGCTCGGAGATCTCGAACAAAGCTTCGACGGGCATCAGGGACCTCGCATCTCGGCGCTGGGCGGCGCGGCCTCGGCGACGGTGTCATCGTGCAGCGCCACCTCGTCCATGAAACGGCGGTAGTAGCGCAGCGCGATCAGCTCGCCGGCCACGCGCGGCAAGTCTCCCGAAACCAGCCCGCTCGCGACCGCCTGCATGGCGGCCTCGACGCGCGTGCGCATCGCGCGCGCCATCGTCTGAACGCGACCGTCATCGCCGGCGGCGCGCGCCTCGGCCAGCTCCTCGCGCAGCTCCAGGGTCTCCATGAGCAGCGCCGGCGGCACCTCCTTCGCCAGCGTCACGCCCGACAGCGACAGTAAATATTCGGCGCGCTTGAACGGATCCTTCAATGTCCGCCAGGCCTCGTTCAGCTGCACGCTCCGCTGCAACGACGCGCGCCGGGCGCGCGGATCGGCCTTCGCGAAGCGATCGGGGTGCAGCTTGCGGCTTTGCTCGCGGTAGCGCGCTTCCAGATCCGCGAAATCGACGTCGTAGCGACGAGCGACGCCGAAGACGGCAAAATAGTCCGCCTTCGCATCCGGCGGCTGGATCGCGCCGCATGCGGCGCACTCCCCGCCCGCGCTGGTCGCGCGTTCACAAGACCAACAGATCATGAATTCACCACCTACGATCGGGGCGCGGGCGCAATCAGCCCGCGCGAACGCGTCAGAACTGAACGCTCTCGCCGCAACCGCAGGAACCTTTGACGTTGGGATTAACGAACTTGAAGCCGCGGCCCATCATCGAAGTCGCGTACTCGAGCGTCGAGCCGTCCAAGTAAAGAAAGCTCTTGGGGTCGACGAACACGCGTACGCGGCCGTCCTCGAAGGACAGCACTTTGTCCTCGGGACGCGGCTCGGTGTCCGACCACTCGAACAGGTAAGAAAACCCCGTGCAGCCGCCGCCGCGAATGCCGACGCGCAGCCCTTTCGGCAAGCTCGCCCGCGCGGCCGACGCCTTCTTGATCTCGGCGACCGCTCTGTCTGTCACTTGAATGGCCATGTTCCCTGTCCGACCTCTGCGCGCTTTCGCGCGCCAAAATGATTACGCGTTGCCCGACGCCGCCCGCGCAGCCCGCTTCGCCTTGTAGTCGGCGATGGCGCTCTTGATCGCATCCTCGGCCAGCACCGAGCAGTGGATCTTGACCGGCGGCAGGTTCAGCTCCTCGACGATCTGCGTATTCTTGATCGCCATCGCCTGATCGAGGGTCATGCCCTTGACCCATTCGGTCGCCAGCGACGACGACGCGATCGCCGATCCGCAGCCAAACGTCTTGAACTTGGCGTCCTCGATGACGCCAGCGTCGTTGATCTTGAGCTGCAGCTTCATCACGTCGCCGCACGCGGGCGCGCCGACCAGGCCGGTCCCCACGTCGGGATCGTCCTTGGCGAAGCTCCCGACGTTGCGCGGGTTCTCGTAGTGCTCCAAGACCTTCTCGCTGTATGCCATGACGGTGCCTTTGCCTTCCTTTTATCCTGTGTCTCGCTACTGATATCTGGCCTGAATCCGGTCTAGTGAGCCGCCCAGGTGACGCTCTTGAGATCGATCCCCTGCTGAGCCATCTCGTACAGCGGTGACAGCTCGCGCAGCTTGCCGACCTTGTTGGCGACCAGGTTGATCACGAAATCAACCTCTTCCTCGGTGTTGAAGCGCCCGACGCCGAAGCGGATCGACGTGTGCGCCAGCTCTTCGCCGACTCCAACCGCGCGCAAAACATACGATGGCTCGAGCGACGCCGACGTGCAGGCCGAGCCCGAGGACACCGCAACGTCCTTGAGCGCCATCAGCATCGCCTCGCCCTCGACGTAGGCGAAGCTGATGTTGAGATTGCCCGGCAGCCGGTACTCGAGCGATCCGTTGACGTAGGTGTCGGTGACGCGCTCCATGATGCCCTTGCGCAGCCGCTCGCGTAGCGCAAACGTGCGCTTCGACTCCTCCGGCATCTCCAGGCGGCAAAGCTCGGCCGCCGCTCCGAAACCGACGATGCCCGGGACATTCAGCGTCCCCGAACGCATGCCGCGCTCGTGCCCGCCACCGTCGATGAGCGCGGTGATGCGCACGCGTGGCTTGCGGCGCACGTACAGCGCGCCTACGCCCTTGGGCCCGTACATCTTGTGCGCCGACAGCGATACGAGATCCGCGCGCGACGCATTGACGTCGAACGGAATCTTGCCGACGCCCTGAACCGCGTCGATGTGGAACAGCGCGCCCTTTTCCTTGACGACCGCGCCGATCTCGTCGACCGGGTTCACCGATCCGATCTCGTTGTTGGCGAGCATGATCGACACGACAATCGTCTTGTCGGTCATCGCCGCGCGCACCGCCGCCGGATCGACGCGCCCGTCCTTCTCGACGGGCAGATAGGTCACGTCGAAGCCGTCCTTCTCGAGGCGCTTGCAAGTGTCGAGCACCGCCTTGTGCTCGGTCTGCGCCGTGATGATGTGGTTGCCGCGGTCCTTGAGAAATTCAGCGGCGCCCTTGATCGCCAGGTTGTCCGACTCGGTCGCGCCCGACGTCCAGACAATCTCCTTGCCCGATGCACCGATGAGGGCCCCGACCTGCTCGCGCGCCTGGTCGGTCGCCTTCTCCGCGGTCCAGCCGAAGGAGTGCGAGCGGCTGGCGGCGTTGCCGTAGACCTCGGTGAAGTACGGCATCATCGCCTCGAGCACGCGCGGGTCGAGCGCGGTCGTGGCGTTGTTATCCATGTAGATCGGAAGCTTCAGGGCCATCGTCTTGTTTCCTTATTTGGAGATCCCATCGACCAGCAGCGGCGCCTTGCCCCCATGGCCGTGGATGTCGCAGGTGCCGCACTCCGCCTGAATGTGGGTCGGCTCGCACGAACGGCAGCTGTCCATGTACGTCAAAGTGTCATTCAGCTCGACCACCAGCCGGCTCAGCCGGTCGATGGTCTGCTGCGTCTCGCGCAGCTTGTCGGCGAAGATCTCACGCACGCGCGCCATCGCCTTGGGAGCCGTCTCACAGTCTTCCCATTCACGCAGGAAGACTTTGATCTCGGTCAGGCTGAAACCCATGTCCTGCAGCTTCTGAATCCACTCGATGCGCGTCGTCGCTCGTCCGGAATAGAGCCGGAAACCGCCCTTGGACCGGACCGCCGGCAGCAGCAGGCCGAGCTCCTCGTACAGGTGAATGGCGCGGACGGTCTTACCCGTCTTTTTCGCCAATTCCCCAATCTTCAAGAGCGACAGGCTTTCTGCCGAGATTTCCAAACAGCGGACCTCCGAGGCCATTCCCAATTCTGTGAATCTTGCCGAATCTTCGGCCGTGGACTCAAACCCTTACGTTAAGGTGAGGTTAATATGTTGACCGGGTCCGCGCGTGTCAAGCAGTTTTGCCGACAAGAACCCAGGCCTGGCGCGGATATCGGCAATCGTCGACAGTCTCCGTGCACGGTCTTAGGATGAGATCGGAGGGTTGACGCACAGTGTGGAGGCTCGGTAGGGCCGCCCCGGGTCGACTGCGGGCGGTGTTTCACGGATGGGTCGTGCGATCGGTCTTCGTATCGGTCTTCGCAACGGTTTTGGCTGGAAGCCTCTGCGGCTGTGCGACAGCCCGCGCCGTCGGCCGAGGCGGGACGGTCTACGAAGTGCGCGTCGACAGCGTCGACGGTGTCCACACCGCGCTTCGCGGGCCGGTTGGACGTCCGGCCTGCGTGGTCCAGGTCGGCGATCGCGTCGCCACCGTCTGGCTGGCGGCGCCGTCGCACGCCGATCGCGAGAGCCCGGTCGTGTTCGAGGCCGACGCCGCGGCGCTCAAGGACGGGATCCTCGTCGAACGCAGCTGGAGGACAGCCGTGGTCCACAGCGTGACCGATGAGGAGCTCGCCACCGGCATCGCGGTCGTGCTGCTGCCGGGTGGGCCGCGGCCGATTGCCGTCGAGCTCCGCTTCGATCCGGTGTCGCGTCTCGCGGCTCAGACCGCGAGCACGACCTTGCCGAACGTGGCGCGTGACTCAAGTAAACGGTGAGCGTCGCCGATCTCCGCGAGGGCCAGCACGCGATCGACGACCGGCCGCAGCTTGCCCGCTGCCATCAACGACACGACCTCGAACAGGCGCGCCTTCGACGCCAGCGTCGAACCGAGGATCGAGAGCTGGCGCCAGAAGACGTATCGCAGGTTGAGCACCGGTTCGAAGCCGTCGGTGGCGCCGCAAGTGACGATGCGCCCCCCGCGCGCGGCGGCGACCACCGACTTTGGAAACGTCGCCGCGCCCACGTGCTCGACGACGACGTCGGCGCCCCGGCGGCCGGTCAGGCGCTTCACCTCGGCGACCAGCTCGGACGTGCGGTAGTTGATCACGTCGTCGGCGCCGAGCGCGCGCGCCCGCTGCAGCTTCTCGTCGGTCGACGCTGTCGCGATCACGCGCGCGCCCAGGAGCTTCGCGATCTGGATCGCCGCCGTGCCGACCCCGGACCCGGCGGCGAGCACCAGCACGGTCTCGCCTGGACGCACGACCGCGCGCTCGACCAGCATCTGCCAGGCCGTGATGAATGTGATCGGCACCGCGGCCAGCGCCGTGTCGTCGAGCGGCACGGTTGCGCGCGGCACGGGCACCAGGTTGGCGCGCGGCACGACGACGTACTCGGCGCAGCCGCCCCAGCACTGCTCGCCAAGCAGCCGGCCCTCGGGGCAGAGGTTGTCACGGCCGGACAGGCAGGCCTGGCAGTGCCCGCAGGAGAGCCCGGGATTGATCAGCACGCGATCGCCCACGGCCACGCCGGTGACGCCGTCGCCGATCGCCGAGACGTGGCCGCACACGTCGCCGCCCGAGACGTGCGGGAGCTCGACGTGCAGCGCGGGCAGTCCCTGGCGCAGGAAGAGATCGATGTGATTGAGCGCCACCGCGCTGACGCGCACCTGGACCTGGCCGGCGCCGGCCACTGGATCGGGCACCTCGGCGATCTCCAGCACCTCGGGACCGCCGTGCTTGCGAAAGAGCGCCGCGCGCATCGCTAACCCGACGTCAGCGCGGCGCGCGGTGCCGTGACCGGGCGCGCGGCGGCCACGACCTCGGTCACCGCCGCCAAAAAGGCGTCGAGCGTGGTGTCGGGGATCTCGCCCATGTTTGCGACCTGGACGTGGCGCGCGGCCAGCTGCCCCTTGCAGCCGTAGATCACGAACCCGCGCTGCTTGAGGCCGCGATAGAGCGCCTCGACGGTCAGAAAGTCGGGCAGCCGCAACGTCGAGATCGTGTGCGACTCGCGCCCGGTGTGCGTGAACTGCTCGAACCCGAGATCGGTGAAGACGCGCCGGATGCGCAACGCGCGCTTGCGATAGATGTCGCGGCGCGCGGGGACGCCGCCGCCCTCCGCCAGCTCGTCGAGCGCGGTCTCGAGCGCGAAGAACGACGACACCGCGGGCGTGAACGGCGTCTGCCGCAGCTCGTCCAGGTAGCGCCGGTGCCGCTTCAAATCCAGGTAGTAGACGCGCGGCCGGATCTCGGCGATGCGCGGCCAGACCTCCGGCGCGACGCACAGAAACGACACGCCCGACACCGAGTGCAGGCACTTGTTGGCCGACGAGTAACAGATGTCGACGTGGTCGCGCACGACGTCGACGTCCTCGGCACCCAGCGCCGAGACCGCATCCACGATCAAGGTCACCCCGCGCGCGTGGCACAGCCGCCCGATCTCGCGCACGGGATTGAGCAGCCCGACCGACGTCTCGTGGTGGATCA
>Ga0265314_10003102_pt1 | contig 16352 bp, 11 predicted proteins | sample 4126metaG_FD_203106 | JGI IMG/M metagenome (GOLD analysis project Ga0265314, IMG submission 203106) | Rhizosphere microbial communities from Carex aquatilis grown in University of Washington, Seatle, WA, United States - 4-1-26 metaG | ecosystem: Host-associated > Plants > Roots > Rhizosphere >... | reverse complement strand
GACAGGATAGATGCCGGGCGACATGCGGTGCTCCTTGGCGATGGTCCTATCGTGGAGATGCGGGCGTTAGAATTCCATTCGGATCGCGCCACGCTGTCATAAAGAATCCATTCGGACCTTTGCCGCTGGCGTCTTTCCGATTTGTAGCAATCCGCATGGAATTCTTATGGCCCAGCCCGCTACCTCAATGCCGCGGCCGCCGGCCTACGACCCGGACCGACCGCCCAATTCGAGTGCGGCCCATGACCCAGGTTCTGGATTTTCCATCGTTCTCCGTGACCGCGCCCGCCCGCGAGGGCCGCGCCCCGCGGGACGACGACGACGCGTTCGACGATCCCTGGCAGGACGTGTCCTGCCGAACCTTGCCGGATGATGCGCCTGTCGACCCGGCCAACACGCCGCGGCAGGTCCTTTTCGAGGCCTTTCTCGTTCTGGCCGCCGCGATCGGGGCCGTCGCGGTGGTCACGCTGCTCGTGCCCGGGCTGTGAGGTTCAAGGCCGGCGCGGTCGAAATAGACAGAATCCTTTGATTTCGATCAGGCCGCGCTCGGCAAGGCGCAAGTCTACTAATCAATGCACATGCCGAGTTCGACCAAGACAATCGTATTCTTATGGAATTCTTATCTCGATGCCCGCAATCCGCTCTCGAACTTTTATGCGGCCACGCCCTAGGTAATCCGTCCACGCCCCCCGGACGGGGAAAGAGGTTCTCATGCTCGACCTGCTGTTCATCGCCATCGGCCTCGCCTTTCTGGGCGGCACGATGCTGTACGTCCGCGCCTGCGACCGTTTGTGAGGTGATCCCATGATGCTCGACTACTGGCTCGGAGCGGCCGTAACGCTCGGCATTCTCGTCTATCTCGTCTACGCGCTGATCCGCCCCGAGCGGTTCTGAGGAATTCGTCCCATGACCTTGAATGGCTGGCTCCAGATCGCCGTCTATTGCGCGATCGTCATCGCGATCACAAAGCCGCTCGGCGGCTACATGACGCGCGTCTTCAATGGCGAGCGCACGTTCCTGTCGTTCCTTTTTCGGCCGATCGAGCGCGTCTTCTACGCGATCTCGGGCGTGGATGAGGCGGAAGACCAGCACTGGACGGTCTATGCCATCGCGATGCTCGCCTTCACGATGGCCGGTTTCGTCGTGCTCTATGCGTTGCAGCGCCTTCAGGCGGTGCTGCCGTTCAATCCGCAGCATCTGCCGGCGGTGGGGGAGCATCTCGCTTTTAACACTTCGGTCAGCTTCATCACGAACACGAACTGGCAATCGTACGTTCCCGAGACGACGATGAGCTATCTCGTCGAAATGGCGGGGCTGACCGTCCATAATTTCCTTTCGGCGGCGACCGGCATAGCGCTAGCCGTGGCCCTGGTGCGCGGCTTCGCGCGCCGTTCCGCGCAAGGGGTCGGCAATTTCTGGGTCGATATGACCCGCTGCACGCTCTACATCCTGTTGCCCGTCTCCATCGTCGTCGGTCTGTTCTTCGTCTGGCAGGGCATGCCGCAGAACCTGTTGCCCTATACCGACACGGTCACCCTGGAAGGCGCCAAGCAGGCGATTGCGCAGGGCCCGGTGGCTTCGCAGGAAGTCATCAAGATGATGGGCACCAATGGCGGTGGCTTCTTCAACACCAATTCCGCGCATCCCTTCGAGAACCCCAACGCGATCACCAACCTTGTCCAGATCGTGCTGATCTTCTCGCTCGGCGCGGCGCTGACCAACCTGTTCGGCCGCATGGTCGGCAGCCAGCGTCAGGGCTGGGCGATCTTCGCCGTCATGGGGATTCTGTTCCTCGCCGGCGTTGCCATCGTCTATTCCGCTGAAGCGCCCGGCAATCCCGCCTTTGCGGCATTGCATGTCGACCAGGCGCCGAGCGCGCTGCAGGCAGGCGGCAATATGGAAGGCAAGGACGTGCGCTTCGGCATCGCCAACTCGGCGCTGTTCGCGACGATCACGACCGATGCGTCCTGCGGCGCCGTCAACACCATGCACGACAGCCTGATGCCGCTGGCCGGCATGGTGCCGATGTTCAACATCATGCTGGGCGAGATCATCTTCGGCGGCGTTGGCTCGGGCCTCTACGGCATGCTGCTGTTCGCCATCCTGGCGGTGTTCATCGCCGGGCTGATGGTCGGGCGCACGCCGGAATATCTCGGCAAGAAGATCGAATCGAAGGACGTCAAGATGGCCATGCTGGCCATCCTGGTGTTGCCGATGTCGATGCTTGGGTTCACGGCGCTGGCGACCGTTCTGCCGGCCGGCCTTGCCGGCCCGGAAAATGCGGGCCCGCACGGCTTCAGCGAGATCCTTTACGCCTTCGTATCGGCGACGGGCAACAACGGCAGCGCCTTCGCGGGCCTCACCGCCAACACGCTGTTCTACAACACGACACTGGGACTCGCGATGTTCATCGGCCGCTTCCTGATGATCGTGCCGATGCTCGCCGTCGCCGGCTCGCTCGCCGCCAAGAAGATCGTGCCGCCCTCCGCCGGCACCTTCCCGACCGACCAGGGCCTGTTCGTCGGCCTCCTGATCGGCGTGATCCTGATCGTCGGCGGTCTCGTCTTCTTCCCGGCGCTCGCGCTCGGGCCGATCGTCGAGCATTTCGCAATGCTCGCCGGCAATACGTATTAAGGACCAGCACTCATGAGCATGACATCCGACAAGCCGATGGGCATCGAGAAGCTCAACCGGCGCATGCCCGCCGCGACGATCACCGATCCCAAGATCGTGATCCCCGCGATCTGGGCCTCGTTCGCGAAGCTCGATCCGCGCCATATGGCGAAGAACCCGGTCATGTTCGTGGTCGAAATCGTCGCCACGCTGACGACGGTGCTCTTCTTGCGCGACCTGTTCATGGGCGCAGCGCATCTAGGCTTCGCGCTGCAGATCAATCTGTGGCTGTGGTTCACCGTGGTGTTCGCCAACTTCGCCGAAGCCGTCGCGGAGGGCCGTGGCAAGGCTCAGGCCGCAGCGTTGCGCCAGACCAAGACCGACGCCGCTGCCAAGCTGCTGGCAAAGGACGGCAAGTGGTCGCTTGTCCCTGCAACACAGCTGAAGCAGGGCGATGTCGTCCTCGTCGAAGCCGGAGATCTCATCCCGAGCGACGGTGAAGTGATCGAGGGTGTCGCATCCGTCAACGAAGCCGCAATCACCGGCGAGTCTGCGCCCGTGATTCGCGAGAGCGGCGGCGACCGTTCGGCTGTGACCGGCGGCACCCAGGTCATCTCCGACCAGATCAAGGTCAGGATTACCGCGGCCCAGGGCCACACCTTCCTCGACCGCATGATTTCGCTGGTCGAAGGCGCCGAGCGCCAAAAGACCCCGAACGAGATCGCGCTCAACATCCTGCTCGCGGGCCTCACGATCATCTTCGTCTTCGCGGTCGCCACGATCCCGAGTTTCGCCGCCTATGCCGGCGGCTCGATCTCAGTGCTTGTGCTGGTCGCGCTGTTCGTGACGCTGATCCCGACCACCATCGGCGCGCTGCTCAGCGCAATCGGCATCGCCGGCATGGACCGGCTGGTGCGCTTCAACGTGCTCGCGATGTCCGGCCGCGCCGTCGAAGCGGCCGGCGACGTCGACACGCTCCTGCTCGACAAGACCGGCACGATAACACTCGGCAATCGCCAGGCGACGGAGTTTCTCCCTTTGCCGGGCGTGGGCGCGCGGGATCTCGCCGATGCGGCTCAGCTCTCTTCGCTGTCCGACGAAACGCCGGAGGGCCGTTCCATCGTCGTACTCGCGAAGGAAAAATACGGCATCCGCGGTCGCGAAATGGCGGGCCTGTCGGCCAATTTCATCCCCTTCACCGCGCAGACCCGCATCAGCGGCATCGACGTTGAAGGTTCGTCCATCCGCAAGGGCGCGGTCGACGCAGTGCTCGATTATGTCCGTGCCCAGAAGGGTATCCCGGCAGCGACCGGGACCGATCGTGCCGCCGCGGCTGCGCTCCAGGCGATCGGGCCCGAGGCCGCGCAACAGCTTATGACTCTGGCCGAAGGCATCGCGAAATCCGGCGGTACGCCGCTGGCCGTCGCCAAGGACGGCAAGCTGCTGGGCGTCATCCACCTGAAGGATATCGTCAAGGGCGGCATCCGCGAGCGGTTCGCCGCGCTGCGCAAGATGGGCATCCGCACCGTGATGATCACTGGCGACAACCCCTTGACCGCCGCGGCCATCGCCGCCGAGTCAGGTGTCGACGACTTCATGGCCCAGGCGACGCCGGAAACCAAGCTCAAGCTCATCCGCGACGAGCAGTCCCAGGGCAAGCTCGTCGCGATGTGCGGCGACGGCACCAATGATGCGCCGGCACTCGCCCAGGCCGATGTCGGCGTGGCGATGAACACCGGCACGATGGCGGCGCGCGAGGCCGGCAACATGGTCGACCTCGACAGCGATCCGACCAAGCTGATCGAGATCGTGGAGATCGGCAAGCAGCTTCTCATCACGCGCGGCGCGCTGACGACGTTCTCCATCGCCAATGACGTGGCGAAGTATTTCGCCATCATCCCCGCGATGTTCGTGGCGTTCTATCCGCAGCTCCAGGCGCTCAACGTCATGGGCCTGCATTCGCCGCAAAGCGCCATCCTGTCGGCGATCATCTTCAACGCGCTGATCATCATCGCGCTTATCCCGCTCGCCCTGCGTGGCGTCGCCTATCGCGCCGTCGGTGCGGCGGCCTTGCTGCGCCGCAATCTGATGATTTACGGCCTCGGCGGCATTATCGTGCCGTTCGTCGGTATCAAGCTGATCGACATTCTCGTCACCTCCACCGGCCTCGTCTAAGGAGCGCCCCATGGTCCGCCAAATCCGCCCCGCTATTCTGATGATCGTCCTGATGACGATCCTGACCGGTCTTGCCTATCCGCTCGGCATGACCGGCCTGGCGCAGGCTCTCTTCCCCCATCAAGCGAATGGCAGCCTCGTCACGGTCGACGGCAAGGTCGTCGGTTCGGAACTGCTGGGCCAGGCGTTCTCCAGCCCGAAATACTTCCACGGCCGTCCCTCGGCCGCGGGCAACGGCTATGACGCCGCCAATTCGTCGGGCTCCAACCTCGGCCCGACCTCCAAGACGCTGATCAAGCGCGTGGCCGGCGACACCGCGACCCTGCAGAAGGAGAATCCGGGCGTCCCCGTGCCCGTCGATCTGGTCACCAGCTCGGCCAGCGGCCTCGATCCGGACATCACGCCCGCCGGCGCCTATTTCCAGGTGCCTCGCGTCGCGAAGACCCGCCATCTGCCCGAGGATCAGGTCCGCAAGCTCGTCACGGACCACATAGAAGGCCGCGTCCTCGGCCTGATCGGCGAGCCGCATGTCAACGTCCTCAAGCTCAATATGGCGCTGGATGCGATGCAAGCCGGCGGGCACTGAGCTATCCTGGCGGAATGGCAGCTCTTGAAGACCGGCCCTCTCCCGACGCCTTGCTCGAGCAGGCGAAGAAGGAAGGCCGCGGCAAGCTCAAGATATTCCTGGGCGCTGCGCCCGGCGTCGGCAAGACCTTCGAGATGCTCACCCAGGGGCGCCAGCGCCGCCTGGAGGGCGTCGATGTCGTCATTGGCGTGGTCGAGACCCATGGCCGGGTCGATACCGACGCGCTGACCAAGGGCTTCGAGACCGTTCCCAAGAAGCGCTCGCTCTACAAGGGGCGCGTCATCTTCGAGATGGACCTCGACGCCATCCTCCAGCGCAAGCCGAAGCTGATCCTGGTCGACGAACTCGCTCACACCAACGCCGAAGGCAGCCGCCATCCCAAGCGGTATCTCGACGTCGAGGAATTGCTGGCGTCCGGCATCGACGTCTACACGACCGTCAATATCCAGCACATCGAAAGCCTGAACGACGTCATCGCGCAGATCACGCGCATCCGCGTGCGCGAGACGGTCCCCGACAAGGTTCTCGACGAGGCCGACGAGATCGAGCTGGTCGACACCACCGCCGACGACCTGCTCCAGCGCTTGAAAGAGGGCAAGGTCTACGTCAAGGCGCAGGCCGAGCGCGCGCTGCGCCATTTCTTCTCGCCCGGCAATCTGACGGCGTTGCGCGAACTCGCATTGCGCAAGACCGCTCAGCGGGTCGATCGCGACATGACGGACTACATGCAGGCGCACGCCATCGGCGGGCCCTGGCCGGCCAGCGAGCACATCCTGGTCTGCGTCAACGAACATCCCTCGGCGGCCGAGTTGATGCGCCGCGCCCGCCGGCTGGCCGACAACGTCAAGGGCACGTGGACCGCGCTTTATGTCGAGAGCCCGCGGCATCTGAGTTTGAGCGAGGTCGAAAAGGACCGGGTCGCCGACACGATGCGCCTGGCGCAGCGTCTCGGCGCCGAAGCGGTAACGCTGCCCGGCCGCGACATTGGCCAGACCGTGCTCGACTACGCCCGCAAGAACAACGTCACGCAGATACTGATCGGCAAGTCGGAGCGTTCACGCTGGTTCGAGCTGCTGCATGGTTCGGTGGTTCGCGACCTCATGAGCAACAGCGGCTCGATCAGCGTCACCGCCGTTCTGGCCGAGGGGGACCAGGTCGGACCCAAGTCGGTGAAGACCCAACCCCGCGCCGATGGCCGCGCCTGGGAGACCTATGCCTGGAGCACCTTGTCGGTGGCGGTCACGATCGGCATCGGCTGGGTCCTGAACACCACGATGGCGCACGCGCTGGGAAGCATCGGCATGCTGTTCCTCGTGCCGGTGCTGCTGAGCGCGGTCTCGTTCGGCCTGCGTCCCGCGCTGTTCACGGCCTTCGTCAGCGTGATGGCGTACAATTTCTTCTTCCTGCCGCCTCTCTATACCTTCACCATCGCCGACCCCAACAACTGGCTGTCCTTCGCGGTCTTGCTCTTGGTCGCGGTTATTGCCGGCAACCTCACGGCACGGGTCCGCCAACAAGCCAACCTCGCCTCGGCCCGCGCCGCGATCGCCAGCGAGCTCTACCGGTTCACGGGCAAGCTCGCCGCGATCGCGCGGCTCGACGACATCCTATGGGCTGCGGCGTACCAGATCTCCTCGATGCTGAAGGCCAACGTGGTCATCCTTCTGCCCGATCCGAAGACTAGGCGTCTCGAAATCGGCGTCGGCTATCCGCCGGAGGACGAGCTGGACGCCCAGGATCTGGCGGCCGCGATGTGGACTTGGGAAAAGGGCAAGGCGGCGGGGCGCAACGCCGAGACCCTGCCGGGCACCAAGCGCCTGTTCCTTCCGATGCGCACCGGCGAGGGCCTTGTCGGCGTCATCGGCCTTCAGTCGGCGGACGAAAAGGCGATGTTCACGCCGGAGGAGCGCCGACTCCTGGACGCGCTGATCGATCAGTCGGCGCTGGCGATCGAACGCTCGAAACTGGTCGAACGCGTCGACGAGGCGCAGGTCCATCTGGAAGCCGATAAGCTGCGCGTCGCGATGCTGACCTCGCTGTCGCACGATTTGCGCACGCCGCTGGCCTCGATCCTCGGCGCCGCGACCACGCTGCTGTCCAGCCGCGATCTCTACGACGCCGCGCAGACGCACGAGCTTCTCTCCACCGTGCGCGACGAGGCCGAACGGCTCGACCGCTTCGTCGGCAATCTGCTGGACATGTCGCGCCTCGAAGCCGGCGCCCTGGGTGTCAAGATCGAAGCCGCCGATGTCCGCGAGATCGTCGAGGTCGCGCGCAAAAGGCTGGACCGGCGCCTGTCGACCCACCGGCTCGTTCTCGACATCCCGGAGGATCTTCCCGCCGTCCTCGTGGATGTCCTGCTGATCGAACAGGCGATCGTGAACCTTCTGGACAATGCCGCGAAATACTCGCCACCGGATTCCGCCATCGTCGTCCGCGCGCGTCCCGCCGGCGATAGGGTCATGCTGGCCGTCGAGGATGAAGGCGCCGGCATCCCGCCCGAAGCGCTGCCGCTGATCTTCGACAAATTCTACCGGGCCAAGGCCTCCGACCGGCGCATTGCCGGCACGGGCCTGGGCCTCGCGGTCGCGCGCGGCTTCGTGGAAGCGTTCGGCGGAACGCTTGACGCCGCCAACCGCAGCGACAGGAACGGCGCGGTTCTGACATTGTCGCTGCCCACAGGTCCCTCGCCATGATCCGCAAACTGCCCCGGATACTCATCGTCGATGACGAGCCTCCGATCCTGCGCCTCCTGCGCGCCGGCCTGCCGCCGCATGGCTATGATTGCGTCGAGGCGGCCACGGCGGCCGAGGCGATCAAGCTGTTCGCCTCCGAACGTCCCGACGTCGTGATCCTCGATCTTGGCCTTCCGGACCAGGACGGGTTCGCGGTCATCCAGAAGATCCGCGCCAATGCCCTGACGCCGATCGTGGTTCTTTCGGCCCGCAGCGACGTCGAGGGCAAGGTCAGAGCGCTCGAACTCGGCGCCGACGATTTCATCACCAAGCCCTTCGACATGGCCGAGCTTCTCGCGCGCCTCAAGGCGGCGCTGCGGCACGGCTTGCAGACGACCGGCGAGGTGCCGGTCTTTCAATCCGCGCGGCTGACGGTCGATCTCGTCAACCGCCGCGTCCGGATGGGGCAAGGGGAGGTGCATCTCTCGCCCAAGGAATACAACCTGCTCCGCTTCCTCGTGGCGCATGCCGGAAAAGTCGTAACCCACCGTCAGCTCCTGACCGAAGTGTGGGGACCCGCCCATGTCGAGGACGTTCAATATCTGCGGGTCCTCATGCGCCAGCTGCGCCAAAAGCTCGAGCCCGAAGGCACGCAGAGCCTGATCGTCACCGAACCGGGTGTCGGCTATCGGCTGCTCCTGTCGCCGCCGTCCGGCGCTTAGCCGAGGCCCGCCATCCTGCGCCATGTTGGCGGGCGGCGCGGCAAGGTTCCATGCATCTGCCGCCTTCTTGCTCCGCGCATATCGTGCGAAGGTGCGGCTCCGTCAGCGCAACCGGAATCGATCTCTTGACCGGGCTTTCCATTCTCGAACTCGTTCGCGTCACCCAGGAAACCGACGCGCGCGGCGCGCTCGACAATGCGCGCGATCTCGCCGCTCATGCCGAGAACTGGGGTTATCGCCGCATCTGGGTGGCGGAGCACCACAACATGGCGGGCATCGCCAGCGCCGCGACGTCGATCGTCATCGCGCATATCGCAGCGGGATCGAAGAAAATCCGCGTGGGCGCCGGCGGCATCATGCTGCCAAATCACGCGCCTTATGTCATCGCCGAGCAGTTCGGCACCCTGGCGCGGCTGTTTCCGGGCCGCATCGATCTGGGCCTCGGCCGCGCGCCGGGCACCGACCAGCTCACCCTGCGCGCCCTGCGCCGCACGCCCGAAGCGGCAGACAACTTCCCGCAGGACATCCTGGAGCTCCAGGCGTTCCTCGCGCCGGCCGGTCCCAATCAGCGCATCCAGGCGGTGCCGGCGGCCGGCACCAATGTGCCTTTGTGGATTCTCGGTTCAAGCACTTTCGGCGCCATGCTTGCTGCGGAGTTGGGTCTGCCTTACGCGTTTGCCTCGCATTTCGCGCCGGACCTGCTGATCCCGGCGCTGCAGATCTATCGCAGCCGCTTCAAGCCGTCCGAGCAACTCGCCGCGCCCTATGCGATGGTGGGCGTCAATATCATCGCGGCCGAGACGGACGCCGAAGCGCGCCGGCTGGCGACCACGCAGCAGATGTCCTTCACCAACATATTCCGCGGCACGCGCAATCTCAGCCAGCCACCGATCGACGACATCGAGACCTATTGGTCGCCGATGGAGAAGGCGCAGGCCATGCAGATGCTCGCCCGCTCGATCGTCGGCTCGCCGCAAACCGTCCGCGCCGGCATGGAGGCGCTGGTCGCGGAGACGAAGGCCGACGAGCTGATGATCGTGTCGGACGTCTACGATCACGCCAAAAGGCTGCGTTCGTTCGAGCTCATCGCCGGCGCCTGGGCGTAGCGAAGGGTTTGCGCGTGCCCGCTGCCTCGTCGACCGATGCGCCCTCCGCCGCCGTCAAGCGCATGCTGCCCTGGCTGGTGGCCGTGGCGTTCTTCATGGAATCGCTGGACACCACGATCCTGAACACCGCCGTGCCGGTGATCGCCAAGGCGCTGGCGGTCACGCCGCTCAACATGAAATCCGTGCTGGCGAGCTATACGCTCAGCCTCGCCGTCTTCATTCCGATCAGCGGCTGGATGGCCGACCGCTTCGGAACGCGGCGTGTGTTCGCCTCGGCTATCGGCATCTTCACGCTGGGTTCGTTCCTTTGCGGCTTGTCGAGCGACATCCATCTGCTGGTCGCCTGCCGCATCCTGCAGGGCTGCGGCGGCGCGATGATGGTGCCCGTGGGCCGGCTCACCCTGGTCCGCACCTTCCCGAAATTCGAGCTCGTGCGCGCCATGAGCTTCGTCGCCATCCCTGGCCTCATCGGCCCGATGCTCGGCCCCGTCGCCGGCGGCCTCATCGTGGACTATCTGCACTGGCGCGCGATCTTCTTCCTCAACATCCCCGTCGGTATCATCGGTCTGGTGCTCGTCTATCTGCACCTGCCCGACTTCCGCGAGAAGGTGACCCATCCGCTCGACATTCTCGGCCTGATCCTGTTCGGCACCGGCATCGCCTTGATGTCCTATGTGCTGGAGATTTTCGGCGAGCACCGGCTCGGCACCGGCGAGGTCCTGGGCCTGCTCGGAATCTCCGTCGCGCTGCTGCTGGGCTACGGCCTGCATGCCGAACGCACGACCTATCCCTTGCTGCAATTGGGCCTGTTCCGCATCCGCACCTTCGCCGCCGCCGTCAGCGGCAGCTTCTTCACGCGTCTGGGTATCGGCGGCGTTCCGTTCCTGTTGCCGCTGCTGTATCAGGAGGGCCTCGGCCTCTCGCCGGTCATCTCGGGCCTTCTCATCATGCCGCAGGCGCTGGCGGCGCTCAGCACCAAATTCTTCATGCCAAGGCTTCTGAAGCGCGTCGGCTATCGCGGCGTGCTGATCTCCAACACCGTCATTCTGGGTTGCCTGCTGATGCTCTTCGCGACGATCGGTCCGGGCACGCCAATCTGGCTCATCATCCTGCAGGCCTTCACCTATGGCGCGCTGACCTCGACGCAATACACGAGCATGAACACGCTGGTTTATGCCGACGTCTCGCCGGCCAAGGCGAGCAATGCCAGTTCGATCGCGAGCACGCTGCAGCAATTGTCGGTCAGCTTCGGCGTCGCGGCTGCCGGCCTGACGACGGTATTCTTCATTCCTGCGGGGCCCAGCGTTGGCACCGGCGCGCTGATCCGCGGCCTGCACGAGGCGTTCCTCGTCCTGGGCGGCTTCACCATCCTGTCCACGATCGTCTTCAGCCGGCTGAAACGCGCCGACGGCAAGGACGAGACCGAACAGAAGGATATCCACCTGGGATAAGCCGGCCGCGGCCTTATCGTATCGCGCGACACGGGCGAGGCGCATTTGGCACAGACGCAGCCAGCCATGTTGGCTGCGCCGCGATGACTATCTCGCCATTGAAATGATGGGCGCGACGGGATTGAACCTGTGACGCCTCCACGTAAGGAGCGGGTAATTCCCTTGATCTCAAGCGGTTAGCCCGTTGCGCCGTGTGTCTCCAAGGTTTTTCCACCGGCCCGCGGCGCGCGCTTGAAGAACGAGGCCCGCATCACCACATATACAAGCAGCGCGCACGCGGTGCGAACTCTCCTATACAGAGAGTACCCGGTCCGGCCAGTCCGAGCCACCCACACAAGACTGTGTCAATTCCGGCGAAGAGCCCGCATTGCCGACGGTTATCGATTGCAAAAAATGAAAAACACGAGACGGCCGCACAAGGCTCCTGCCGCAGGCCAACGTCCAAGAACCGCCAAGCCATGGCGGGGGACCAGCATGCGGGAATCGGATGACGACGTGCCGAATTGGTATCGGCGTGAACAGCACTATTTGAACCTCGCGGACAATGCGAACAACACCGACAGAGTTGACCGGGAGAACTACTGGCAGCACGCCGAGCATTTTCACCGGATGATTGCCGAGGCGGCCAACTCGCACCGTCGGGCCGGAGTCGGCGCAGCCGAACCGCTTCCGGCGCTTTGTGTCGATTGACACGACTAACGCCAGGTTCGCCGAGCGGGCCCGCTGAACGCCGCCATTCGCAGTCACGGCTGCGCGAAACGAAAGGAACACGATGTCCTGTGACGCGACCAACGCCTCCCTGAAACCAAAGCCGCCGACCGAAGGCGGCGGGCCCCTCTCGCGCGACGAGCAGGCGACTTTGAACGAACTCGTTGAAGTGCTTTCGGCGCATCCTCGCGGACTGCGGCGCTGGTCGGTGATGCGGTCGATCCGCGCGAGCCGAACCAGGCGCGCACGCCACATTCCCCACAAATTCGAAGACGAGGTGGAACGGATGTTCCGGCGGCACTGCGATGGCGGCGAGACGCGTTCGGCGACACAGGGCGCGGCGCTCTTTTGTCGCCCCAAGGAAACGGCCGGAGAGGTCTGGGCAATCGCCCGCACGGTGATGGCTGGCCCGCCAGCCGCACCGCCGCATCCGCCGTCTTCCAAGCCAGTGTGACGCAGACCACCAGCATGACCGGCGCTGCACCCAGTGCGATGCAGAGCAGGGCGCCGTCTTCCTCCAGATCGGCTAAGGCGACGAGGACGGTCGGGAGCGCGGGCGGAACATTGCTCATAGGAACCGGGACAAACATGCCCTGTCCTGGCAACAGGACAATGACGCCGACCACCCGCTTTCAGGCCTCGTGGCGATGCACCGAGTCTCGAAAATCTCGAGCACCGAGATGAGAAACACTAGACAGCGACCATACAGAAGCCAATCGTCTCGCCATCTCCTGCGTCACCAGGCGAATTTAAGACCGGCGAAGCCCGTATAGGTTTGGGCCCTCGGCGCGAGCACGCCGTCCAGATGCAAGTCCAGGCCGAACCCATCCCTTGTGGCGACGCTTGCGCCAAACGAGAGGAGCATCGCGTTCTTGCCGTTTCGCGATCCGTAGACCGCGAAAGTCGAGTCGGGCAAAGCGGTAAAGGCGGCTTGCGCCGACGGCGTCGCGGACATGTCATGCTGCCAGGCGAGCTGGTCGGACAGCGACATGATCCAACCACCCATGTTGAAGTCGCCGCGCTGACGAATGCCCACTTCGAAATTCGCGTAGTTCGTCATATGAGCGGCATAGCTGAGCGCATAGGTGTTGGATCCCGAAGTCGCCGTCTCCTTGTAAGAGTGTGCGTCGAACAGGTTGTCCTGTAGCGAGACATAGGGCGAAATCCATCCCAATGCCGCGCCCGTCTCATACCGCCCGCCGAACATCAGGCCGCTGAACTTGCCGGTGAGCGTGTCGGTTCCCGATACGGCGATCGATCTGCTGGTGCTTCCATTGTCCAGCGACACTGCGCCGACGAAGGAACCGTAGAAGTGACGGCTGTATTGAGCCAGTCCATAAAAGCCAAACTGGAAGGCGCTCAGCTTGCCCTGGCCGACATTGTCGGCGAGATGAAAATTCACGGCGCCTACCGAAGCGGCGACGCCGAGCAGAATAGTCGGCGAATAATTCCAGTCGCCGCCGGCGACGATGCCCGTCAGGTTTGAACTCAGCTTGTGTGTTCCCGTCGAGGCCTCGTCCCCCGTTACGAGATCCGAGCCGATGACGCCCGATGCCCAAATCTGGTCTTGTTGCGGCATCCGGCTTCGCGCCGAGCCGGTCGGTTGTTGGTCCGCGACATGGTCGAAGATCGCCGTCACGAACGGGTTGAACAGCGAGTTGCCCGAGTGCGCGACGTCGCCGGCGATTTCGCTGGACATCTGACCGGCGTCGTTCTGCAGCGTCGCCGACGATACAGTCCCAAGATTCTGGAACTGCACCGGCAACGCATCTCCGGCGGTGATCGCGGCGTCGATTCCGGCCACGACGTTGTGCTCGTTGACCGTGGCGCCGCTCGGCAACAGAGGAGTCAGCTTCGCCAGATCGACTTCGAGATAGACGTCGTTGGCGTCGTACGAAACCTTGGACGAGAACTGTGCGCCCGTGCTGACGACCGGGCTGACCGTGAAAGTGCCCGTCACACCACCGGCCGCCGTCAGGACAGTGAGTTTTTGCCCCAGAGGATAGGATCCGGTCGCGGTTACGACGGAAAGTGTTCCAGCCAGTGCCTCGGCGCCAGAAGCCGACAGCTTGCCGGCGGATGTGCCGTTCACCGCGACCACGAAATTGTCACCCGATGAAAACGCGACGGAGCCGTTCACTTTGAGCGTCCCCGATCCGGCCGAGCCGGGCGAGATCGTGGCACCGCTGGCCAGGACGACCGCCGGAACCGTGCCTGAGCCGGCCAGCGTGCCCCCAGAATTGACGGTGACTCCGCTCGAAGCTGCGATCGATCCGTTGATCGAAAGCGAGCCGCCATTGACGATGGTGCTGCCGCTATAGGTATTCGTGCCGGACAGCGTCTCGCCGCTGCCGCCTGTGAGAACCAGGCCGCCGGTTCCCGAAATCGTTCCGGAGAAGGCGCCGGCGCCCTTGGTCAGGGTCAGGGTTTGCCCTCCCAAAGCGAGCGTTCCGCTGCCCGAGAGGGATGCGAGTTGCGGCGGCGCTGAGGTGGCGGAAAGGTCGAGGCTACCGTTGTCGGTGACGCCGCTCGAACTGGCGATGCTGGCCGACCCGACAAGCTGCAGACCAGCGAGCGTATCGATCACGGTGCTGCCGGTATAGCTTTCGTTGGCGGTCAGGATCGTCGTGCCGCTCACTTGCGTAACGCCGCCGGTTCCAGAAATGAGGCCGCTGAAGGTCGTCGTGTCGGAGCGCGCGAAGGCCAGCGTCCCCCTATCCTGGACGTCGCCGACGATGGAGCCGCTGGCGGCGTCGTTGCCGATCTGCAGTGTGCCGGCCGTAATGGTCGTGCCGCCCGAATAGGTGTTGGCGGCGGTCAGGATCGTCGTGCCGCTGCCCAGTTGGATCACGGCGCCGGTCCCCGAGATCGTTCCCGATACGGTGCTCGTATCCGAACGGTCGAACGTCAGGACGCCGGCGTCGGCAACATTGCCGACGATCGATCCGCTGGTATAGCCGTTGCCGATCTGCAAGGTACCGGCGGTGATAACGGTGCCGCCTGAATAGCTGTTCGCGCCGGCCAAGATTTCGGTGCCGCCGCTCAACATTAGCTGGCCCGTGCCCGAGATCGTTCCAAAAAATGTCCCGCTGGCATTGGCGAGGTTGAGGTTCTCAGCGCCAAGATCGACGGTGCCGGAGCTGGAGCCGGCCAGAGAAGCCAGGGTGACGGTCGGGCTCACCGTGACGTCGGAAATGTCGAAATAGCCTGCGACGGACACTGCGCTACTTGCCGATAGGCTTCCGGCTCCGGAAAGAATGAGGGTTCCGCCGGAAATCGTCGTCGTGCCAGTGTAATTGCTGGCGCCGGTGAGGGTTTCGACGCCGCCGTTCAAGGTAAGTCCGCCCGAACCCGATATCGTGCCGGAGAAGGTGTCGGAAGCGGCTGCCAGGATAAGCGTCTTCGCGCCCAGCGCGACGGTGCCAGTGCCGGCAAGCGACACGATGAGTGTCGTCGTTGCGCCCGAGGCACCTGTGACCTGTGAAATGTCGAGCGTCGCGTTATCGACGACGTCGGACGCCGCTAGGCTCTGGGTATTCGACAATACCAGAGTGCCGCCCGAAATCGTCGTCACGCCGGTAAAGGTGTTCGCGCCGGACAATGTTTCGGAGCCGCCGGCGAGCGTGAGGCTGCCGGATCCCGATATCACGCCCGAGAACGTCCCGGACGCATTGGCCAGCGTCAGATTCAAGGCGCCGAGTTGAACGGTGCCGGTACCGGAAAGGGAGGCGATCGAAACCCCAGACGTCGCTGCCGCGATGGAGAATGCTCCGTTCGCCACGACGCCGCTCGAATTCGCGATGGCTCCGCTGCCCGAAAGCGCCAATGTGCCGGCCGAGATTGTGGTCAGGCCCGTATAGGTTTGCGCCGCGGAAATCGTCGTCGAGCCGCTGGACTGGGTTACGCTACCTGTTCCAGAGATCACGCCGCTCATCGCGACCGTCCCGGTGGTATAGAACGCAACGGCAGCATTATCGGTTATGTTATTCGTGACCGTGGTCGAGCCGAGCGCCAGCGTGCCGCCGTTTACGGTCGTCGATCCCGTGTAGGTATTCGCGCCGGAAAGCAGTTCGGTGCCGCCGTTGAGCACCAGGTTTCCGCCGCCGGCCAGGACGCCTGAGAATGTGCCGGACGCCGCCGTCAAAGTCAGCGTCTGTGTCCCAAGTTGCACGGTACCGGTACCCGCAAGTGATTTGATCGAGGTGCCCGCCGTCGCCGAAATGTCAAAAGTACCCGTGTCGCTCACGCTCGACCCGGCGATGCTGCTGCTGCTTGAGAGCGCCAATGTGCCGGCGCTGATCGTGGTGCCGCCCGTA
>Ga0265314_10003100_pt1 | contig 16357 bp, 17 predicted proteins | sample 4126metaG_FD_203106 | JGI IMG/M metagenome (GOLD analysis project Ga0265314, IMG submission 203106) | Rhizosphere microbial communities from Carex aquatilis grown in University of Washington, Seatle, WA, United States - 4-1-26 metaG | ecosystem: Host-associated > Plants > Roots > Rhizosphere >... | reverse complement strand
TCGCCGTTCAGATAGACCTGCGGCCGCGGGTTCTGCACGATGTAGGTCTGCACGGTCTGCGGTGGCGGGGCGATCGACAGTGGCGCGGTGCTCGGCACCGGCGCGATGAAATCGCCGCTATAGGTGCGGCGGACGATGGTGGTCCCGTTCGTCGAAGGCGGCGGTGCGTAAGCCACCGGCGGCAAGGCGCGGACGTTGGCGCCGGTCATGTACTGCGAATAGGCCCAGCCGGAGGCGCCGTTATAGTTGATCTGGCACCACAGGCTGCCTTCGATGCAGCCGAGGATCGCGGCCTGGCCGTTGGTCGGAATGGCGCCGGTGACCGGATATTCCGGGCCTGGACCGGAGCGGATGTTGAGCGGGGTAGTCGCCACGGCCATAGCGGGCGTGGTGACAGTTGTCGTTGTCGTGGTCGTCTGGGCAAGGACGGGCTGCGACAGAGCCGCGCCCGCCATGAGGGCGGCCATCAATATCGTGCTTCTGGTCTGCATGACCCAATCTCCTGGTTATGGAGATGGGTAACGCGGCGCAGCACCGCGATGTTCCAAAATAGCCTTCCGCGGAGGATTCAGTAGCCTACCGCGGTGCCGTGCAGGTCATATTCGTCGGCGCGCTCGATTTTCACCGTCGCGATTTCGCCGACGCGCAAAGGCCTACGGCTGGCGACGTAAACGGCGCCGTCGATTTCCGGGGCGTCGGCCATTGAGCGGCCTTTGGCGACCGAGGGGCCTGCTTCGTCGATGATCACCTGCTGGCGGGTGCCGACCTTGCGCTTCAAGCGGCGCGCGGAAATCTTCTGCTGCGCCTGCATGAAGCGATGCCAGCGCTCTTCCTTGACTTCGTCCGGCACGACCGCCGCGCTGAGATCGTTGGCCGGCGCGCCGCGCACCGGCTCGTATTTGAAACAACCGACACGGTCGAGCGAGGCCTGGTCGAGCCATTGCAGTAGCAACTCGAAATCGGCTTCGGTCTCGCCGGGGAAGCCGACGATGAAGGTCGAGCGCAAGGTGATGTCCGGGCACATTTCACGCCAGCGCTCGATGCGGGGAATGGTCTTTTCCTGCGCCGCCGGCCGCTTCATGCGCCTGAGCACGTCGGGTGAAGCGTGCTGCAACGGCATGTCGAGATAGGGCAGGATTTTACGATCGGCCATCAGCGGAATGACGTCGTCGACATGCGGATAGGGATAGACGTAGTGCATGCGCACCCAGATACCGAGTTCGCCCAGGGCGGCGGCGAGGTCGACGAACTTGGCGCGCACCTCCTTGTCGCGCCATTTGCTGGCGGCGTATTTGACGTCGACGCCATAGGCGGAGGTATCCTGCGAGATCACCAGCAGTTCCTTGACGCCGGCTAAGGCCAGCTTCTCGGCCTCGCGCAACACGTCGCCGGCCGGGCGCGACACCAGATCGCCGCGCAATTTCGGGATGATGCAGAAAGTGCAGCGGTTGTTGCAGCCTTCGGAAATCTTCAAATAAGCGTAGTGCCGCGGCGTCAGCTTGATGCCTTCCGGCGGCACCAGATCGATGAAGGGATCGTGGCGCGGCGGCGCGGCGCGGTGCACGGCGTCGAGCACGCTCTCATATTGCTGCGGGCCGCTGATGGCGAAGACGCCGGGATAGGCGGCGGTGATGTTTTCGGGTTCGGCGCCCATGCAGCCGGTGACGATGACCTTGCCGTTTTCCTTCAGCGCCAGGCCGATGGCGCCGAGCGACTCCGCCTTGGCGCTGTCGAGAAAACCGCAGGTGTTGACGATGACGAGGTCCGAGCCTGCGTGCTCGCGCGACAGCTCATAGCCCTCGGCGCGCAGCCGCGTGATGATGCGCTCGGAATCGACCAGCGCCTTGGGGCAGCCGAGCGAGACAAAGCTGATCTTCGGCGCGGTTTTACCGTCCGATTTTGTTTCTGGAACCTGCATTTGGCCCTGGAGCTAACCGCGATCCAGGGCGATAGCAAGGCCGCTCAGCTATTCCGCAGCGCCTCGGCCTCGGCGTAGAACTTCTTTTCCCAGGCCTTGTGGTTTTCCGAGCCTTCGCGGATGAAGGGCGTGAACACCGCCAGATTGAGCAGCAGCCAATTGAGGAAATTGGCCGGGAAGCGCAGCGGCTTGCGGAAATCGACAAACAGCACCACGCGGGTGTGCTGGGTCTTGTTCCATGCCTCGTGCTCGTAGGCGTCGTCGAAGATGACGGCTTCGCCTTCCTTCCAGCGGTAAAGCTGGTGCTCGACGCGGATGCCGAGCTGCTCGCGCGGTTCGGGGACAATGAGCCCGAGATGCAGGCGCAGCACGCCGTTATAGGGTCCGCGATGCGCCGGCAGATGCTTGCCGGGCTCCAGGATCGAGAACATGACGGTAATCAGACCCGGAATTTTCTGGCACACGCGCCAGGTCTGCGGGCACAGCTCGATATTGGCGTCGGAGCGGAAGCCGTAGCCGGACAACAGAAACGTCTTCCAGCCGCGGTCCTGGCTGATGGTGGCGACGTCGGACGAGATTTCGTGGAAGCCGGGCAGGTCGGCCTGGCGCGTTAGCACACGGTCGAGTTCGGCGCGGATCGTGCGCCATTCGCGCTCGATCTCCTTCGTCCAGGGAAACACCGCGTTGTCGTAGACTGGTGGATTGCCGACCTTGCTATGCGATACGTTGAGGCGCTCGACGAAGGCCACCACCGCCATGAACATGCGGGTAAGACGGCTCGGCCGCGCCATCGGCTTGATGCCTTGCGTGCCGAAACGCTGCTCGGGGTCGGTTTTCGGGATGTCTGCGACGCTACTCATCGGCATACTCCATCGCGCTTATCGTGTCGGCCCCGAACCTTCATTGCGCGCGGAATCTGTCACGATTCTGTCGCGCCAGCCAACCCGGCCGGAAAGTTCCGCCGGGAAGCTGTTCGCAGGTCCTATTCGGTGATTGGCCCGGGCACAAGCGGGCGCTATCCTACCGCAAAAGGTGGACCTGGGCATGACACGATGGATCGTTCTGATGGCGTTGTTGCTGAGCGGGCTGGCGGGCTCCGCCGGGGCCGCCGATCTCAAGCCGGTGCAGGCCAGCATCTGGCGCATGGCCACCCCGCATGACGGGCTGCCGTTCCCGCGCAGCGAACGGTCGCAATCGGTGTGGGCGTCGGGCGCCTGCTGGAGCGAATGCGGCTCCTATTGCGCCTGGGGCCAGACGCAATGCCTCGAGCGCGATCCGCAGGGCCAATGCCTCAAGCTCACGGACAAATGCGACCGCTATTGCCAGCGCCAATGCCGCGCCTCGGGCGGCCCGCTGCTGCCGTTCGAATTGCCGTGGGATTGAGCCGCTAACGCGCGAGCCGGTCTTTCAGCCAATCCACAATCATCGTCAGGATCTCGCCGTAAGCCAATCCCGCGGTGCGGCCCATGTGCAGGCCCTCCGGATACACGCGCGCCGATTTTGGATTGCCGTGCTCCATCAGCAGATAAACGTCGTCGATCGGCGCCTGATCGTCGAGCTTGCCATTGACGCCGAGCAGGGGCGCCGATGTCTTGTCGAGTAGGCCCATGGTCTTGAGCGAGAAACGGGGCGCGATGGCGATGAACTCCTCCATGGTCTTCGTGCCCATGGCGCGGCCGCGCGCGTCGAGCAGGCTTGCCGCGCCAAACAGATAGGACGCGCCGCCGGTCGTGAACGCCGGCACCAGCCATTCCTTCTGGAAGCCGTAGTGCGCGTTGCCGCCGTGGAAGACCGCAGCGCCGATGCGATCCGGCACGACGAAAGCAAGCCGTGCCGCCCAATAGGCGCCGAAGCTGCCGCCCCAGACGCCGGGCTTGCGCCCGTCCAGGTCGCCGCGCTGTTCCAGATAATCGAGCCACGCGACGTAAGTTGCCTCCGCCGAGGGGTCACAAAACAACACCGGATTTTCGCCGCTGCCCGGCATGTCGATCGATAGCGAGGCGAGGCCGGCTTTCAAAACCAGTTCGCTGGCATGCAGGCGGTCTTCCTTCCAGCCGTCGACGCCACCCCAATGCACGACGACGCGCGGCTTCGTGACGTCGGGCGGCATCTGGAGATAACCGACGAGCTTCTTGCCCGCGAAGGGCACCTCAATGATTTCGAGTTTCGGTTCGAAATACTTCGACGCCTTGCGGAAGATTCGCAGCGAATGGCGATAGGCGTCCAACTGACCCGGCGACGTCGGGGCCGGATAGCGGCCGACACGGCAGGCGTCGTACCCCAGCGTGTAGAGGTCGCGCAGTTCCACTTCGCCGGCGTCGTCGCGGGCGTCGCCTTGCGCCTCATAAGCGAGACCGATTTTGCACCACTGCTCGGCCCAGTGATCGCGGTCGAGCGAGGTGAGCGCGTTCACCACCGCCTCGGCGTCCTCGCGCCGAATGCTTTCCACCGGATTGATGCGGCCGGCGCGGCGCAGCACCTCGGCCTTAACCTCGTCCAGGGTGCGTTCTCTTGACCCTGGCGGGCGGACCGGCGTAGACGGCACATTCATGCGAAGCTCCATTTCTCTTCATCCAAAATACCGGATTGTGCGCGGGCCCGTGGAACGATCCAGCGGCGCCTTCGGCGCTCGCATCGCTTCGGCAAGTGATTACCATTCACCGGCGCACGGATCGAGAGTCATCAGGAAAAGATAATGCATCTGAAAAATTGGATTGTAGGCGCGGGGCTCCTAGCGTCGTTTGCTCTGCCGGCTTCCGCGCAGCTGTTTCCGACGAGACCGATCATTCTCGTCGTGCCTTATGCCGCCGGCGGCAACGTCGATATCAGCGCCCGCGCTTTGCAAGCGGGTCTTGGCGATTCACTCGGCCAGCCGGTCATCGTCGAAAACAAGCCGGGCGGCGGCGGTACGATCGCTGGCGATTATGTGGCGCGCGCCACGCCCGACGGCCATACGCTCTTTGTCGGCTCCAACGGGCCGGTGATGCTCGGGCCCATGACCATGCCGAACCCGCCCTATCAGTGGCAGAAGGTGTTCTCGCCGGTGAGCACCCTGGCGGTCGCGACCAACACCTTGGTGGTCACGCCGTCGCTGCCGGTCAAGACCGTCGCGGAATTGGTCGAGTATTCGAAGAAAAACCCGGGAAAGCTCTCGGTCGCCGCCGACAGCGTCGCCAGCATCAATCATTTCATGGGCGAATTGCTGAAGCTGAAAACCGGCATCACCTGGACCGAAATCCACTATCGCGGCAACGCGCCGGCGGTGATCGATCTGATGGCCGGCCATGTCGACGTCGGCATCTTGCAACTCGTCGATACGGCCCAACAGCTCAAGGCCGGCAATCTCCGGGCCCTCGCCATTCTCGGACCCAAGCGCGCGCCGTCGCTGCCCGACGTGCCCACCATTGCCGAAGCGGGCTACCCCGAGGTGCAGGGCATCACCTTCAACGGCGTCTTCGCGCCGAAGGGCACACCGGAGGCCGTCATCAACAAGCTGAGCGAGGCGATCCGCGTCGCGCTGGCCAAGCCGGAGGTCATCGACAAGCTCGCCAATCTGGGCTCCACCGCCCAGGGCAGCACGCCACAGGAATTCAATGCCTTCCTCGAGCGCGAGACCCAGAAGTGGACCGACGTGATGAAGCAAGCCAACATCAAGGTGACCGAGTGAGCACGACGACCGATACCCGACCGTTTTCGCCGAAGATCGACCGTAATTATCCCAAGCCGAAGCTCGTTCTGCCGCCGGGGGCCTGCGACACGCATTTTCATTTCATCGGGCCGCAGAAGCTGTTTCCGATGAAGCCGAACAATGTCTTCGGGCATCTGCAATTCGAGGACACCAGCATCGACGACTGGCTGAAGCTGCAAAGCGCGTTGGGCTTTTCACGCGGTCTTCATGTGCTCTCGATGATGTATGAGAACAACTACGAGATCGCGCTGCACGCGCAATGCCTGATGCCCGACCGGATCCGTTCGGTGATCGTGCCGTGGTCCGGCATCACCGACGGCGAACTCGATATCCTGACCAAAGTCGGCGTCGTCGGTTATCGCGTCGCCTGGCGGCTCGACAAGAACATCGATGAGCGCATGGTGGCGCGCACGACCGAGCGCGGCTGGTCGATCCATTACCTGCACAAGCCGGACGAGGCGGCGCAGGACCACTGGAAGCCCGTGATGTTGAAAACGCCGGGCCGCTTCGTGCTCGAGCACATGGGCGGCGTCGATCCGGCCAAGGGCATCGACGGCGCGGGCTTCAAATTCATCCTCGAATGCCTCGACACCGGGCGCTGCTGGGTGAAGCTGTCGCCACGCATCTCCAAACAGGACAACTTCCCGTTCTCGGACGTCGATCCGCTGGTGAAGAAGCTGGTCGAGCATGCGCCCGACCGCCTGTTGTGGGGTTCGGACTGGCCGCATCCGCAATATTTCAAGCCGATGCCGAACGACGTCGCGCTGTTGGATATGATGCTGGATTGGGTGCCCGACGAGGCAACCCGCAAGAAAATCTTCGTCGACAATCCGGCGGAGATTTTCGGCTTTCCGAAGGCGTAACGGCGTTCAGCCGTTGCGGGCGCGGGTGACGCCGACCTGTTCGGCAATGAGCTGAACCGAACGCTCTATCGATTCCAGCCGCGCCTCGGCGCTGTGCGCGCGCTCGCGCCAGCGCCGGTTTTCGATTTCGAGCTGACGCAGCCGGTCTTCGTCACCGCGCGCGGCGCGCAGGCGCGGCGGCGCGTATTTCAAAACGTCCGACGTCGTTGCGACCGGCCGCGCTTCGGGCGCGCGGTCGATTGTCGAGATCAGTTGCTGGATAAAGCCCACGATGTCATCCGCGTTGTTTCGCGGGGGACCAACGTCTTGCTCTCGGCGGGGTTCCAGCGGCTTGGCGGAAGGGGTGAGATTCGAACTCACGGTGGGCTTGCACCCACGCCGGTTTTCAAGACCGGTGCCTTAAACCACTCGGCCACCCTTCCGTCTGCTCAGGCTCGGCGCCTTGGTAATCAACGCCGCGCTTTCTGGGTAGCGAAAAGACTAGCGCCGGCCGGTTTAAGAAAGGCGTATCATTTTGCCATCGGTTCGCCGCATTTTAGCCTAACACAAGCGTACGGCCCATTGGCGCGCCTCGCGTGCTTAAAGCGCCGTTTACCATGCCCCCTGCGAGCGGTTCCCGCACCGCCCGCCGCAGGGTATCTTGAGCCTTCGCCATCGGAGACGATTGAGCAGAATGAACGGATTCGGGGGGGCATTCTGCGGCGTCGTGCGTCTGCTCGGGCTTGGCGCGGGCTGTCTGGCCTTGGCCAATTGTTCCGGCGGTATGTCCGGCAAAGTCGATCCCAAATACGGCGTTTCCGCCAGCGAGCGCGTGGTCGAGCCGGGCGCGCCGGTTCCCAAAGGCGGCGGCGTCTACCGCGTCGGCAAGCCTTATACGGTCGCTGGCCGTGTCTATATGCCCGAGGAAGACGTCAATTATAGCGCTACCGGCATTGCGTCCTGGTACGGCGACGATTTTCACGGCCGCTTCACGGCCAATGGCGAAATCTACGACATGAATTCGATCTCGGCGGCGCATAAGACGCTACCATTGCCGTCTTACGTCCGCGTCACGAACCTTTCGAACAAGCGCTCCATCGTCGTGCGGGTCAACGATCGCGGGCCTTTCGCCGCCGATCGCGTGATCGATCTGTCGGTCAAGACCGCGCAGCTTTTGGGCTTTCACGGCCGCGGCTTGGCCAAGGTGAAGGTCGATTATGTCGGCCGGGCGCCCTTGGCCGGTTCCGACGACCGCAAGCTCATGGCGACGCTGCGCGACGGCGACAACAAGCCCGTCGACACCATGCTGGCCTCGAGCGCGCCCGTACGTCGGCAGGCCGCGCCGCCCGCCGAGGTCGCGGATGATGCCGCGGATGAACAAACGCCGGTAAAGGTCGCTACGGCCTCAGATTTTACCCCGACCTTCTTTGACTCCCGCCCGATGACCGATGTCGCCCGGCAGCCGGTTGAAAAGCCCTACCGGTTGGGCGAGGGCGCCCGCGAGGTGCCGCCGCCGATGGGGAATAAGACGATCGCCAAGGCGGCGTTGCGCGCACCGACGACCGAATTCGCCGCCGCGGCCCGGCCTTCGGTCGGCGCCGATCCGGAACCGGCCGTTTCGCCGGTTTCCGCTTATGCCCCGACCCGCTATGATCAGCCCGCGGGCTTCATGAGCGGCCGCGGCCTTTACTGAGCCGCAATTTCCCGTTCACTGGGTCCGGATATCGGCGCTTGCGGGAAGGTCGCCACCTTCCGGACAACTTGTGAACATGCGGATGAATGCCCGAACCCTTCAGATCGGCGCCTTGCTGACGGCCATCGCTTTTGGCGTCGGCGCGCTCGGCTTTGGCGTGTCGGCCTACGCCGCGCCGCCGAAGGAGGCCGCCAAGAAAGAGGCGCCGAAGAAAGACCCCGCCAAGAAGGACGAGCCGCCTATCTCGGCGCCACACGCCATTCTGATCGACGCCGAGAACGGCGCCATCCTGTTCGAGCGCGATCCCGACCAGCTCATTTTCCCGGCCAGCCTCGCCAAGCTGATGACGGCCGAATACGTGTTCCATGAGCTCAAAGAGGGGCGCATCAAGCTGACCGACGAATACACCGTCAGCGAGAACGCCTGGCGCAGGGGCGGGGCGCCGTCGCACGGCTCGACCATGTACGCCGCGCTCCACAGCAAGATTTCGGTCGACGACCTGCTGCACGGCGTCATCATCCATTCCGGCAACGACGCCTGTATCGTCTTGGCCGAGGCGCTTGCCGGGAACGAATCCGAGTTCGCCGCCAAGCTGACGCAGCGGGCGCGCGACATCGGCCTCACCAAATCGACCTTTGCCAATTCAAACGGGCTGCCCGATCCGGGCACACAAGTGACGACCCGCGAACTCGGACTCTTGGCGCGCTACATCATTCGCGAATATCCCGAGTATTATCCGATCTACGGCCAGCGCGAATTCACCTGGAACAAGATCCGCCAGGCGAACCGCAATCCGCTGCTCGGCACCGTCGACGGCGCCGACGGCATGAAGACCGGCTTCACCAAGGAGGCCGGCTACGGCCTGGTCGGCTCGGCGGTGCAAAACGGCTTGCGCTTGATCGTCGTCGTCAACGGACTGCCGAGCGCCAAGGAGCGCGCCGAGGAAGGCAAGAAATTGCTGGAATGGGGCTTCCGCACCTTCGAGCAGCGCATTCTTTTTGCCGAAGGCCAGAACATCGGCACGGCCAAAGTATTCGGCGGCGCCGACAGCAAGGTCCCGCTGGTCGCGGCCGGCCAGGTCCGCGTCATGATGCCCAAGAACGGCAACGACAAATTGGTGGCGCGCATCGTCTATACCGGCCCGGTGCCGGCGCCGGTCGAGCAGGGCCAGCGTATCGGCGCGCTCAAGGTCTGGCGCGGCGACACGGTCATCCTCGAAATGCCGCTGAAGGCCGCCGACAGCGTCGGCAAAGGCAATCTGTCGCAACGCGCCTTCGATGCTGTGAGTGAATTGATGATTGGCCTGTTCCGCGCCGGTGCCGAGCGGCTATAACTTATTTTGCGCCGCGGCTGCGTACCGCGGCCTTTGCCGCCGAGACAGGACTAGATGCGTGGACATTTCATCACCTTCGAAGGCGGCGAAGGCAGCGGCAAATCCACCCATGCGGCGACTTTGGCGCAACGTTTGAAGGAGCGCGGCATCGGCGTGGTGCTGACCCGCGAGCCCGGCGGCTCGACCGGCGCCGAAATCATCCGGCACATTCTCTTGTCCGGCATCGCCAAACCGCTGGGCGCCGAAACCGAAACGATTTTGTTCGCCGCGGCGCGCGACGATCACATGCGCAGCACCGTGCTGCCGGCGCTCGAAGCCGGACAATGGGTGATCTGCGACCGCTTCATCGATTCCACGCGCGTCTATCAAGGCATCCTCGGCAAGGTCGACGGCAAGCTGATCCGCGGCCTCGAGCGGGTCACGGTCGGCGCCGCGATGCCGGAATTGACCTTCATTCTCGACGTGCCGGCGAGCGTCGGCTTGGCGCGCGCCAAGACGCGGCGCGGCGCGGGCCCGGTCGACCGCTTCGAGGCGGAATCGGTCGAATATCACGAGCACCTGCGGCAGGCTTATCTGGCGCTCGCCAAGCTCGAACCGAAACGCTGCATCGTCGTCGACGGCCGCGCGCCGCGCGATGTCGTGGCCGACCGCATCTGGGCGGCGGTCGCCGAACGCGTGTTGCGCGAACCGGCCCCGCAAACGGCGGAGGCGGCGGCGCCGTGAGCGAGGACGACGATCGCGACGTCTTGCTGCCGCGCGAGAATTTCGCGCTGTTCGGCCACGCCGAGGCGGAGCAGACCCTGCTCGCCAGCTACCAAAGCACCCGCATCCCGCATGCCTGGCTGATCGGCGGTCCGCCCGGCATCGGCAAGGCGACGCTGGCCTATCGCTTTGCGCGCTTCGTACTGGCACATCCCAATGCCGAGGCGCCGGCCGTGCAAAAGGCGACCTCGCTTGCGGTCGCCGAAGACAATCTCGTCGCGCGCCGCATCGCCGCGCAGGCGCAAGGCGACCTCTTGGTGCTCGAGCGCACGATCAACGAGCAGACCGGCAAGCTCTACACCGTGATCCGCGTCGACGACGTGCGGCGTTCGGTCGGCTTCTTCGGCTCGACCGCGGGCGAGGGGGGCTGGCGCATCGCTATCGTCGACGCGGTCGACGATTTGCAGCGCGAGGGCGCCAACGCGCTGCTGAAGATACTCGAAGAGCCGCCGGCCCGCACGCTGCTGCTGCTCATCAGCCACGCCCCGGGCCGAGAATTGCCGACGATCCGCTCGCGTTGCCGCCGTCTGCTGTTGCGGCCGCTGGCGGACGAGGACGTCGCGCGCGCGGTGGCGCACGCCGCCGGCCGCGACGCGAGCGATGCCGAGGTCAGGCAGGCGGTCGAAGCCGCCGGTGGCAGCGTCGGCCGCGCGCTTCGGTTTCTGGATGAGAAAGCACTGGCCTTGCGCCAGCGCGTGCTCGACTTGTTCGCGCAATTGCCCAATCCGGATCCCCGCGCGCTGCATGCGCTGGGCGACGCGCTCGGCGGCAGCGAACCGCAGACATTGGCGGCCTTCATGGATCTGGTGAACGGATGGCTGTCGGCCCAGCTTGATCGCGACGATTCGCCACGTCGCCTCGACGTCGCGCAAGCCTGGGAAAAAGTGAACCGCGCCGCGCGCGACGTCGAAATCTATAACCTCGAGCGCAAGCCACTGGTGTTTTCGGTGTTCGGCTTACTGGCGCAGGCGGCGCGCGCGTAAACCCAGGAATTATCTTGGGAGTTCCACCAAATATTTTTCTGCTTCACGGAAACGTCACGCCGATTGAGCAATATTGAACAGCGAACAATTTCACAGGCGTCGATAGTTTTATCAGTTGAAATACCGCCGTGAGAAAATGGTAGGCTGGTAAGCGCGCGGTATTTCGTCGGCTACACGGAGGCGCGCATGAAGTCACTTGTGGTGAAACGTTCGATCGTCATCGCTGGCCATAAGACCAGCGTCAGTCTCGAAGAACCATTCTGGCTCGGCCTGAAGGAAATCGCGCAGGGCCAGCAGATGACGTTGTCGTCGATGGTCGGCGACATCGACACCAACCGGCGGCAAGGCAACTTGTCCTCCGCAATTCGTCTTTTCGTCCTCGACAGTGTGCGTACGCGGTCACCGGCGCTGAACCAAAACGCCGCCTAAGCATTTGGTCCCGGTTCGCTGGCGCATTTTAGTCATGCGTCGCCAGCGATCGCCGCGGTCGAAGGCAAATAATTCCGCATTCGGAGCCAAGCGAAACGGCCGTTGTAATGCCGGACGCGTCGTCACGCCCGCCGCGACGGCACGAAGCCTTCTGCCTCGCAAACGGCCGCGGCGGCGTCCACTTTGAATCGCCCGATCTTTTCCCGGTCGGCCTTGAATGGCGACCCGGCGCGCTTCCTTGAAGCGCGCACGCCCCTATCGCGCCGTGGCGGTTGCAGACTATCATCGTCGCAATCGGCGCGAATGACGCCATGGGGGAGGGATCATGAAGAATTCGATCGTCGCGGCGCTGTTCGTGGTTGGCGGCTTTACCGGCTCGTATCTCCCGGAAGCGTCGGCCCAGAATTATCCGTCGCGTCCGATCACGCTCGTCGTGCCGTTCCCGCCCGGAGGATCGACCGACATCGCGGCGCGCATCATGGCCGAGCGCATGCGCAAGCCGCTCGGCCAGTCGGTGATCGTGGAAAATGTCGGCGGCGCCGGCGGCAGCATCGGCGTGCGCCGCGTCGCGCGCGGCACGCCCGACGGCTACACCATCGACATCGGCCAGTGGGACACCCATGTCGGCAGCATCATCTATAATCTCGATTACGACCTGCAAAAAGATTTCGAACCGATCGGCCTGATCACGGTCAATCCGCAACTGATGGTCGCGCGCAAAGATTTGCCGGCCGACGACCTCAAAGGTCTGGTCGCCTGGATGAAAGCCAATCCGGGCAAGATCAACTTCGTCAATCAGAATGCCGCCGGTAATGTCAGCGGCGTGCTGTTTGAAAACCTCACCGGGCAGAAAGTGCAATTCATTCCCTATCGCGGCGCGGGTCCGGCGATGACCGATCTCATGTCGGGCCAGGTCGATCTTCTGGTGGTGCAAGGCGCTATTGCGCTGGCGCAGATTCGCGGCGGCAAGATCAAGGCGCTGGCCAATCTGTCGCCGCAGCGCTCGGCGGCGATGCCGGATATTCCAACGTCGGACGAAAGCGGCGTGCCCGGGCTTTACATGGCGGGCTGGTTCGGTTTCTGGGCGCCGAAGGGAACGCCGAAGGAGATCGTCGGCAAGCTCAACGCGGCGATGGTTGAGGCGCTCGGCGATCCGGCCGTGGTGGCGCGGTTTACCGAGCTCGGCCTCGACGTCGCGCCACGCGCGCAGCAGACCCCCGCCGGGCTGGCCGCTTTTCAACAAGCCGAAATCGACAAGTGGTGGCCGATTATCAAATCTGCCGGGATAGGGGTCCAGGCACAGTGATTTCGTCGGGCCGCCGGTATAATCTGACGCGGGCTCCGACCCCGAGGAAACACCGCATGAAAATGAAATTCGTCATGATCGCGGCGATCGCCGCGCTGCCGGTTTGCGCGCAAGCGCAGCAACCCGCACCCGCCAAGCCGCAGCAGCAAGGCCAACCGCCGGCCGCGCCAAAGCCGACCAAGGCCGCGGCGCAAAAGGTCGTGCAGATCGTCAGCGGCGACAAGGCCAAGACCAAGCTCTATTGCGACATCGCCGCGCTCAGCGATCAAATCGACGCCGCCGTGCAGAAGAAGGACGAAAAGAAGCTCGACGAGTTGTCGCAAAAGGCCGACGAAATGGGCAGCAAAATCGGGCCGGAATATGTGGCCCTGATGGACGGACTTCAGGACATGGACCCGGATTCAAAAGAGGGCCAGGAAATCGGCACCACGCTCGAGGCGCTCGACAAGCTTTGCGCTAAAAAATAACGCGGCCTCGGGCGGCGAGAACTGGCAAGAATTGGGGATTGTCGTTTGCAGGAATTGTCGTTTGCAAAGAGGCGGCGTGGGTGTTGCAACCCACGCCCAGCTCCCACCGCTTAATAACCGCGACGGCGGACTTTCTTGGCGGCCTTGCGGGCAGCGTAGCGGGCGTCGCGCTCGGCCTTTTTCTCGGCTTCCAGCGCATCTGCCTTTTCGGCGGCCTCAGCGAGGGCGAGCGCCTCAAGTTCCTCAGCCTCGCGCTTGGCCTTGGCGGCGAGTTCGGCCTGGCGGGCTGCTTCAGCGGCGAGTTCGGCTTCGCGGACTTTGCGGGCGGCTTCGCGCTCGGCGGCGCGGATTTCACGGGCCTCGGTGATCGCTATGCGCTTGAGACGGGCCTCCTCGAGCGCAGGATCCTGCGCGGCGGCACGAAATTTCTCCAGCATCGCTTTTTTGACGGCAGCGGCATTATTCCGACGTTCAAGCACGTCGGGGGTACGAAAGTTGCTCATTCTTGCTCCTGGGGGGAATCCGGCTCGCAAGGTATATGGCGCGGCGCAAGGCCAACTGCAACATCGACCCCGCCGGATTCACGGCTTTATGGCTGCCCAGCGCCGGGTGAATAGCTCGCCGTGCCGGCAGCAGTTTACAGCCGGAGGCACGAGGCAGCGGCTTATTGCAGGCGAACCGTCATGCTTTGCAGTTTATTCCCAGCCGGAGCGCCTTCCGGATAGACATCGAAGGCAAAAATGTTGCCGACGGTATTGGGCGGGATGGTAAAGATCGCTTCGCCGACACCTTCGTCGCCGGTCGTGATATCGCCGAGCTGCCGCACGCATTTTAAAAAGAAATGATAGGTCGTGTCCGGCTTTACGGTTACGCCGACCTTCAGGTTGATGGAGCCGTCGCCGTTGCGAACGACGAAGACGGTCCCGACCGTCAGGGCGCCTTTGGGATCAGCGACGTTGCCGTTCTGGCAGTCGGAAAAATCCTGAAAAATAAGCGGCACGCTGGTGCTCGCTGATTGCGCTGCCGCTGGATCGCAAGCGAAGGCAAAACCGCACAGCGAGGCCGCCAAAGCCGAGCGCCGCGCAAACGACATCGAAGCCATCGAACCCTCCCTATCCTCGTTATGGGCGGAGGCAATCATACACTCGATACGGGTAAATGACAGGTGCCCTATCGAGTTCGGCGAGTTTGTTCCCTGGGCGAGCCGGAACACTCGCCCCAGCCGGTCGTAGCGGCCTAGAAAATCCGCCAATTTTACAAGTGTTTAACCTTAATCGGGGCACTCTTACGCACGGAATCAAGCAGGCGGGGCGTGCGGTTGGGTTTCACATCGGACAGGCGAACGAGTTCGGCCGGCTCGACCCCATCGGGACGCCGCCTGAAGGCTTTTTTGTAAATCGTCGGGTTGAGTTGCGTATATGTCGGTTGCGGCAGCGAATTTCGATTGTCCTGTGTTCGTTCAAGGCCGCGCCTTGCCGGCAACCGCTGGCCGGCGGGCGGGGCGCGTCATCGGCAAGGGCGTCGCCCTCGGCGCCGGGGCGCTTGCTGCCGCGGTTCTGCTGATCGTCACCGTCACCCTTGCCGCGGCCTGGATGGTCAACGCCGGCATCGGCGGCAATGCGCGCAGCAATAATTTCGCCAGCAACTTCGCAGGGCCGGGGACGCTGACGCTGGCCTTAAGCGATCCCAGATTGATGCCGCCCAGCCGGGGTTTTGATACAGCTTGGGCGCGCGCCTCGGCGGGCGGGGTACCTTTGATGCCGCAGACGGCCGTGGTGGCGGACGCTCCCGTGCACGACGCGACGCGGCCCCAGCTTGCGGCGCCCACGATCAAGATCATGCCGCCTGCGCCGACGCTTGCTTTATTAGAACCCAAGCGCGTGGTTGAGCGGCCGCTGGGTGTACCGCTGCCGCGCCCGCATCCCGAACTCTTCGGTCCGCCGGCCGATAAGTTCACGCCGGCGGCGCAAGTCGCTTCAATCGCCACGCCCTCCGTCGTCGAGAAGCGCACGGCGCCCCAAGAAGCCCACAACAGGGCTGCGCCCGCCATCGACATCGGCGACCGCACCGCGGTCTACGATATTTCGGCGCGGACGGTGTTTTTACCGAGCGGCGAAAGGCTGGAAGCGCATTCCGGCCTCTACGACAAGATGGACGATCCGCGTTACGTCAGCGTTCGCATGCGCGGCGCGACGCCGCCGAACGTCTACGATTTGACGTTGCGCGAACAATTGTTCCACGGCGTGCGTGCCATTCGTCTTAATCCGGTCGACGAAAGCAGAATGTTCGGCCGAGACGGTATCCTGGCGCACACTTACATGCTGGGGCCCAATGGCCAGTCCAACGGCTGCGTGTCGTTCAAGGATTACGACAAGTTCCTGCACGCGTTTTTGCGCGGCGAGGTCGACCGCATGGTCGTGGTGCCGAGCGGAGGAACGCAGCTCGCGCTGGCTGCCCGCGCCCGCCGCGGCCAAGGCCGCTATGCCGCCAACGACACGATGTCAGAGCGGAACCAAAGAGCCTGGTAAAAGCCGCAGTGAGATAGTGCGGCCCAGCCGTCATGATTTTGGCGCCGCTGCAATCGTAAGCAGTTGGCAGGCTAATTCCGAAGCTTATTCGCAATTCAGGGGCACCCTCATAACCCCCGCCGCGGCGGTGATCTTCTCCAAGGATTCCCGGCGCGAGCTTCGCCCGATTTCGTTATCGCTAAACCGGGCTGTGACTACTAACCGCTCCACTTAATCACAACTTGCAGTCGTTATGGTCAATGCACTACACTTACACCTTCATCTGGTGCAGCGGCCGCAACGAGACAAAAATGCAGAGGGCTCCGCAGGCGCTCGACAGGACCAATTGGCACAACGCTGCGGCGATATGGACGCTGATCAAGGCGAAGGGACGGGGCTATTGGACTCGCGCGGCTATCGTCCTTGCGG
>Ga0265314_10003099_pt1 | contig 16368 bp, 14 predicted proteins | sample 4126metaG_FD_203106 | JGI IMG/M metagenome (GOLD analysis project Ga0265314, IMG submission 203106) | Rhizosphere microbial communities from Carex aquatilis grown in University of Washington, Seatle, WA, United States - 4-1-26 metaG | ecosystem: Host-associated > Plants > Roots > Rhizosphere >... | reverse complement strand
ATACGCCAGGTTCGCAATCTTCTCGGCGGGCAGCGTCGCAATCTCCTTCTCCTTGGCCTTGATGTCCGCAGGCAACGTCTCCCACTGCCCCGCCAGGTACCGCTTCATCAACTCGTCATAAAGCTGCGCCGGATCCGCAGGAAGCGACGATACCGACTGCGCCGCCTGCGCATCGGCCAACTCCTTGTTCAGGCCGTCCAGTTTCTTCTCCAGGTCCGCCTGCTTCTGCTTCTCATCCGCCAGCGCCCGCTCATCCTGCACCTGTATCAACGGGACGTGGCGCCGCGCCGCCTCCGCCTCCGGCGTCTCCGCCATCTCCGCTCGAGCTGCCGCTCCAACCACCATCACCAAAAGTGCTGCCACGTATCGCAACCGCATCCATCGCTCCTTTGGCTGAAATCCACCCCTGAAATCCACTCCCGAAATCCAATCCTTAGTTCGCCGGCTTTTCGTTCGCCTTTGCTTCCGCTGTTTTCCGGATCCATCCCCACCGCGCCTTGCGCAAGTCCCGGTCCCGAACGGTGCTCACATCCACTATCTGTCCGCCCGGCAGCTTGATCTCTCCGGAAGTCCAATCCCCCTGCGTCATCACAAATCCCCATACCGCCGCCCGCAACGCACAATCTTCCGCAAAACTCGGCTTGTTGGCCACGAGCGCCGAATCAATCCCGTTCTGTATCAGGTACTCTTCCGGGCCCACATTTCTCGGCAGCTCCTCCGGCAGATCCTTAAACGTTAATTTGAGACTCGGATACTTCTCAGGGTGCATGAAAAACTCGGCCGCTAAAAACGCCCCCATCAATTCCCGCCCACTCAAAAGATCGCTGGTGGCCCGGCTCGCGATTGAAAAGGACTCCACGGACCTCAATACCGAGAAACGCCGTGCTGCCGGTGTTCCGTAATACACCGCCGCCGCCGCCCCCAGCATGAATTCGGCCTTGGACAGATTCGACGTGTCATCCCGCCCAAGTTGCGCCAGCTTTACCGCCCCAAGCTCCACGGATGGAATGTGCATCGCCACCGCCAGCCACGCCGTCGAATCGGCCATGTCCCCCACCGTGTAGTTCCCCGGTGGTACGTCGATCAGTGTGCCCGCGTTCCCCTGTGCCAGCGAATCCATCTCCTCCGATGGCCACCCGCTTTCTACTACTACCCGCTGGTTCTTCACGCTCGTTGTGCTCGCCGACTGGCCTCCCTTCATGGGTGCCCAGCTCACCACCAGCTTCCGATTGAACGCCGCCACATCGATCGCCTGCGCCTTCCCGGATTTCGTCCGCACCCACCACCCCGGCTTGCACTCCGCCACCGCCGCCTTGATGTACGCAATGTCCGACGCATTCCCCGCCGGCAGCTTCGCAATCTCCCCCTTCTTCTTCACAAGGTCATCCGCAAGGTTCGTCCAGTCCCCCGACATGTACCGCTTCACCAGGTCGTCATACACCGGCGACGATTCCCGCTCCCCCTCCGCCAGCTTCGGCATCGCCGGATCCTCCATCGGCCCCGCCGCCTTCCCCGCATCCCCCTCCGCCTTCCCCGCCTTGAACGCATCAATCTTCCCCTCCACCTCAGTGACCTGCTTCTCCAGTTCCGCCGTCTTCCGCTTCTCCTGCTCCAGTTGCCGTTCCAGAAAAATCACCGCCACCGGCACCCCGCGCTTCTTCGCCTCCGCATCATCAATCGAATCCCCATGCACCCGCCCCGTCCCCGCCGCTCCCAGCAACAGCAGCACCGCCACAAGCCTCTTCATGACTTCTCCTTGGCCTTCAGCCTCACATCCACAATGCTCAACAACGACATGCACCCCTGCCCGAAGAAATTATCCCGACTCCCCACCCCTTTGCAATCCGTTCCGCCAGCCCGCCCGACAAACCATAAAAAAATTCGCCGTGCGCGCACGGCACAACCAAACAAAATCCAAAAATAAATCTTGCAATCCCGCCCGCCCCCCCTCTATCATCCACCCATCTAAACCTCTTAACGTCGCCGAAACCCGGCGCATGCAAACGGGGCAAAAACAAAACGGGGGAAGCCATGCCAACACCAACCGAAGTCCCAATTAACTTAATTAACCCAATTAACCCAATTAACTCAATTAACCCGCGCCTCCTCGACTTCGACACCATCGCCTACGGCTCCCCCCACCTCGACTCCCTCTGCAAAGACCTCAACTGCTCCGAAGAAGACCTCGAACAATTCCTCGACAACCCCCAAACCCAACGCACCCTCGCGCTGCGGAGAAAACTCCAATCCTTCCAACTCCAGGTAAAATCCCTCGCCGCCGCCGACGACGCCCACGCCAAACTCAAATCCCTCCTCCACCACAACAACCACGGCACCGCCCGCCTCGCCGCCGACCGCCTCCTCTCCCTCGCCGGCCTCGAACCCCCAAAGCCCGAAACCCACATCCACCACCACATCACTCCAAAACCAGAACCCCCACAAACGAAGCCCGCCGTTTTCAATAGCGGGGCCAATGTGCCTCCAATGAACGAGAACGTCGCCGTCTTCCCAACCGCGTCAATTAACTCAATTAACCCAATTAACCCAATTAACTCAGTTAACCCTGCAACCACCGTCACCTCCCAATTACCAATTGCAAATTACCGCTTACCAATCCTCCCCCTCTTCCTCCTCGCCCTCTTCACCTTCCTCTCCCCCATTCGCTATACTAAAGGACTCGAATTCCAACAGCCCCAAGGAGTCCCCATGTCCTCTGCCCCCATGACCATCACCGAAAAAATCATGGCCAAACACGCCCAAAAATCCGCCGTCCGCCCCGGCGAAAATGTTTGGGTCGATGTCGATGTCCTCATGACCCACGACGTTTGCGGCCCGGGCACCATCGGCATCTTCCATGAAAAGTTCGGCAAAACGGCCAAAGTCTGGGACAAAAACAAGGTCGTCATCATCCCCGACCACTACATCTTCACCGCCGACGAAAAATGCCACCGCAACATCCAGATCCTCCGCGATTTCGTCAAAGAGCAGGGCCTCCCCTTCTACTATGATCCTGAATTCGTCTCCATGAACCCCGGCATCCCCAACCCCTACCGCGACCCCACCAAAACCAACTACAAGGGCGTCTGCCACAAGGCACTCCCCGAGGAAGGCCACGTTCGCCCCGGTGAAATTCTCCTCGGCACCGATTCCCACACCTGCACCGCCGGCGCCTTCGGCCAGTTCGCCACCGGCGTCGGAAACACCGATGCCGCCTTCACCCTCGGCACCGGAAAAACCTGGCTCAAAGTGCCCCCCACCATGAAGTTCACCTTCCACGGCCAGATTCCCCCTTACCTCACCGCCAAGGACCTCATCCTCGCCGTCATCGGCGACATCTCCGTCTCCGGCGCCACCTACAAAACCATGTACTTCGCCGGCGAAGGCATCGCCTCCCTCACCCTCGAAGACCGCATGACCCTCACCAACATGGCCATCGAAGCCGGCGGCAAGAACGGCGTCTGCGATGTCGACGAAAAAACCCTCCAGTACGTCCGCGCCCGCTCCCGCATCAAACAATGGGACGTTTTCACGGACGACAAGGGCGCCGCCTACGACTACGAAAATGAATACGATCTGGCCATCATGGAACCCATGGTCGCCAAGCCCCACAGCCCCGACAACAAAGACACCGCCCACAACTGCCGCGATACCAAGCTCGACCAGGCCTACATCGGCTCCTGCACCGGCGGCAAAATCACCGACATGCTCTTCGCCGCCAACATCCTCAAGGGCAACAAAGTCAAAATCCCAACCTACGTCGTCCCCGGTTCCACCGAAGTCCACCACGACATGCAGCGACTCAACCTCCGCGGCGTCGAAAAAGGCCCCAACGAAAAGAGCATCGAAGACGTGCTGCGTGACGCCGGCTGCCTGCTGGGCGCATCCGGGTGCAGCGCCTGCCTCGGCGGACCGCCCGACACCTTCGGCCGCCTCGCCAAAACCGAAGTCTGCATCTCCACCACCAACCGCAACTTCCCCGGCCGCATGGGCTCCATGGCCGCTTCCGTCTTCCTCGCCAGCCCCCTCACCGTCGCCGCCTCCGCCCTCACCGGCCACATCACCGACCCCCGCGACTACATCACCCAACCCATCGAAACCGGCATGGCCGGAGTCGTGTAAAGGAGTCAGCAATGACGGCAATGGTCAAAGAACTCCTCCGAGAGATCGAAGCGCTCGACGAGGAAGACCGCCTTGAACTCGACCTCGCCCTCTCCCGCCGGCTGGAAAGCCAGTGGAAAGTGGAGGTCACAAAGGCCCGTCGCCAGGCCCGCCGCCGCAAAATCGACCAGGCCGCGATCGATCGCGCGATTGAACGACGGCGTTATGGAAAATGAAGGTCTTTTTTGACACAAACGTCTACGTGGCAGAGGCACTGCTCGGGAGAGGGGCGGAGAAGATGATGAGGGCGACGCTTAAGGGAAAATGGCGGATCCACGTAAGCCAGTATGTATTGGACGAGGTGCAAAAAGTCCTCGTTGAGGACCTGAATTTTTCCCGGCGATTGGCTTCACTTGCACGACGCCGCATCCTTCGCCGCAGTTCGCTGTCCAAAGCCATCGATACCAGCGAGGTCCCCGCGGATCCGAAGGACAGCCCTATCCTAAGTGGGGCTCTAACTTGCGGGGCGGATTATCTTGTCAACAACGACAAGCACTTGCTGGCCCTCGATCCGTTCCACGGCCTCCGTGTTGTTTCGATGGAGGCATACATGAGGGTCCTCGCAGACGCGGGGCACCTGCAATGAGGTGAACAAGGGAGGGGATCATGAAGACCTGCAGCAGGCACTTTTCCGGATGCCGCCAAAGCGACTGGCCCTTCTCGCCGATAGTGCGAGTGGGGCTATTTCTCGCGCGGAGGCATTTCCATGGCGTTCAAGCTTGCTGTCATTCACCGGGATCCCGCGGGAGCCGTTTTCGCCGCCGCTTATGGCGAGGCGACCGCCCGCGACTTCCCCGCCCAGAACCACATCCTCTTCGATACGCTCCTCGGCGACGGCTGGTCGTCACTGCGCGTGGCGCTCGATCTCGATGCGGTCCCCTATGTCGATTCCTCGGCCATCGGCTGGCTGATCCATGCCCAGAAAATGTTCCGCGACAACGGCGGACGCCTCGTGCTCCATTCCGTCCAGCCGCACGTCAAAAACATCCTGAACCTGCTCAAGATCGAAAAGGTCGTGCCGATCGTAAGCGACCTCGAAGAAGCCCAGAAATCGCTGCAGGACAAAACCCGCCGCAAGCAGACGGTGTGAGAAATACCCGGCACGCAGAACTCAACTTCAGAAGCGGAGATCCCATGAGCGCAACGATGCAGGCTCCCCAGGCCACCGACACCACCCCGGCACAGGGACTGATTTCCCTCACCGGCGATTCGATTGAAGCGGCCACCGAGCAGCTCCTCGCCCACGCCGCCCGGCTCCAGGCCAGCGACGTTTTCCTCTGCTCCAACGAACAATGCGTGATCGCGCAGGTCCGCCACCTGGGCATCGTGCGCCCGCTGGCCGTCATGCCCGTCGAACAGGGCAAGCGCGTCATCACGCTGATCAAGGCCCGCGCCCTCATGGACCTCGCCGAAAAGCGACGCCCCCAGGAAGGCCGCTGGATTTTCCAGCACACGCTGGCCGACAAGTCCGAAGCCGCCTTTGACCTGCGCGTCTCGACGATCCCCACCGCGTTCGGCGAGGACATGGCCCTGCGCCTCCTCGACCGCTCCAGCAAACTCTTCACCCTCGACAACCTCGGCCTCACGCGCTCGCAGCGCAATATCCTCAACAGCACGCTTGATTCGCCCGGCGGGCTGATCCTCTTCACCGGCCCGACTGGTTCCGGCAAAACCGCCACTATGTACACCTGCCTGCAGAAACTCAACGACGGCCGCCGCAAGATCAACACCATTGAAGACCCGATTGAATATGCCGTGGATGGCGTGCGGCAATCGCAGGTGAACCCGGTGATCGGGCTGGGCTTCTCGGAGCTTTTGCGCTCCGTGATGCGCCAGGCGCCCGATGTGATCATGATCGGCGAAATCCGCGACCCGGAGACCGCGAGCATCGCGATCCGCGCCGCCAACTCCGGCCACCTCGTGCTCGCGACGATCCACGCCGTCGCCGCGGCCGGGGCGATTCACTCCATGCGCGCCCTGGGCGTGCACCCGCATTTCCTGGCGACCGCCCTGCGCTGCATCGTCGCCCAGCGGCTCGTGCGCACGCTCTGCCCGGCGTGCAAGACCTGCTTCGATCTCGCCGACGCCCCGCACACCTTTGATGAAGTGGCTCCGTTCCTTTCCGAGGGGGAAGGCAAACTGCTCTGGGCCGCGCGCGGCTGCCCGGAATGCCTGATGACCGGCTACGCGAGCCGCACCGGCGTCTTTGAACTCCTGCCGATCACGCGCGACCTGCGGAACCTGATTTCCGAAAACCACACCGTGCAGGAAATCCGCACCCAGGCCGCACAGGAGAAAATGCTCGAATTCCGCCACGCGGCAATGCTCAAAGTCGCCCACGGCGAAACCAGCACCGAAGAAGTCTTCCGCGCCATCCCGACCGAGCACCTGGTTTCCGAGGATTAGGCGCAGAGCGTTCGATCGGCGGGACGAAGATGCGGTAAACTGGGCCGCATGGCGGCAGATGCGGTCGAGCGCGTGAGGAGTGATCCCGGGGACCGGGGGGCGGTGTGTCCGGTGTGCGGCTATGACCGGCGCGGGGCGACGGGGGAGCGGTGCACGGAATGCGGGACGGTGGTGGGAGCGGGGGTGCGGTCACGGATACCGTGGGTGGGGCGAAGCTATACAGGGCGGGTGCGGGCGTATGTCCGGACAAGCTGGATGGTGGTGCGGCATCCGGGGATGCTGGCGGAAGAGACGCGGTGGCGGGTGAGTCGTCGCGACGCGGTGCGGTTCTACTGGGTGTCGGTGGTGCTGGCGACGCTGATCGGGACGGGAATGTTCGCGGCGGCGTTTGCGTTTCGGGGTAGGTGGTGGGCGGGGTTGGCGCCGGAGCAAGGGGGCCACTTGTTTGGTACCTATGTACCATGGCCTTACCAACCGATCGCGGCGCCGATGTTCGTTCTCTGGGATAGCTGGCTCACGCTGATCCCTGTGGCCATCAGTCTTCTAACGGGAAACTTGCTTTCAACAAGCATGTTTCGCTGGCTTGTCGGGACAGGTGAAGGAGACAAATTAACTCAACGGCGGACCCGCCGGGTGGGGTTCTACCATTCAGGGCTTGGTGTTTGGCTGGTATTGCTTCTGGGGGTGTGGGGAATTTCGGAAGCGATTCTTCAGGAAGCGCCCGATTGGCTGGGGAAATTCCTTGATGGCTGGTTGGAGACCTCGTTATTGATCTTGCGATGGATTGTTCCCCTGGTTGCGGGAATTCTGTTTCTTTTTTCGACGGCGGTTTTCCTCGTGCGGGCGCAGGAAAGGCCGGTTAGGTTCTTGAAACTGCGAATGTACCTGCTGGTTGTGAGCGGGCTTGCATTCGTTCCATTTTGTGCAGAGGAAATCGCTAGGAATAATGACTATTCCTGGAGCGAGTCGCTTTGGGGAGAGGTTACCAACGCTGGCACTGCTGTGACAGGGTTAGCGGCTCTGGTCGCCGCGGTGATGGCGTTCTGGTGCCTTGTTTCTAAAAGAAAACGGGCGCAAATCGCTCGTGCATGGACGGTAGTCCTAACTTTTCCGGCGGTGCTCATCATCATTTGGCCCGTCATTGCGGTAGTCGCATTCTGGGTGTGTGGCTATCTGGCGATTGGGGTTGCCTCGATGTTGCGGCGGTAAGAGAGCTTGGGATTTCACTTAGGCACCGCGGCCGGGCCGCCCTCTAGGTGCCCGCGCCAGGCGGCGCCAAAGACAAAGTCCGGCTGGCCGCGGAACCGATCCGTAGATTTGCCGGGAGCCAGTCTCGCACTATCGTCAACACCGTTTTCCCCAACGGACCAGACTGTCGGGCCGCCAGGATCGACGCGGTATCGCAGCGGTTTGTCTGCGGCGTCGAACGGATCCGTTGGGATTCGAGAAAGAAACTCAGGCATCAATTCTGTAGCGTCGATGGGAAAATGGCCGTATACCTCGCGGAACAGATAGGAGGCCAAGAGGATGGAAGCCGCTCGGCGGAAGGCGACGGTCCGTGCGTGGAGCGCGTAAACACGGCGGAGATCGAGGGTATTAGGGGAGTAGGGTTGAGTGAGTTCAGCGAGGCGATCTTGAGGCTCTGGTGGTGCGGGAGGGACGAATGCCTTTGATTCAGGATAATTGTGTGCTGCGGCAATCGGATACTGCGCCGCATCGTTTGCCAGCCCAACAGCCTCGTCGTCGTCCTCAATAGGTGATAGGAGCCAAGTTTTATTGGGGCGGAACTGGGAGACGGAGGAATCAAGAAACACGGTTTCGCCGGCCCACGTGTACTCAAATCCGCTCGAATTGAAATCTTTTTGAGATTCAGCGAGTAATTTCTTGGCTTCGGACTGGGTCGCGGGGTTCCTGAAGTCGGCAGCCGGTAGCAGGCGTTCGATCGTCTGGAGGGCAATGGAAGAGTCTGCAATGGCTACAAGGTGTTCGATAAGCAGCCCATTGTGATCAAAGATAGAGGAACTCGATAGAATCATCCTCACGTTTTGAAACGCGTCTGCATCGCGGTGCCGGGTACCATCGACAATTGCGAGCTCGGCCAGCAGCAGTGCAATATCGCGTGCGGGGGATAGTCGAAAACTATCGTGGCCATAGTAGAAGCTATAGGCCAGGGGCCATGCGTATCGGTTGCGGGCCGCGGCAAGATCGAGGTCTTCGAAGGCGGACTGATGTTCACGGGCGATTCGTTCCCATTGAGAGACTTGCCTGTCGGAAGGAGTGATGGTCTGCAGATCGAGAGCGGTGGTTGGAGAAATATCATCGGTATCGTCGCGGGTGAGCCGAAATTCAGAGAGGGCTCGCAGAAACGGCGCCACCGCATCCTGGTCGGCGGGGATTTTTGTGGGGTCGGGGAGGTCGGCGGCGGTGGCGGGGAGGCCCAGGGCGTGGAGGTGGGCGCGGGCGTTGGCGAGGCGATGAGACGCTTCGACGCCCCAGGCGAGGCGGAAGGAGAGCAGGGCGGCGGGTGGGATCAAGAGGATCAGGGCGGCGTTGCGGAAGAGGCGTTTGAGGCGGGTTTTGGTGCGGTGACGCATGGGTTAAGTGTGGGATGTGAGGCGGGCGGGGTCAAGAGAATGAATTTGAGATTACAGATTTGAGGTTGAGGGTTCAGAATTGAAACATGATCGGAAGATGATGGCGGGAGTGGGTGTTTTTCGGGGGAAACGCCGTTTTTGGAGAGGGAAGATGATGCCGAGATGATGGTGGCGATTTTGCGGGGTTTGACCTGTGGCGGGCGTACGATGCTGACCGATACGCAGGGCGAGGCGATCCACGGCGGGTTGCCGGCATTTTATGAAAGGATGCTTATGTCTTCCATTTCTCCGGTGAGTTCCAGCGGCAGTTCGTATCCCACACCCCCCAAGCCCGCGGCAGCGGCTCCAGCGAAGCCTCCCGCGAGTGACCCTGACCACGACGGCGATGTCGACGGCAAGGGATTGGATGTGAAGGGCTGAGGCAAGTGGCGCGGTACCAGCGCGAAGCGGAGGCCTTGAGCGGCCTCCGCTTTTTTGCGCCAGCCACGGGAAGGCGCGCATAAAACTGGAATTGGGCGGAGGGCGTAGGGGTGGCGGGGAGCTACTCGATTGGGGGGCGATATTGGCCGATAATGAGGGGGTGTGAACTGAAATGTGGCTATTGGCCATTTTTGCGCAGGATGAGGAATCTGAATCATGGACAAGCGGGCAAAGCGGGCGTTGATCACGGGGATTACGGGGCAGGATGGATCGTATCTCGCGGAGATGCTGCTGAAGAAGGGGTATGAAGTTCACGGCCTGATTCGGCGGTCGAGTTCGTTTAACACGGACCGGATCGATCATATTTATCAGGATCCGCACGCGCCGCATCCGAAGATGACGCTGCATTTTGGGGATTTGACGGATGGTTCGGGGTTGCGGGAGGTGCTTTCGCAATCCAAACCGACGGAGGTTTACAACCTCGGGGCGCAGTCGCACGTGCGGGTGAGTTTTGACATGCCGGTGTATTCGGTGCAGACGGATGCGATCGGGACGATCATGCTGCTCGAAGCGCTGCGGGACCTGGAGGAATCGACGGGGTATCCGGTGAAGTTTTATCAGGCGAGCAGCTCGGAGATGTTTGGGAAGGTGGCCGAGACGCCGCAGCGGGAGACGACGCCGTTTCATCCGCGATCGCCGTATGCGTGTGCGAAGGTGTATTCGTTCTGGCAGGTGGTGAATTACCGCGAGAGCTACGGGATGTTTGCGGTGAATGGGATTTTGTTCAACCATGAATCACCGCGCCGGGGGGAGACGTTTGTGACGCGCAAGGTGACGCGGGCGGCGACGCGGATCAAGCTGGGGCTTCAGGAGAAGCTGTTCATGGGGAACCTGGATGCGAAGCGCGACTGGGGGTTTGCGGGGGATTATGTGGAGGCGATGTGGCTGATGTTGCAGCAGGAGAAGCCGGACGATTTTGTGATCGCGACGGGAGAGACACACAGCGTGCGGGAGTGGATTGAGGAGTGCTTCGGGATCCTGGGGCTGGATTGGAAGAAGCATGTGGAGACCGATGCGCGGTACCTGCGGCCGGCGGAGGTGGATTTGCTTTTGGGGGATGCAACGAAGGCGAAGCAGGTGTTGCATTGGGAGCCGAAGGTGAAGTTTAAGGAACTAGCGAAGATGATGGTGGAGGCGGACATGAAGATGGCGGAGCGGGAAAAGGTGCTTCACGAGCACGCGAAGGGAAGCAGGTAATTGGGTTAATTCGGTCATTGGGTTCATTGGGACTTCGGGGCCTGGCGGGGAGGTTGCGCGCGGTTTGGGGATCTGATCCGGTCTTTTGAAATGAATTTGAGGTGCACGGTCCTATAAGGTATGGGTCATCAGTCTCGCTTGCGCCGGAGTGGCTAAGTTAACGTCGTAGTTGGTAAAAAAGAGAAAATATAAATGTTAAAATGGGAAAGTTTTTTTGGGGTGATAGCTGATAAATAGGGGCATGTAGCACGCAGGGTCGCACGAGTTCAGTCAACCTCGGACAGGTGTGATTGAAAAACGCCCCGCGGCTTCAAATGCTCCGGCTCGGAGTGGCCGGTTCCTGACACTGTATTGCCTGCGTGTGGAATCTCGCTGGCGATCCCTGATCCAGGAGTTTTCACACATGGCCTCCACGAGCCTCACCCAGTCCTCCACCAATGCGGTTGTTGATTCGATCCTGCTGCGTTTCATCGCGCCGCTGTTTTCCGGCGATCGATCCGGGTCACGCGCCCTGATCGCCGAAGCATTTGAGGAGGGTCTTTCCGCGGAAGAGATTCTGATGCAGATCGTCTGGCCGACGATGGAGAAGGTACAGGGGATGTACCGGGCGGACCGGATCAACACGGGGATTCATCATATGGCGTCGCGGCTGTTGCGGATGCTGGCGGACCAGCTGGCGTTGCGGCTGCCGCGTGCCGAGCGTAATGGGCGGACGATGCTGGTGGTCTGCTCGCCTGGGGAACCGGAGGAATTGGGGGCGCAGGTGACCACGGACATTGCGGAGGCCCGCGGCTGGACGGTGCACTTTGCGGGCGGCGGGGTGCCGAACGATGAGATCGTCGGATGGATCGGGCAGCTTCAGCCGCAGGTGCTGATGGTGTATGGCACGGTGCCGTCGGGAGCGCCGATGGTGCGGCAGCTGATTGACCTGCTGCACGATGTGGGGATTTGTCCGAAATTGCAGATTATCTGCTCGGGCGGGGTGTTTAACCGCGCCGAGGGACTGGCGGAGGAAATCGGGTCGGACCTGTTTGCGCCGGATCCGCTGGATGCGCTCAAGATTCTGCAGGCGTATCCGCACACGCGAGCGACGGCGGAGCAGCAGACGGTCGGCCGGAAGCGTCGGATCAAGAAGGCCCGCGCGGAATAAGGAGCGAGAGGGCGAAACAAACCACCCAGGCGCGCAAGGAAGCGCGGGATCGCAGGGATGGTCATGGAGGGCGTCTTTGAGGCACGGAGGCCGGCAGGATGCCAGGGCAAGAGGCGGTTGCGCTTGGAAGCGCAGCTGCCTCTTTTTTTTTTTTGAGGGGAAGCGCCGAACGAGGGGGCTTCGGAGGTTATGGCTGATGTGCGTGGCGGAGGGCTTCCTGGCCCTTTCGGATGGCGTCGACGTGGGCGTCGGTGAGGGAGCGGGGGCTGCGTTCCTTTTCGTGGATGGCGCGTTTTACGCGCGGCTCGGCGCCTTCTTTTCCGGGATAGGTGTAGACGACGAAGTTGGCGTGGCCCTGGCGGGCGATGATCTGCTGGTATTCCTTGGCGCCGGATTCGGAGGAGGTGGTGCCCAGCACGGCGAGGACTTCGGCGGCGCTTGTGGTTTCGTTGCGGAGGGGGGCGACTTCGAGGGTGGCTTCGCGGCCACGGGCCATTTCGATGAGCACTGATCGCTGATGCCGCATGCAGATGCGGACGAGTTCTTCGACGGAGGGCATGAGATGGGTGTCATCACGATGGGGGCGGCCCAAGGCGCGGTGCAGGGCTTGTTCGGCGAGCACCGGGAGATGGGCGAGCGAATCAATGAGGTCGAGGCGGAAGCTTTCAGCCCAGTGGCCATAGGCGGAGCCCATCATGCGGGCGTCCTGCGGGTTGCAGGGCTTCTGGCAGGTGAGGCAGATCGTGCGGTTGGTCTTGAGGCCGATGCGTTCCCAGAAGGTCGGCTGGAGCTTCAGGACATTGGCACAGAACGGGCAACGCGGAGCATGGTCGGGCATGGTGCGTACTCCCTTATTCGATTTTTTCATTCACCCAACGGCCGTAGAAATGTGTGCGGCCGGATTCCGCCCGGGGGCGGAGAAGATCTGCGCCCATGTTGTAGCGCGCGGGGGTGGCGGAAGCAATCAAATTCCGGAAGAAAATCTAAAAAAATCGATATGTGTGGGCGGGGGCTGGGTTTCAGGCGGGCCTTAGTTGCCAATGAGCTTGCGGTCTTCGATGTTGATGATCATGTCCTTGTCGTCGTTGCTGTAGGCGTGGAACATGCGGCCGGTGAGGACGGAGAGCTGGTCGAGCATTTTTTTCTGGAGTGCGGGCGTGTCCTGTTCACTGGTGAGGCCGGCGGGGATGTGGGAGGAGATCTTGGTGCCGGCCTCATCGCCGGGGTAGAGACGGTTTCCATCGCGGTCGACGACCTTCACGTAGGCTTCGGCGAAGCCTTCGGTAACGGATTTTTCTTCGGACCTGGCGACGTCGAGCTCTGTGAGGCGGACGACGATGACGGCATCGGCGCCGACGGCACGGGCGATCTGGGCGATGGACATGGCCTTGAACTGGGCGGGGTCGCGCTGCTGGAGATCGACGATGGAACCCTGGGGGACGAGGAATTCGGTGGCGCGGTATTTCACGAGGTGGGCACCGATTTTGTCGGCGAGCGTGGTGGGGAAGGTGGGCGGGGGGGTGACGGTTTCGGCGACATCCACAAGGACGGCGACGTGCTGCTTTTTGTTGATTTTATAGAGGGCGTCCTGGGAGCCATTGCCGGCGGCGAGTGCGGCGAGCTGGCATCCGGCGAGGGAGAGGGCCAGCAGCGCACAGGCGAAGATCGATTTGCCACGGTTTTTCAGGGGGGCCATCACACACCTCCGTTGCGGAAGCGTTGCCGGCGCTGCCGCGGATTCACGCCACACTATACTGTTCCTTCGGGTTCCCTGGGGGTTGGATTTTCCCCGCGTTTTTTGCGATTAATGTTCGTAAAAGTGTCCGACGAGCTGGTCGGCGAAGGCTTCGAGCGTGTGGAGGCGCACGGCGGCTTCGTTGGTTTGCGTGGGGTCGAGCGGGCGGGAGAGGGGCCAGAAGGCGTCGACGAGGCCGGTCCAGGCGGGCGGGGGTGCGGGGGCAGCCGGCGGGGGCGCGGGGGCGTCGCTTTGGTAGATTTTGCAGAGGGCCCGGAGGTCGCCCTGCATGTTGCTGTATTTAAGCACTTTGCGCGAGGTGTAGGAGAGGACTTCGACGTACAGGACGCGATCGACGCCGAAATGCTTGCCGACGGCATCGCCGGAGAGGGCCTGCCAGTTGAGGGTGTCGTCCTGCCAGTTCATGACGATCTGGGGGTTCAGGAGCTGGACGGTGGGGAGGTGCTCGCGGAATTGCGCGGTGATGAAACTGGAGATTTCGTCGCGGGCGCCGGTGTATTCGTTGGCGGCGGCGGGGGGGACGTAGACAACAATGGCGACGGATTTGTTGTTCAGGCCGGCGTAGGGGGAGCCATAGGGGGGTGTGCGGCCGGCTTCGCGCGGGGTGAAGAGCCCGCAGCCGGCGAGGAGGAGCGGGAGCAGCAAAGCCGCACGGGCGACAGAGTTAGAACGCATGAGAATCTCCGGTGGGGGAATATTAGCTGGAACGGAGCGATCACGCCACGACGGGGGCCTTTCAAACGGGCGCGAGGCGGGGATAATTCGGCGCATGGAATTGAGTGCGAAGTTGCGGCGGCTGCCAACGCGGTATGTGGTGATCGGGATGCTGTTTATCCTGGCGCTCGCGGGCTGGGTGGAAGGCGTGTGGCTTTTTCCGAATTATGGAGCGGGGGACGATGAGGCGTCGTATCTGCTGGCGGCGAAGGGATTGGCGCTGCGAGGGGATCCGGTGCATGCGAATCCGGATGAACTGGCATTTGTGCCGGAGCACATGATTGAATCGGAGCCGGGGAAGTATTACCCGATTTATCCGATTGGTTATCCGATGCTGGCGGCGGTGGGGTATGGGATTGGGGGAGCGGTAGGGGCTTTTTATGTGAATCCGGTGTGCGTGGTGGCGGCGCTGGTGGGGGTGTTTTTTCTGGCGCGGTTTTTGGTGGGGGATCTTTTTGGTCTGGCGGCGGTGTTTTTTCTGGGGCTGAATCCGGCGGTGCTTTATTACGGGGTGACGCCGGTGTCGCATGTTTCTGATCTGGCGTGCGCGGTCTGGTGCGCGGTGGCGGGTTATGCGTGGTTCCGCCGGCCGGCGTGGTGGAAGGCGGCGGCGGCGGGGTTGCTCGCGGGGTATGCGGTGTCGATACGGTATACCGAGGCGCTGCTGGCGCTGCCCTTGGGGTATCTCCTGGTGATGCGCGGATGGGAGAATTGGAAGGCGCGGAGGGCGGTGGGTGCGGAGGTTTTTGGCGGAGCGATCAGCATGACGGTGGCGGGCGTTGTGGCGCTTGTGCCGTTGCTATGGTTCCATGGGCATGCGTTTGGATCGATCTGGAGAACGGGGTATTCGTTCACGGGGCACTCGTCGGCGTTTTCTTGGGATTATTTTGCGACGCATGCGCTTTATGCGGTGAAGACGCTGAGCCAGATGCCTTTTGGTGTGTCGCTGTTTTTTCCGCTGGGGCTGGTTGGACTGGGCTGGGGGCTGGCGCGAAGGAGAAGGGAGGCGATGTTTCTGATGTTGTGGTGCGTGCCTGGGTTGCTCTTGTATATGGCGTATTACTGGATCATTGTGGATGATTCGGGAGGGTGGCTGGTTTCGCGGGGGACGGTGTTGTATGTGCGGCTGTATTTGACGCTGTATCCGTCTTTTGTCATTGCGGGATTGATGGTTCTTTCAGGTGTGATCGGGCCGCGGTTTTGGCGAGGGATTGTGGTTGCGGCGGGGGTGGTTCTGCTGGGGATTGTGCAATTTTATCTGACGCCGGAGGCGTGGTGGCAATATGAGGGGACGGCGGTTTCCGATCAGGCGGCGACGCAGCTGGTGCGGGGGCATTTGCGTCCGGATGCGGTGATTGTTGCGGACGGGTATGCGGCATATTCGCTGGTGTATTACACGGACATGACGGTTTTTTATCCGAGTTATTTTGCGGCGGATTGGGTGCGGCGGCACCTGGAGCCTGGCGATGCGGCGGCGGGGTCGCCGGCATTTTGGAATCCGTTGCGGCGGGAGCGGTTTGCGGCGATCGCGGGGAAAAAGTCGGGTGAAGAACTTGACGCGCTATTTGCGGAGCGGCTGCTTTTTTATGCGCGGCAGGGGAAGCAGGTGGGGCTGGTGGTAAGCAGCGAGTCGAAGCCATGGTATCAGATGCTGGAGGGTGCGTTTACGCGGGAAGTGATCGCGGAGGATTCGAAGCATCACGTGGTGCTGTTTGAATTGAAGCCCAAGGCGGGGGCGGTGGTCAGGTGAAGATGCGGACGGGGAGGCAGGCGATTTCGGCGGGGAGGGCAGATTGGAGTTTTTTGGAAAGAGCGTCGGCGGCGGCGCCTGAATCGCAGAGGGTGAAGAGGGTGGAGCCGGAGCCGGTCATGTGGACTTTTGCGGCGATGATGGTAGCGGCGCGGTCGCGGAG
>Ga0265314_10003098_pt1 | contig 16368 bp, 26 predicted proteins | sample 4126metaG_FD_203106 | JGI IMG/M metagenome (GOLD analysis project Ga0265314, IMG submission 203106) | Rhizosphere microbial communities from Carex aquatilis grown in University of Washington, Seatle, WA, United States - 4-1-26 metaG | ecosystem: Host-associated > Plants > Roots > Rhizosphere >... | reverse complement strand
GCCTGAATGTGGCAAATACCATACGGCACATTCTTGCGCTCGCGTTTTTTGAATTTCTTGTTCTTGCCTGCCTTGCCGGCTCCGGCCTTTTGCTCTGCTTTTGCCATTAGGTCTTAGCACTCGCTTTCTTCTTGCCTGCAACCGTGCCCTTACGAGGGCCCTTGCGAGTGCGGGCGTTAGTGTGGGTGCGCTGGCCGCGAACCGGCAACGAACGACGATGCCGCGTACCGCGATAGCTTTGAATGTCGATCAGGCGCTTGATGTGCATCTGGGTGTCTTTGCGAAGATCGCCTTCGACATCCCCTTCATCTTCGATCACCTGACGGATGCGATTGACCTCTTCTTCGCCAAGATCCTGGATCTTCTTGAAGGCATCAACATTCGCCTTCTGAAGGATCTTGAGCGCGCGCGGGTCGCCGATCCCGTAGATGTATGTGAGTGCGATCCGAGCCTGCTTATTGCGGGGCAGATCCACTCCAGCAATACGTGCCATTTGAATTCCTTTACTGCTTCTGGTTAGGTGCCTCCGGCATAGCGCCGGTTCGCACGGGTGATTCGGAAATCTTCCAGAGGTTCAACGCAAGCCTTGATTCAAGCTAACTAGCCTCTTGCCGGAGATCAGTGAACAGTGGACGGTGATCAGTTGGTTTTTGCTGCGACTTACTTACAACTGATTCCTTGCCTTCGTGCTTTTACTGCCGGCCTGGAAGAATCCGTGCCTGCCAGGACTTGCTTATCCCTGGCGCTGCTTGTGCTTTGCGTTTTCGCAGATGACCCGCACAACACCTTTGCGGGTAATCACCTTGCACTTGACGCAAATCTTTTTGACTGATGCCCGGACCTTCATTGTTTTACTGCCCTTCTCCACGCTCAAAATCGAAGCGCGAAAATCATTACTACAGCTTTCAGCTCTCAGCCTCCAGCTATCAGATCACCCTGCTTAACAATGCCGCAGTTGCGGCACGATGAAGCTTAGGGCTGAAAGCTGACGCTTATTTGTAGCGGTACACAATTCTGCCGCGATTCAAGTCGTAAGGACTCAGTTCAACTGCCACGCGGTCGCCGGGAAGAATGCGGATGAAGTTCTTGCGCATGCGCCCCGAAACATGGGTCAGCACCTCGTGATTATTCTCGAGCTTGACCTTGAACATGGCGTTGGGCAGCGTTTCCGTCACCACTGCCATTACCTCAATCGCGTCTTCCTTCGACAAACTGTATCCCACTTCTGGCGGCGCTTGTGCGCTGCCTTGCTCATGGACCGAGAATCGTTACTCGGTCAGAATTCTTGCACCGGTGTCCGTCACCGCAACCGTGTGCTCAAAATGAGCGCTCATGCTTCCGTCCTTGGCAACCGCGGTCCAACCGTCGTCCAATACCATCACGTCCGGCCCGCCGGCGTTTACCATCGGCTCAATCGCAATCACCATGCCAGGCCGCAATTTCATGCCGCGGCCTGCCATCCCGTAGTTGGGCACCTGCGGATCCTCGTGCATCTGAACGCCGATGCCATGACCCACAAAATCTCGAACTACCGAAAAACCCTCGCCTTCAACCACACCTTGCACCGCAGCGCCTACATCGCCCAAAGTCGCTCCGGGCTTGACCGCCGCGATTCCCGCCTGCAGCGACGCTTCCGTCACCTTCAGCAATCGGGCCTTGTCCTTATCGATCGCGCCCACCGGAACAGTAATGGCTGCGTCGCCATAATAGCCATCGACCACTACGCCGAAGTCGACCGAAACGATATCGCCCTCTTCAAGCACGCGCTTGGGTGATGGAATCCCGTGCACCACTTCACTGTTGACTGAAGTGCATAGCACGCAAGGATAACCGTGATAGCCCTTGAACGCTGCTTTGACTCCCAACTCTTTCAAGCGGGCTTCAGCAGCTTTCTCAAGGTCGTAAGTTGTGGCTCCGGGCTTGACTTGCGCACGCACGAGTTCGAGCACCTCGCGAACCACCCGGCCCGCGCGGCGCATCTTTTCAATTTCCTGCTGCGATTTGAGTACTACTGCCAAACTGTTTTGCCCAATCCCTTACAAACGCACAACACCACCGTACGGCTGCGTTAACCCCGCAACCTTTCTACGGCGGCAACAATTCCGGCCGCGATTGCTGCAATCGGCCGGTCTCCATCCACTTCAGCGAAACGTCCCTGCCCCCGATAGTGATCGACGACAGGAGCAGTCAAGGCCGCATACGCACGCATGCGTTCCTTGAAAACTTCTTCCGTGTCATCGGCTCGCAGGACCAGCGCCGCTCCTTCTACATCGCAAAACCCATCCTTTTTAGGAGGATTCATGTAAACGTTGTAGATGGTCTGGCAGACAGGACAATTCCGGCGCCCGGTAATCCGGCGCAATAACTGATTATAGTTCACTTGGATGCTGACGGCAACCACTGGAAGCGACTCCACCTGAGTCGCCAGCCGACCGTCGAGCCAGTGGGCCTGCCCCAGAGTTCGCGGGAAACCGTCGAGAATGTATCCGCGGACAGTGTCGGGCTCCAGGAGCCTGACCGCGACCATCTCGTTGACCAGCGAATCGGGCACGAGTTCGCCGCGACCCATGATCTCTTTGGCTACCCGGCCCAGTTGCGTACCCTGAGCCACATTGGCACGCAACAGGTCACCGGTCGAAATCTGCGGAATACCCCACAATTTGACCAACTCCTTGGCCTGGGTTCCCTTACCCACGCCCGGTGCGCCCAACAAAAGAATTGGGCCGGGCTGGATCTTTCGACCCAAATCCCGGCCCTGATCGACTGCCGTAATAGATGAAGACGACATTACCAGGTTTTCCTTCCGCGTATGCGACCGGAGCGCGGGGAAAAGCCGTCATAATGGCGCATGATCAGCTGCGATTCGATCTGGTTGACCGTATCCATGGCCACACCCACCACAATAAGCAGTGATGTGCCGCCAAAGTAGAAGTTCACGTTCATACCGTGAATCATCCAATTCGGCAAGTTTTCGAAGACCCGACCAATCAACCAAATCTTGTCGAACCGAATTCCAGAGATAAGAAACGTAGGCACCATCTGCACCACGATCAGATACAGTGCGCCTACAAGCGTAATACGGGTAAGAATGTCATTGATGAAGTCGGAAGTGCGCTTGCCTGGACGGATTCCGGGAATAAATGAACCCGACTTGCGGAAGTTGTCCGCAATATCGTCCGGCTTCATGATGATCGACACGTAGAAATATGCAAAAAAGATGATTCCCAGCATGTCGAGCAGCTCGTACCAGGGATAGCCGGGCTGCAGCGCTTGAAGGATGGGCTGAATAAGACGATTGTTCTGCACCCACTCCAGCGAGCCAAGCAGCAAGGGCGCCGACAAAAGAGAGCTGGCGAAGATGATGGGCATGACACCGCCCGAGTTCACCTTCAGAGGCAAGTGGCTGGACTGGCCGCCCATCATGCGACGTCCGATAATGCGACGTGCACTTTGAATGGGAATGCGCCGTTCACTGCGCTCGACAAACACAATAAAGGCCACAACGGCAATCATGCCCGCAACCAGGCCGAGAGCGATAAGGAAGGTCAACGGACCCCAGGCGTCAGCTTGAACCTTTTGTACCAGTTCGACCACACCGTGAGGCAGGCCGGCAACAATACCCGCAAAAATGAGCAGGCTCATGCCGTTGCCGATGCCGCGATCGGTGATCTGCTCACCAAGCCACATGATGAATGCGGTTCCTGTGGTGAGTGTGATGACGGTCATGATGACGAAGCCCGCACCGGGATTGAGTACCAGCCCCTGACGGGTGAGAATAGCCGCGATACCAATGGACTGCATGGCACCGAGAATGACCGTCATGTAACGGGTCCACTGGGTAATCTTCCGGCGGCCTAGCTCGCCTTCCTTTTGTATGCGCGCCAGCGGCTCGTACACCACGGTGAGCAACTGGAAGATGATGGACGCGGTGATGTAGGGCATAATGCCCAGGGCAAAGATGGTCATGCGGCGCAGAGTACCGCCGCTGAACAGATCCATGAGTCCGAGTGCGGAGCCGCTCTGCTGGTTGAACATCAACTCCAGCTGATGAGCGTTCACGCCAGGGGTGGGAATCCACGCACCAAGTCGGTAGACGGCGAGAATGCCAAAGGTGAAGAGTACGCGCTTGCGCAGGTCTGGAATCCGGAATATGTTCAGGAATTTCTCAAGCATCTTTGCTTATCCGCTTCAGGCTTGGCCGCCAGGGGTGCAGGCGTCAAAAGCCGCGAGAATCTGTTAAAACCACACCAAACAATCTTACGGCAAAATCAGGGTAAAAGTGGCCTATACAGCTCCCGGCACACCCCTCGCTCACTCCAAGCCGTGCTGCCTTGACTGTGACCGATCGGTGGTGCTGGAACCCCGAGTTTGCCTTCGTGCTTTTCCGGATTCAATGAGAGATTAACGAAACCGGTGGAGCACTGAACGTGCGTTACATCACAAATGTTTCCAGCGAAAATTTTCCGAGACGAAATCACTTTGAATCAGAGATTTGCCTCGCTAATCATTTTCGCCGTCAAGCTCGAATGCCCCGGGCCTTCTTCGCATTTGCTGAAGAATCGGTCCGGGGCACTTAAAAACAGGTGGAGCTTAAGCCTTTGCCGGCGCTTCAACTCCGCCAAGAACTAAAGCCTTGCCGCCGGCCTTTTCGATCTTTTCGACCGCCGACTTTGAGAACTTGTGCGCCTGGATGGTGATGGCCGACTTGAGCTCGCCCGAACCGAGAATCTTGATGAGAGCGTTCTTCTTCGAAGAGAGTCCAAGCTTCTTGTAGTCTTCGAGGTTGATTTCCTTCACTCCGAGCTCCGCGATCCGGTCGAGATTGATGACCGCGTACTCGGTGCGGAAGATATTCGTGAAGCCGCGCTTGGGCAAACGGCGATGCAGCGGCATCTGGCCGCCTTCAAAACCTCGCATCAGGCTGAAGCCGGAACGCGAGCCCTGGCCCTTATGGCCGCGAGCGGAAGTTTTGCCCATGCCGGATCCCATGCCCCGGCCAACACGCTTGCGCCCAGTGTTTGCATTCTTGGGCGAGCGCAAATTCGATAGATTCTTAGCCATGATTCTCCTCGCTATAGCGCCGGAAGGATGAATTCCCGCCGACTCGCGTTTCAGGTGCAGGTGTCAGGGATCAGATATCAGGGGTCAGTTGGTTCTTGCTTCGTCAGCCACAGTGCAACTGCAGTCGTATTTGCTGATCCCTGAGCCGTGAAACCTGAGCCCTGGTTCTTAGTCTTCCAGAATCCGCACCAGGTGCGGAATTGCCTTGACCATGCCGCGGATCGAATCGTTGTCGACGCGCTCCACGACCTGGTTGAGCCGGGTAAAGCCGAGACCCTTGACCACCAGCTTATGCTTCAGCGGCGTGGAGTTCTTCGACCTGAAATATTGAATGCGAATCTTTTTGATCGCCGGTGCGGACTTGGCCGCAGCCTTCTTCTTGGTAGTGGTCTCCGCCATGGTTTACATCTCCTCCACGGTCTTGCCGCGCATGGTCGCAACATCGGCCTTATCGCGCAGCTGGACCAGCGCGTCGAAGGTGGCCTTGACCACGTTGTGCGGGTTGGGAGAGCCGAGGCTCTTGGTGAGCACGTTCTGCACACCGGCCGAGGTCATGACCGCGCGCACCGCGCCGCCGGCGATAACACCCGTGCCCTCAGGGGCGGGCTTTAGCAGAACCTGGCCCGAGCCGAAGCGGCCGAGCACCTGGTGCGGAATCGTGGTTTCTGTCAAGTTGATCTTGAACAGATTCTTCTTGGCCGACTCGATTCCCTTGCGGATGGCCTGCGGGACCTCTTTAGCCTTGCCGGAACCGTAGCCAACCACGCCCGAGGCAGCGTCTCCGACGACAACCAGCGCGGCAAACGACATGTTCTTGCCGCCCTTCACCACTTTAGTCACGCGATTGATGGCCACCACCTGATCCTTCAGGTTGTACTGGTTGGCATCGATTTTCTTTTTCAACATCGTCATTGCTTTCGTCTCTTCTCTGAGCTTTCAGCCATCAGCTTTCAGCTCTCAGCCTCATTCGGCCTGATTAAACGATCTCAACTTTGCACCGGACAGCTGATAGCTAAAAGCTATTAGCTGTCTTTAGAATTCCAGACCCGCCTCGCGCGCTGCATCGGCCAAGGCCTTGATGCGCCCGTGATACAGGAAGCCGCCGCGATCGAAAACCACCTTCTTGATGCCCTTCTCGATGGCGCGCTCGGCAACGGCTTTGCCGATCTCCTTGGCCGAAGCCACGTTGCCGCCGGTCTTGAGCTTCATCTGCAGCGACGAGGCCGAGACAAGGGTCGCACCGCTCTGATCGTCGATCACCTGCGCGTAAATGTGGTTCAGTGAACGGTATACGTTCAGCCGCGGCCGAACCGCGGTGCCGGCAAGCTTGGCACGGATGCGCACATGGATGCGTTTCCGAATTTCATTTCTCTTGGTCTGCGTAATCATGTCTTCTCTCACCTATCAGCGGAACCGCCCAACGGCCCCGTTCGGATTGTCAGGGTTCAGGGGTCAGTGATCAGGGGTCAATCATTCTTGCTCTCGTTTACCATTTCAACTGATCCCTGAAACCTGATACCTGTTCCCTGCTTTATTTCGCTCCGGTCTTGCCGGCCTTCTTCTTCAGTTTCTCGTCGCTATAGCGAACGCCCTTGTTCTTGTACGGATCGGGCTTGCGCAGTGAACGCATGTCGGCGGCCACCTGGCCGACTTTCTGGCGATCGATGCCGCTCACAGTCAGGTGCGTCTGCTTGGGATCGATTGCAACCTCAATGCCGGTGGGCAGCGGTAATTCGATGGGGTGCGAATAGCCGAGTGTAAACACGACCATGTTCTTGCCCTTTAATTCCGCGCGATAGCCGATCCCGACGATATCCAGTTCCCGGGTCCAGCCTTTGGTTACGCCATGCACAGCGTTAAACACGAGTGCGCGTGTAAGTCCGTGCACGGCTGCCTTGTCTTCGCTGCTGCGATTGACGTTGAGTACGCCGTCCTTTGTCTCAAGCGTAATGCCGTCGGCGATGAGTGCCGAGACCTTGCCCTTGGGACCTTCAACCAGGACCGTGTTGCCCTCAACCTTATACTTGACGCCCGCAGGCAGCGGGATCGGTTTCTTTCCAATTCGCGACATCGTCTCAATCCTTCAATTGGCTTGCGAGTCCCGAAAGAGCGAAGCTCCCTCGTTCCACTGCAGCCGTGCGGGCCTTAGACCCGGCAGCTTCTAGCTTTTAGCTACTAGCCCATTTCGCTTGAACCCTGCTCATCGCTCTCGCTTGATGAGCCATAGCTAACCGCTAGACACCAGTAGCTGTTCTTACCAAACTTCGCAGAGCAACTCTCCGCCGACGCCCTCGCGGCGCGCCTGACGGCCAGTCATCACGCCCTTGGGCGTAGTCATGATCGAGATGCCAAGACCACCCTGAACGCGCTTGATCTCGTCGCGGCCAATGTAGACACGGCAGCCGGGACGCGAGACCCGCGACAGGTCACGAATGGCCGACTCGGTTCCGCCGTACTTGAGGTACACGCGGAGGATCGGCTTGCCATCCTCTTCCTGGGTCTTGTAGTTCGAAATGTACCCTTCCTCTTTGAGAATGCGGGCAATTTCGGTCTTCAACTTCGAAGCCGGCACATCCAGCTTCTGATGACGCGCCCGGATTGCGTTCCGGATCCGCGCCAGAAAATCTGCTACTGGGTCACTCAGACTCATTCCTTCTCCTTCATCCCCCGTTCGCCCGCCATCTTGACGGGAACCTGCGGGAATGTCCAAAACCAGCTTCTAGCCGTTAGCTTCCAGCTCATCTTGCCTCGTCCAGCTCGTCATCCTGCTCGAGCGCCGCGAAGCTAACAGCTAGAAACTAGAGGCTGTTTCTTCTACCAGCTTGACTTCACGACGCCGGGGATTTCTCCCTTGAGCGCCAGCGCCCGGAAGCACAGACGGCATACGCCAAACTTGCGCAGAAAGCCTCTCGGCCTTCCGCAGAGCTGGCACCGGTTGTGCTTGCGGCAGCTGAACTTCGGCTTCCGCGCGTCTTTCACTCTCTTTGCAGTAGTTGCCATAATCCTCTTCAACTGCAGCTACTAGCTCTTAGCTATTAGCTGCTAGCTTCTTCCTTGCTGACTCCAGCTTCAGAATCTGCGGGAAAAGCCAATCTCGTTTCTGCTTCGACTGCTCGTTCTTCCTCGATGGAGCCAGAGGCCAAAAGCTAGCAGCTAGAAGCTGTCTTTATGCTCCCTGCCGGAAGGGCATTCCGAAGTGCTTCAGCAGCGCGCGCGCTTCGTTATCGTCCTTGGCCGTGGTCACAATCGTGATATTCATGCCCTTCAGCTTTTCCACCTTCGAGTAGTCGATCTCAGGAAAGATCAGCTGGTCGCGCAATCCGAGCGTGTAGTTGCCGCGCCCATCAAAACTCTTGGTCGATACGCCGCGGAAGTCGCGAACGCGCGGCAGTGCCGTTGAAATAAGCCGGTCAAGGAACTCATACGCCTTTTCGTCGCGCAGTGTAACCATGGCGCCGATCGACATACCGGCACGCACCTTGAAGGCCGCGATCGACTTCTTCGCCTTGGTCGTTACCGGCTTCTGCCCGGCCACCGCCATCAGATCCGCAACCAGCGGATCAAGAAGCTTGGTGTTCTGCGTGGCTTCGCCCAGGCCCATGTTGATGACGATCTTCTTGAGGGCCGGCACTGCCATCGGGTTCTCAAGACCCAATTCCTTCTGCAGAGCCTGCTTGATTTCCTTGTGATACTTCTCTTTCAACCTTGCTGCCATTTCTTTGCTCTCTTTCTTCCGGTGCCCGGAGTGGACCCGATGTCCGTATACCGCTGCGGAAGGTGCTCAATTTAGCTTTCAGCTATCAGCCGTCAGCTTTCAGTTCCGTCCCACCTCAACCCTACCTCTCGCTCGCCCAGAACACCGAGAGCTGGAAGCTGAAGGCTGAGAGCTGCTTCTCTACTTCTTCGTCGGCAGTGTCTGCCCGCACTTCTTGCAGACGCGCACGCGCACGTCGCCTTCCATCTTGCGGCCTACTCGAGCCGGGCCGCAGTTGGGACAAACCAACATGACGTTCGAAACGTTGATCGGCGATTCCTGCTCGGCGATGCCGCCCTTGGTGCGCTGGCGACTGGTCTTACTCGAAATCGTCTTCTTGACCACGCGAACGTGCTCAACCAGCACGGTGCCCTTGTCGGGGAACACGCGCAGTACGCGGCCCGTCTTGCCGCGATCAATGCCCGTGAGCACCTTGACCGTATCGTTGCGATGAATATTCAAACTCGGCATCTCTTCTCCATAGGGTTCAGGGTTTAGAGATCAGGGATCAGTCAAAACCCCTGTCTCAATCCTCGTTGAACCCTGATCCCTGAAACCTGATCCCTGTCTTTAAACCACTTCCGGGGCCAGCGAAACAATCTTCAAAAACTTCTTCTCGCGCAGTTCGCGGGCAACCGGCCCGAAGACACGCGTTCCAACCGGCTCATGCGCATCGTCGATGACTACTGCCGCATTCTCATCGAAGCGGATGTAGGTTCCGTCGCGCCGGCGATGCTCCTTGCGGGTGCGGACGATGACCGCCTTAACTACCTTGCCCTTTTTTACGGTGCCGTCGGGCGAAGCTTCCTTCACCGCCGCCGTAACAACGTCGCCGAGGCCTGCCTTCTTGCCAAGTCCGCCGCCGAGCGGCAGAATCACCTGCAGCTTGCGCGCGCCGGAGTTATCGGCCACCGCGAGCATCGTTCTCATTTGCACTGCCATGGGTTCTTCTCCTATTCGCTCGCGTTACTTCACTTCTGCTGCCGCAGCATCTTCAATCTGGCCGAGCGACGAGCGCCGGACAATTTCTTCAAGCGACCAGCGCTTCAGCTTGCTGAGCGGCCGGGTCTCGCGGATGCGGACCATGTCGCCAATGCGCGCGGAGTTCTGCTCGTCATGCGCGTAAAACTTCTTGGTCGAGCGAATGATCCTCTTGTACTTGCGGTGCGCCTTGCGCATTTCGACTTCGACCACAATGGTCTTCTGCATCTTGGTCGAAACTACCTGGCCAACCTTCTCATTGCGTCGCGCGCCGGTCGTCGGCACCTGTACTGCTTCTTGTGCGGCCGTCATTTAGCGGGCTCCCTTCTTGGTCTTCTTCGCGGGTGCAGGAGCGCTGGCAGCGGCTTCGCCGCCGATGCCCAGCTCGCGCTCACGGGCCACGGTCTTGATCTGTGCAATCTCCTTGCGCAGCTCGCGGAGCTTCTTCACTCCGTCGTTCTGCCCAAGCGAGACCTGAAAGCGAAGCCGGAACAGCTGCTCGGCAGCCGTCTTTTCCTGGTGCGCCAGTTCTGCGTCGCTCAAACTGCGAATCTTTGCGAGTTCCATTTCATAGCTCCTAGCTATCAGCTTCTAGCTCTTAGGTTCATCCTGCCGGTCGATTGCTTTCGGGTTACCCGAAGCTTTGACGGACAGAGGCCGGTTGCTGAAAGCCATATTTCCAACACGTCGCGGTTACTTGGCCGCGGCCTCAGCCCTTACAGCCCCGGGGCGCATCACGAACTTTGTCTTGAGCGGCAGCTTGTTTGACGCAAGCCGCATTGCCTCTTCGGCAACATCGGGTGTAACCCCTTCCATCTCGAAGAGGATCTTGCCCGGCCGCACCACGGCTACCCAGTGGTCCAGCGCGCCCTTGCCTGAGCCCATTCGGACTTCGGCCGGCTTCTTGGTAATCGGTTTGTCCGGGAACAGGCGCAGCCAGATCTTGCCACCGCGCTTGATGAACCGGGTCATCGCAATACGGCTGGCTTCAATCTGCCGGTCGGTGATGTAACCACATTCCATCACCTTCAACCCGTACTCCCCGAACGCAAGCGAAGCTCCGCGCCACGCCTTACCACGGCGCTTGCCCTTCTGCTGCTTGCGATACTTCACCTTCTTTGGCATCAACATAACGAAACCCTCAAAGACAGCTATTAGCCTTCAGCTATTAGCTTTCAGCTTCTTCCTGCTCAGGCCGCTTGCATCGCCTCTGCTTTAGCTGATTGCTGAAAGCTGAGAGCTGTAAGCTTCCGTTAAAACACGCCTGACGATTTGGCGGCTGGAGCCTGGCGGCGCTTCTGCTCATAAATGTCGCCGCGATAGATCCAGGTTTTTACGCCGATCACGCCGTACGTCGTGTGAGCTTCGGTAAAACCGTAATCGATATCGGCCCGAAGCGTGTGCAGCGGCAAACGGCCTTGCAGATACCACTCGGAGCGAGCGATTTCGTTGCCGTTCAACCGGCCCGATACCCTCACCTTGATTCCCTTGCAACCGAAACGCAGCGCCGAATCGACGCTCTTGCGCATGGCGCGACGGAAGCTTACGCGCTTCTCAAGCTGCAGCGCAATATTCTCAGAGACCAACTGCGCATCCAGCTCCGGCTTGTTCACTTCGATGATGTCGATGAACACATCGCGGCTTGTGCGCTTGCCGAGTTCGGTCTTGAGCTTCTCAATCTCAGCACCCTTGCGGCCGATAACGATACCCGGACGCGCGGTGCGAATGAGAAAGCGCAGCTTGTTGCCGGGCCGCTCGATTTCAACCGAGCTGACGCCTGCTGCCTTCAACTTCTCGCGCAACTCCGCTTTCAGCTTGACATCCTCGACAAGGAGCTTGTCGAACTCGCGCTCTGAAAACCAACGCGAACGCCATGGCTTGTTCACTCCCAGCCGAAATCCGTAAGGATGGACTTTCTGTCCCATACTTTTCCTCTCAAACCCTCTTCGTGTGGCGATTCAGCCCGCCACTCCAAAACCTTTTGTTACTGAACTTGCCTGCTCTGCATTACTGCAGATTTGCGGGCTCGCTCCTTCTTACTTGGCGCTCTTCTTCGCAGCAGTCTTTTTGGCTGCAGGCTTCTTTGCGCCGGCAGTCTTACCCTTGGGCGCGGCCTTCGCCTTACCCTTCGCTGCAACTGCTTCCGTTGCCGCCGGTTCTTCTACCTTGGTCACCAGTTTCGAAGCTGCGCCACCGCGCTCTGCAACAGAAACCGTAATGTGGGTGAGCCTGCGCTGATAGCGATAAGCGCGTCCCATGGGCGCCGGGCGGATGCGCTTCATGCGCGGTCCGTCGTTGGCGATTGCGTTCTTGACGTAAAGATTGTCCACGTCAAGATCGGTGCCCTGCTCGCCCGACAGGTACTTGGCGTTATCCACCGCCGACACGAGCAGCTTGTGAATCACCGGGGCGATGCGCTTCTTGGTAAAGGCCGCCGTCTCCAGCGCCTCCTGGACTCCCCGGCCCTTGATCAAATCCAGCACAAGGCGCGCCTTCTGCGGTGACACCCGCTGAAACTTGGCCATTGCCCGGTATTCTTTTGTCTCGACTGCCATTGTCTCTTCCTCAAGTCTCGTGAGCCGCCAGCCTTCAGCTTTCAGCTCTCAGCTTCTTGCTCATCGCTGGGAATCAAATCATCCTGCCCCGGCGCTGAATTTCACTCCAGCTTCTGCGGCCAGTTCATCTTCGATCAAGCTGAAGGCTGACGGCGGAGAGCTGTCTTCCCTACCTCGGCTTCGCGGCGGTTTCTGCCGATTTGGAGCCGCCGCCCGTGTGGCCCTTGAATGTGCGCGTCGGCGCAAATTCGCCCAGCTTATGTCCCACCATGTTCTCGGTCACGTACACGGGAACAAACTTCTTGCCGTTGTGAACGGCGATGGTGTGGCCCACAAACTCAGGAAAGATCGTCGAACGACGCGACCAGGTCTTGACTACTTTCTTGTCGTTGGCCGTGTTCAGCGCTTCAATCTTCACGGTCAAATGCGCGTCTACGAACGGACCTTTTTTTGTCGAACGTGCCATAAATTCAGCTCCTAGCTTCTAGCCCCTGGCCTCTAGCCTCGTATCGTTCAAGCTATCGGCTGGCTATTGCCTCAATCTCTGTCTCATCACCGCGTTAGCTAATAGCTAGCGGCTGCCTTTACTTCGTCCTGCGGTTGACGATGAACGTATCGGTCCGCTTGTTGTTGCGCGTCTTATAGCCGCGTGTCGGCTGGCCCCACGGAGTTACCGGGTGACGGCCGCCGGAAGTCTTGCCTTCACCACCACCGTGCGGGTGATCAACCGGGTTCATGGTGACGCCACGATTGGTAGGACGAATGCCCTTCCAACGATTGCGTCCCGCTTTGCCGATCGACACGTTCTCGTGGTCTGTGTTGCCGACCTGGCCGATGGTGGCCATGCACTCGGCAAGAACCTTGCGGGTTTCACCGGAGGGCAGCTTGAGCAGCGCGTAATCGCCTTCCTTGGCTACCAGCTGAGCCTGCGTTCCGGCTGAACGCGCCATCTGCGCGCCCTTGCCCGGCTTCAGCTCAATTGCATGCACGGTAGTGCCGGCAGGTATGTTGCGGAGCGGCAGAGCGTTGCCCACAAGAATGTCGGCCTCGGGACCCGAGCTCACCGTGGCGCCTACCTTCAGCCCAACTGGCTGCAGGATGTAGCGCTTTTCGCCGTCAGCGTAGTGCACCAGCGCGATGCGAGCCGAACGGCCCGGATCGTACTCGATGGTGGCCACTTTGCCTGGAACACCGTACTTCTCACGCTTGAAGTCAATCAGGCGCAACTTCTGCTTGTGCCCGCCGCCGTGGTGGCGGATGGTCAGATCGCCCGTGTTGCGGCGGCCGCCGGTGCGCTTGCGGACCGTGAGTAGCGGCTTGTGCGGCTGATCCGTCGTCAGGTCGTCATTGACCAGCGAGGTTTTGAACCGCAGCGTCGGCGTTACCGGTCTGTATGTCTTAATAGCCATCGTCGTTTTCCTTGATGAGCTTTCGCCAGCTTCTAGCCACTAGCTCCTGGCTTCCAGCCCATCCTGCTGAACAAACTTCTTACTTCAGTACCTTGCCTCAGAACTTTGCTCTCGTATTGCCTGAGCTAGAAGCCAGAGGCTAGCAGCTAATAGCTGCTTTACAGATTGCTCGCGTACTCAGGCATCTTTTCGCCCGCCTTGAGCTTGACGTAAGCCTTCTTCCAGTCGGGCTTGAAGCCGGTGTACTTGCCCCGGCGGCGTTCCTTGCCCAGCACGTTGGCGGTACGAACCGCGGCGACCTTGACCTTGAACAGCGCCTCAACGGCCTGCTTTACTTCGGTCTTGGTGGCATCGGGCGCCACGTCAAACACCAGCGTTCCCTCGGTTTCCTTAACGCCCAGCCCCTTTTCAGTAATCAGCGGGCGGCGAATCACGCTATAAAGAGTCGGCATTATGCAGCCTCCGTTTGCGCGGCGAGCTTGCGCTTCGATACGGACTTCTCAAGTACCTCGGTCAGCTGCTCGATGGCGGCCGTTGAGAATACCGCCTTCTCGTAACGCAGAAGATCGTAGGGGTGCACTTCGTTGTTGAGCACCAGTTCCACGCCGTCAAGATTGCGCGTCCCCAGTACGAGGTTCTGGGTGAGAGTCTTGCCGTTCTCAACCAGCAACGCCGTGCGCTTGGCGCCGAGCTTGTCGAGTGCGGCGCGATAGAGCTTGGTCTTCGCGTCCTTGATCTCAAGCGAATCGACCACGGTCAGCGTGCCGTCGGCCAGTTTGGCGGCCAACGCCGAACGCAGCGCGCCTAGCAGCTTCTTGCGCGGGAAAGGATACTCATAGCTGCGCGGCGTGGGTCCGTGCACTGTGTATCCGTGACGCCAGAGGGGCGAGCGGACCGAACCGATTCGGGCGCGGCCTGTACCCTTCTGCTTCCAAAGCTTCTTGCCGGAGCCGGCAACCTCGGTGCGGCTCTTGGTCTTGTGCGTACCTTGGCGCAGCGAAGCGCGATAGTGCTTCACGGCTTCCCAGAGCAAAGCCTCGTTCACCTGGTCGGGTCCAAACACTGCGTCGGGCAGCTCGATCGAGCCCACCTTTTCGCCGTTCAGATTTACAACATCCACTTTTGCCATCGTTTTCTTCTTCCGAGCTCGCTGCCGTCAGCTTTCGGCGATAAGCCCTAAATCTTGATTCCTCTTCCAACCCCTCAGAGAAAGCTGAACGCTGAGAGCTGAAGCCAGTATTTACTTGCGCTTTCCTTGCGCCTTCTTCGAAGCCTTCAACGGATCGACTGTTCCGGATCCCGCAAAACCACGACGCTCGCGCGGCGGAGCCTTGGCCTTCGAAATCAAAACATAACCTTCGCGCGAACCGGGTACCGCGCCTTCAACCATCAAAAGATTCTCGTCAATGTCGATGCCCCGGATACGCAGATTTCTTACCGTAATCTGCGCGGCGCCCATGTGACCCGGCATACGCTGGCCAGGAAACACGCGCGACGGAAAGCTCGATGCACCGATCGAACCCTGCACCTGGAACATATGTCCGTGCGACTTCGGTCCGCCGGCGAAACCATGCCGGCGCACTACGCCCGCAAAACCGCGGCCCTTCGATGTTCCAATCACATCCACAAACTTGGAGTCGGCAAAGATATCCACCAGAACGCGATCGCCTGCCTTGGTTTCATCCGCACCATCTGTGGCCGCTTCGACGTCCACTTCGCGGATCACTTTCACTGGAGGCGCTTCCGTCTTGGCAAAGTGCCCTGCCTGCGGCTTGGTAACGTTCTTCGACTTCACGAACTCGACCAGACCAATCTGCGCGGCGTCATAACCGTCTTTCGCAAGCGTCTTCAGCTGCGTGACTACGCACGGGCCAACCTGCAAAACCGTAATGGCGTGCACATCGCCTTTGTCGTCGAAGACCTGCGTCATGCCGATCTTTTTTCCAAGAATCCCTGTAACAGCCATGTCTTCCTCGCCTCATCATGCGACGCCGATAGCCCCGCACTGCCGGATGTTATGAGCCGCTGAACGCCAGCGGCTGAAAGCTATTTCTCAAACGCCTTGATTTCGACATCGACGCCTGCCGGCAGATCGAGCTTCATCAGCGCGTCCACTGTCTGTTGCGTCGGCTCAAGAATGTCGATCAGCCGCTTGTGGGTGCGAATCTCAAAAGCTTCGCGCGATTTCTTGTCCACGTGCGGAGAACGAAGCACGCAGTACTTGTTCTTGATCGTCGGCAAGGGAATCGGTCCCGCTACCGTTGCCCCGGTACGCTTGGCCGTCTCCACAATCTCGCCCGTAGAGGTATCGAGCACACGATAGTCATATGCCTTCAACCGGATTCGAATCCTTTGTCCTACCATGACATCCTTCCAGCGTTCAGGTTTCGGGGATCAGGGTTCAGGTTTCGCGCTTGGCCGGAGTGTTGCTCTTGGCTCCGAACTTGATCCCTGACCCCTGATCTCTGATCCCTCGCTTCTGTTACTTAACAATCTCCGCCACCGTGCCGGCGCCGACTGTGCGGCCGCCTTCACGGATTGCGAACCGCAAGCCCTTTTCCAACGCCACCGGCGTAATCAGCTCCACCACCAGCTCAACGTTGTCGCC
>Ga0265314_10003097_pt1 | contig 16371 bp, 17 predicted proteins | sample 4126metaG_FD_203106 | JGI IMG/M metagenome (GOLD analysis project Ga0265314, IMG submission 203106) | Rhizosphere microbial communities from Carex aquatilis grown in University of Washington, Seatle, WA, United States - 4-1-26 metaG | ecosystem: Host-associated > Plants > Roots > Rhizosphere >... | reverse complement strand
TTGCTTGCGGGTGCAAGTGTCGTCCCTTACGAAACGTCGATCGCTGCGTTGCGCTGGGCTGTGTTGGCCGCCACCTTTTTTTTGGTTTATGAATCTCTCAAAGATCGCGAGCTTCGGGAGCGCGCCCGGACATGGTTGGCGGCTTTCGGCGGTTTATTGGGAGCTTTGGCTACCGTGCAAGCCTATACTTCGCATGGTTTCTATTTCTGGCTGTTTCCCAGCGATCAGCCGCAAGTGTTCGGACCGTTTCAGAACCAAAACAACTACGCGGCGTTCATTGAATTGACTCTTCCGTTAACGCTCTGGAAAGGTCTGGAGCCGGGCAAATACCGGATCTTGTGGTGGATTCAGGCGGCAGTCATGGCGGCGTCGGTGATCGTTGCCGGGTCGCGCGCTGGGGCGGCTTTAGTCGCGGCGGAGATTCCGGCGGTTCTGATGGTCGCTCACTGTTCGCAGCGGTTTGCGCGTGGGCAGGTGGCGGGAGTCGCTGCTAAGGTAGCCGTGGCTGCCATGCTCTGCATCGCAGCGACGGGCTGGGAAACGCTGGAAGGCCGGCTTCGCGCGGCGAATCCATTCTTATACCGGCGCGAAATGGTGCAGTCGGCGATCGCCATGGCGAGGGAACGCCCCTGGACAGGATTCGGGCTGGGCACATTCGCGGCGGTCTATCCCTCGTATGCGGTTTTCGACAATGGCTACGCGGTCAATCACGCGCACAACGACTGGGCGGAATGGGCGGCGGAGGGCGGGATGCCGTTTCTATTCCTACTGGCGAGCATTGCTGCCTTCAGCTCTGTTCCGGCGATTCGTTCGGGATGGGGTCTCGGCTTGGTCGCGGTGTACGTACACGGCTTGGTCGATTTCCCTATGCAGCGGACTGGCGTGGTGATTTGGGTAAGCGTCATCGGCGCGGCCTTAGCGGCGGAGCATCGGTACCAGCCCCATCGACGACAATACAACCGTGCCGGCGAGCCGATTGGTACCGGACGCACGCTGATAACTGAAAATCAGCTTGCCGAGCGAGAGGTGCGGCGGCGTCTCGAAGCGCACGACTAGAACCGGAAAGGACATTTGCGATTCTGCCAGAACCGTTGCGGAGGCGCCTTCGAGTATCTTGAGACGCAATCCTGAGCCGGCCGGTATGTCGTCAGTTCGCGCCTTAATCGTGAGCTCGTAAGCTGAAGATGGGCGCAGGGGTATCCATTGGCTCAGCAAATCCGTGTGCTCTTCTTGGTGGCCGTCGAGAATAATGCTGAGCCCCTGCAACGACGCAAAACGAACACCTGGCTGCGAGAAAGGACGCCAGTCAAAACCATGGGAGAGGGGATATGTACGGAACGTTCCGTTGGTGATCACGGAGCCGGCGTTCAGGTCCACTGCTTGGAACGGCAGCCAGCCTTTCGCGATCAACGTACTCCAAATGCACAACGCTCCGGCTGCGTCGTGCGCCTTTTCGATGAGCAGATCGCATAGCCGGAGCAGAGCGGGCACATCATCTTTGGCCGCCAACGGCAACCAGCGTGACGCTGCCGCCTGCGCGGCCGGGTAGCGCTGGGCCCGAGCTAGGTAGTCCACATAGTTGGCGAGCACGGCGCGGTCGGGCGGAATCGCGCGGTCAAGAATCGTTTGCGGATTGGAGGTGGCCCGCCAGCAGAGTTGGAATAGCCCTGTGCGGTCTCCGTAGCTCATGGTGGCGGCGGCGCGGACCCACTTCCAGAATTCGTCCCAGTTCCCGCGGCGGAAGTAGAAATTGGCCAGAGTCCAACGCGGTTCAAAGGTGCGGTCGACGCCAGCTGCCTGGCGTAGCGAACCTTCCGCCTTGGCGATATCGCCGGCAGCCTCCGCGCGCAGAGCCAACTCGATCCACGCGGAGGCCAAATAAGGATTCAATTTGACGGCGCGTTCCAAGCGGTTCAGGCGGGCTTGGTAGTCCGCCCGCAGAGGAGCGAGGGCCGCGGCGCGCTCCATGGCCCCGGGCCGATCGGTGCGAAAGAGGTAATCCGCATAGGCGATGCGAAGGGAGTAGTACGCAGCCCCCAGGCAGGCGAATGCGATCACGGTGGAAGAAACCCGGCGCAGGTGCCCTTGCGGCGCACGCCGGTTTTTTTCTTGCACTTTCTACTCAGTCTCTCAGGACCTTAGCCGATAAAGCAAACTAGGCGCGATCGGGACGACCGGGCGCGGTGACGGAGGTTCGTGAATGCTCAGATTTCAGAAACGATACAGAGTGATTGCGCTCGGCTGCGCAGTGAGTCTTCCGCTCGTGTCGGCGGTCTCGCCGGTGATTGGTTTTATGACCGCAACCGGCTCGGTCGAATTGGATTCCTCACCAGTGGCCCGGCATGGGACGCTGTTTGAAGGATCTACGGTCGAAACCTCTTTAGCGGGATCGCAGCTTGAAATCCCGAAGGGAATGAAAGCGTCCTTAGGTGCCGCGTCGCGGGCGCAGGTATTCCGCGACCACATGATTCTCGAGAAGGGCGAGAGCCAGTTGTCGGGTTCCTCGCACTACTGGGTGCAAGCCCGCGGGTTGCGCATCCGGTCACTGGATTCCGGCGCGGTAGCAACCGTTGCACTACGCGGAGACAAACAAGTGTTGGTGATGGCACAGGGCGGGCCCGTCCGCATCGCCAACGCGCAAGGACTCGCGATCGCCTGGGTCAACGCTGGGAGGACTTTGCAGTTGGAACCACCATCCCCGGGAGCGGCAATCGCAGCTTCGACGCTGACGGGATGTCTGCAAGAGGCGTCGGGACACTATTTTCTGATCGACCAAACCACGGCGTTGAAGGTCGAAGTGAGAGGCCCAGGATTCGAGCAGGAAATCGGCAATCAAGTAACGATAACCGGGGTGCGAGACGCGTCCGGGACGGCAGCGGGTGATGCGAGCCAGTTGATTGACGCTAGCGGGGTGACGCGGATTTCCACCCACTGCGTCGTCGCCGCCGGCAATACCGCTCCGGCAGGCACTGGAACGGTCGCGAAAACCGGCGGCTTCACCGCAACTAAGGCGATTATCGCTGGGGTCGTGGTAGTCGGCGGCGCCGCCATCGTGGTCGGTGTCGTGAAAGCAGACTCCAAGTCCACAATTAGCCAGTGAGGTTAATGCAGCGCTAGCTTCTGCACCCTTAGGTTGCCGATCTCGCCGACATACAATGTGTTTTCGTTGCGGCAATCGATGGCGTTCACGGTCCCGAATTCCTTCGGCAACTTCCCTGCCCTACCGAATTTGCCGGTTATGGTTCCGTCGAGGCGCATTTTGTAAATTTCACCGTCGCGATCGATATCGTTGGGAGGGTTGGAATTGGAGACGTAAAGTACCGGGTTCGTTCCCTTCGTCATGCACAGCGCCTGCGCGTTGCCGACACCGTTGAAGGTGGTCTTGAAGTTTCCGTCGTTGTCAAAGACTTGCACACGCTTGTTGCCGCCGTCGGCGGCGTAAACATTCCCCTGCGCGTCTATGGCAATGCTGCGGACGTTGGCGAACTCGCCGGGAGCAGTTCCCTTCTTGCCCCAGGATTTCACGAACCTGCCGTCTTTGTCGAACTTGGCGATGCGCGCGTTGGCTAGCCCGTCGGCGACGAAAATGTTGCCGGCCGCATCCCAGGCGACGTCGGTGGGACGGTCGAACAGATCTGTCGGCTGGCCGGAGCCATCGCCCGCTGCCGGAGGACGCGCCGGAACCGGAACAGACTCCGCTTTACGTCCCAGCAGCATGGCGAGGCGCCCTTGCGGATCGAATTTGATCACCATGTTCGTCATCTGATCTACTACCCAGATGTTGTCCGCGGGATCGATGCGAACCTGCGAGGCGAACATAAACCCGTAGGAGTTCTTGCCGATCTCGCGGACGAACGCGCCGTTGCGGTCGAACTCCAAAAGCCGCGAACCGCCATGGGCGAAGGGGCGCGCGGTGCCGATTGAGATCGTGGGATGTCCGGTGCGTGTATAGACAAAAATGTTTCCGCGCGAATTGGTGGCGACGCCGGCCGCTTCGCCGAGATACAGCCCGGCGGGCAGTTGCAAAGCGTTCGGTACGGAATCGAACTTTATTTCGGGGATGTCCTTTTGCGCGTAGGCGGGAACTCCGGCGATCAAGGCCGCAGACAGCAAAGTTTGTGTCAGAAGTTTCATTTGCATCTCCTATCGCGCGGCACCGGCAGTAATCTTGGGCTTAGCCGCCGTGGGCTGCAGAATAAGTTTCTGCACGCGCCAAGATTCGATTTCGCCCGCGATGATTTCGTTGGGATTACGGCAATCCATGGTATGGACCACCTGGAAGCCGGGAGGCAGTTTGGCGGCGTGACCGAACTTGCCGAGCACGGTCCCATCGAGTTCCGCCTTGTAGATTTCGCCGGTAATGTCCCACGATCCCGGCATGTTTCCATTCGGGTTGGAGTTGGACAGGAACGCGTATTGATGCGGGCCCGGAGAAATGCACAGGGTCCAGCCAACGCCCAGGTTGGTGATCTCGCGCATTGGCTTCAGGTTATTGTCGAGTACCTGATAGCGGAAGTTGCTGCGGTCAGCGACCCAGACGTTTCCTTTCCCGTCCACTTGCAAGCCGTGCGGCAGATTAAACTCTCCCAGCGCGTTACCAGCCTTTTCGCTGCCGGCCTGCGCGAGGAAACGGCCGTTCTTGTCGTATTTGACGACGCGATTGTTGCAGTAGCCATCGGATACGAAGATATTGCCTTGCGGGTCCCAGCCGACATCGGTCGGCCGGCAGAAAATATATTTCTGCGCCGGTTGATTCGGGCCGGGAGGCGCAGCTTGCGCTCCGTCAACAGCCGGTGGTCTGCGGCCAAGCACCATCAGCACCTTTCCGTCCGGGCTGAATTTGGTGACCATGTTGGTGCCCTCGTCGACTGTCCAGATGTTGTCGTCCTTATCGACACGCACGGAGTGGGCGAACTCAAAGCCGTAATAGCCGCTGCCGATCTCCTTAACGAAGTTACCGGCTTGATCGAATTCGAACAAACGGGTGTTGGCGCTGCGGTGATAAACGAAGATGTGGCCCTTGGAGTTGGTCGCGACCGCCACTGACTCGCCCAAGTATTCGCCCGGCGGCAGCTTCAATAAGTTCGGCGCCGAAGTATAAGGAATTTCGGGCACATTTTCGATGGTCGCCTTGCGCTGTGCAAACGCGGAGGCGGCGGTTAACACCGCCAGTGCCACTATTAGAAGGCGTTTCATTAGAAGTCTCCTGGAACTCTCCCATAAGAGTTTATATCCGGCAACACTCCCCAAGTTTTTTCTTGACTGATACGACCGGTCGTGCTAATCTCGCTGCATGGGAAATCCAGCAACTACCCGTGAACGGATTCTCGATCAAGGTCTCGCGCTGATGAGCCAGGCGGGGCTGGAAGGCGTGACTCTGGGCGTGTTGGCGGATCAAGTGGGGATGTCGAAGAGCGGTCTTTTCGCGCATTTTCGATCTAAGGAAGAAGTGCAGATTCGTTTGCTGGAGCATACAGCGGTGGTGGGAGCGGCACGCATTATTGAGCCTTCGATGAAGGAGCCTGACGGGCTTCCCCGCCTCAAGGCACTGGTGAAGAATTGGTTTGGTTGGGCTCCGCGGGCTGGGCTGCCGGGTGGCTGCCCGGTGGCGGCAGGCATGTTTGAATTTGACGATGTGGAAGGTCCCGTGCGGGACAAGATCGTGGAAATGGAAGCGCAGTGGCGGGGTCTGCTCACGAAGACCGTGGCAGAGGCGTCAGCCCTGGGGCACCTGCGAAGCGACCTGGACGCCGCGCAATTCGTGTGGGAGTTGAGCGGCATTTATTTGAGTCATCACGCGGCGCAACGGTTTCTGAAATCACCCCATGCGGATCGGCGTGCGCAGACGGCGTTCGCGGCGCTACTGGAACGGGCCGCGCCCGTTAAATCCAAGAAAAAGTAAATCCAATCATCTGTGAGTGGCGAGTTGTGACGTTGCGAAATACGTTGTGGGAGAAGTGTGTCAATTCATTCCAAAGGAGAAAACAAGATGAAGCGTAGAGATTTCAGTAAAACAATTGCGGCCGCGGGTTTGGTTTCGGCGGCGGTGGGTACGCACAAGGGCCTCGCGGAAGAGACGCAGCCGCAAGGAAGCAAGCTGGAGGTTGGCATGCTGCTCTATCCGCAACTCACACTGCTGGACCTCATCGGACCGCAGACGGTTTTGTCGGCGCATGCAAACATTCACTTGGTCTGGAAGACAAAGGACATGATTCGAACCGACACGGGTATCGGCATACAACCCACGGCAACGCTCAATGAATGCCCGAAGGACTTGGACGTATTGTTCGTGCCAGGCGGTCCCGGAATGAATCCGGTGATGAAAGATCCGGAGGTGCTCGCGTTCCTGGCCGATCGTGGATCGCGCGCGAAGTACGTTACGTCGGTTTGCTCGGGATCGATCATATTGGGAGCGGCGGGCTTGCTGCGCGGCTACAAAGCCACTTCGCATTGGGCGGCGACTAGTTTGTTGCCTCTGTTCGGGGCTGAGGTTGCGGAGGGGCGTGTGGTTACCGATCGCAACCGGGTCTCGGGAGGGGGAATCACGGCAGGCATTGATTTCGGCTTGGTCCTGCTCGCCAAACTTCGCGGCGACGACGCTGCGAAGATGGCGCAACTTCTGATGGAATACGATCCACAACCTCCTTTCCACGCGGGATCTCCAAAGGGCGCCGGGGAGGCGATGACTCAACAGCTGCTGGCTATGGTGGAGCCCGTCAATAGCGAAACGCGGCGCATCGCAGAACAAATCGCGCAGGGAGCGGGCAGATGAGAAGAGCAATTTCCATTGCATTGTTAGCCGCGGGTGCGATACTGGCACAGCAATATTCGAGCGTTGGGGAACTGGTGTTACCGGACTACCGCAAGTGGGTCTACTTGGGCTCGGGCGTTGGAATGTCGTACACGGAAACCAGCCGTGAGAATCCGCCTTTCACTAACGTCTTCGCGGAGCCGGCGGCCTACGACAAATTCATGAAGACCGGAACCTGGCCGAATAAAACGATCTTAATCGCGGAGATGCGCGAATCCGCTACAAACCTCTCCATCAACAAAAGCGGGCGTGTGCAGACAGCTAAGGTTCTGGCGGTGGAAGCTGAGGTGAAAGACGCCTCCAAGGGCGGCTGGGCGTTCTACGGGTTCGAAAATGGCACGCAGGCGGGCAAGCTGTTTCCCAAGTCCGCCGCTTGCTACAGCTGCCATGAAGAGCATGCGTCCACCGATAACACTTTTGTCCAGTTCTATCCCACGTTGATTGAAACAGCGAAGCGACACGGGACTTATAAAGACAGATGAGAACCGTAAATTTCGATACACCGATTCAATGGATCATGCCCGCCGTTATCGCCGTGGTTTTTATTCTCGCGGCGTCGCTGATCAAAGAACCAGCGCGCCAGAAGATCATGGCGGTGATGATCGCGGGCGCGGGCGCCGCCTATTTGAGTGGAGGCGGCTTTGGGCTGTGGGAAATGGCTTTCTGCACCGTATTGACGGTGTGCGCGTACCAAGGTCTACGTTCTTACCGTTTCATCGGGATCGGCTGGCTGCTGCACACAGGTTGGGACGTTCTGCATCATCTCTACGGCAACCCGCTGCTGCCGTTCAGTCTCACGTCGTCCTTAGGGTGCGCCATCTGCGACCCGGTGATTGCGGTCTGGTGTTTCGCGGGTGCACCTTCGTTATGGGAAATATTTCGGACGCCGCAAACTACTTGAAGTGCTGGACGTCCTTCTCATTTTCCTGGCAGAAGAACTCGAATAGATCGGTATCCAGTTGAATGGTCTGGTTAACCGCCACGGTCCAAGGCTTAGTATACGCTTTGGAATCGTCGACGGTGATTTCGAGTTGCAAGTGCCCGTAGTTCGGACGCCGGAAGCGCTCGGTGACTTTTGCGGTGCCTGTGTATACCGCGCCGCGAAAATCGAGCCAGCCGTTTTCAGGAAAGTACCGGGTTTCGACGACCAAGGTGTCGCCTACCCATTTGCCGACAGAGTAGCCGTACCACCATGGCTGCGGATCCACCGGAAGTGACCGTCCATCCGTGAAAATCTGCCGAAAAATCCCGTCTTTTTCATTTAGAATCGCCAGCAGTTCCGGCGTCTGCATAATTCTGCGCGGGTAAGGGTGCGTGTCCAACTGGACGATTCCGATCGGCCGGCAGTGCGCATCGGGATTGCCGCGGCCAAAGTCGGCCATGCGCGTCTTGACCAGATCAGCGGCCCAAGGCTGATAGGGCAGCCCATCCTTCATACCCCACCCGATATCCATGAACTGGGCCGGGAGCGGGAGAAACTCATCCTTGGTGCCCGGCGGACATTCGCCGGCGCAAGGCGGATTGCTCCATACACCGCTTAAATCCGGCTTGCCGTTGGCCATGCGCGGAGCGGGGGCATTCAGATTCGGCTTGCCGTCGCGCGTTTTGGGAACATGCGCCGTTGGATATTTTTCCCACTGCGCCACCATTTTCAGCGGCAAGAGTCCAAGCAGCACCGTTATCGCAATCGTTGTGCGCATTCGTCTCAGGTTACTAAACGCCGCATCAAAATGCCGGGATCGCAACAGGGTACTGATTACTCCGTGGCAGGGGGCGCGTTGGCAAGAATGGTGCCGTCGGCCTTGGTCACGCGCGCGACCAACCCGGTCTTCGAGCCATCTTTCGCGGGACTGAAATCGATAGTCACGGTATCGCCCACTTTCATGGAACTTCTGCTCCAGCCCGCTCGCGCTAGAACACCGGGAGCGCGGCCCTCGATAGCCCATACCGTTTTCGCGCCTTTGCCGTCATCGACACTCAGTCCGATCCAGGTGTGCGGATTTACCCAGCGGAACTCTGTAACCACGCCGGTAAGCGTAATGATTTTGTTCACCTCGAAAGCTACGTTGCTATGATGCGGAAACGCAGGGGCGGCGCCTAGAAGCACTGCCAGCACTGTCAAAACCGGTATGGATCGTACCTTCATTGCATTTAATCTCCAATGCCCATATCTACGCAGACCGTTCCTCGTTAGGATTATACAGGTTCAACCGCCGCTGTACGATACAGACCAACTTTGAGGGACTTAATGGCACGCCGCAACGTAAAAAGACTCGGGAATCCTACCCAAGCCCGGGAGGAAGCTTTTGCAGAAACGATCCGCTCGATCCCATTGGGAAAGGTCGCAAGCTACGGTCAAGTGGCGGCCGCCGCGGGCTATCCTCACTACCATCGCGCGGTCGCGCGCTTTTTGAAAACAGCGATCCCAGGCGAGCTTCCCTGGCAGCGCGTACTGGGCGCTGGCGGCGAGATCAAGCTAGGGGGGCGCGCGGCCGCCGAGCAGAGATTGCGACTAAGGATGGAGGGCGTCACCTTTGCGGGCAAACGTATCGATCTCACGCGGCATCAACATGTCTTCGAGTGAGTTGGCCGTGCTAAATTGAGAGCAATGTTCACCGCCCGTGTCCTGGCAGCTATTGCCGCTTGCGCCGCGATGGCTGGTGGCGCGGACTTGCAGGGAACCTGGAGTGCCACCTCGCCGCGCGGAAATTTGGCAGGAACTTGGACTGCTGAGGATCGTCAGAGTGCCGGCGTGACGGGCACTTGGACGCTGCAAGACGCCACCGGTAAAATTTTGCTGGACGGCGGTTGGTCGGCCAGTAAGTCTCCGCAAGCGTGGAACGGAGCTTGGAGGTCCACTGTCACAGGCGGGAGCCGCGAATTCGCGGGCACGTGGACTGGTTCGGTATCAGCCTCGCCGCAAGCCCTTGTTATCGAGATGTTCAAGTCCGCCTTGCGCGGGGTCGTCTCTGGAACGTGGCAGGCGGGCTACTCCGGCACGTGGTCCATCCGCGCGTCTCCGTAACCGTGCCAATTTTTCTTCGTACGTGCTGTTGACTTTATCACGGCAAGCGGTAAACTGGACTCTACCTTCCCCCGGGTTCCAATCCCCCCCAATTGGATACTTTGCTGCGTGAGCTGTGTTCAAAATGTGCTCTAGCCAGAGTTGTCATTCGCGATTTGGAGTTCTAACTCGCCTGAACCACGAGCGTGCAGCGCAACGCGTTCCTTGCGCGATGCCTATCCCCAGAAGAGAACGGTTGGAACCAGCAGGAGCATATTCGGCTGGAAGGATTGGATGACTCCTCGATTCAAGGAAAAAGCATCATATGGCTGTTATCAAACCGCGAAATCGCACCCTTATCTTTCGTCTGACTCAGGAAGAATACGCAACCCTCCAAGCCGCATCGTCGGAAAAAGGGGCGCGTAGTCTTTCAGAGTTCGCGCGAGCTCAGTTGTTCGGTTCACTAGAGATGCCTGCGCTGGGCCAGCAACTGGGCGAGCTAAGCAGCACGGTGGCGCGCATCGCACAGATGCTGGAAGGAAATTGATGCGTTTCGCAGTTCTATTTGCATTGCTTTCAGCGTACGGCATCGCGCAGGTACGCCCGCAGTTGATGGAAGAAGCTGGCCGCGAAAATTTGCCGTCGCAAAAGCTGGGTGTGGACGACCTGGTCGCCGTTTCAGTCTACGACGCGCCGGAACTTACGCGGACGGTGCGTGTGGAAGCGGATGGTACGATCCACCTGCCAATGCTCGCGGACGGGGTGAAAGCAGCAGGCCTGTTGCCACGGGACGTCGAAGGAGCCTTGGTGGTCGCACTGAAAACCGGGCAGATTTTAGTGGACCCGGTGGTGAAAGTAACCGTCGCGGAATATCACAGCCGACCCATTTCTGTGATGGGTGCCGTGCGCAAGCCGCTCACGTTTCAGGCCGTAGGAACCGTGACGCTGCTCGATGCGCTGGCTCGGGCCGAAGGGCTCAGCCCGGATGCAGGCACCGAAGTCCTAGTGAGCCGTCCGCAACCGTCGCCCGATTCCCGTGGCGAAGTCACTTCCACGTTAGTAGAACGCATCCCCCTCAATCGTCTGCTCAAAGATGCCGACCCAGCGATCAATTACCAATTGCACGGCGGCGAAGAAATTCGCATCCCCGAAGCCGGCAAAATTTTCGTACTAGGCAATGTGAAAAAACCGGGAGCTTTTGCGGTGCACGACGCTGGCGATAATTCCGTCCTCAAAATGGTCGCGCTCTCTGAAGGTGTGCTGCCGTATGCGGCCAAGCAGGCCTACATTTACCGGCGTGATGCCAACGGAGACAAGCGCGAAATCGAAGTCGAGTTCGACAAGATCATGCAGCGCAAGGCGCCTGATATGGCCCTGCAGGTGGACGACGTCCTGTATATTCCCGACAACAAGTCCCGTCGCAATGCTGTGAACGTGATCGACCGTATTACCGGATTCGGCGCCTCCACCGCGTCGGGCGTCTTGATCTGGCACTAGTAGCGAACACCTGACATGAGAAAGCTAGAGAGTCAATTGCCGGCGCTTACTGAAACCTTCCGGGTAGGCCCGGCGCCGCTAACTTTGGACGCGGAATTCGAACCGCAAGCGGCGCATGTTCCGCTGGCCCATTACTTATGGATACTCCGGCGGCAGGCTTGGAAAATCGCAGCCTTCGTGGTGGCCACGGTCTTGGCGACGCTGATTGTGTCGCTGCGTTTGACCCCGATTTATGAGTCAACGGTATCGGTGGATATCGACCGCCAGGTGCCCACAGGAGTGCTGGGCGAGGAGGCGACGCGCAGCGCAACCAACGACGCCGATCAGTTTATTGCGACACAAGTGAAGTTGATCGAATCCGACTCGGTGCTGCGCCCCGTGGTCGCCAAATATCGTTTACGCGACGTCGAAGAAGATGCTCTAGAGGAGGCCGTCGATCGCTCAGCTACCAGCCTGGAAGCGCCGGTGATTCTTAAGCGCCTGAAGATCACGCGCCCTCCGAATACCTACATCCTCGAGATCAGCTATCGCTCCTCCAACCGCCAGCTCGCCGCTGACGTGGCCAACGAGATCGCGCTGTCCTATTTGGCGCACACCTATCGCATCCGCTATCAGGCCACTGCCAATCTGGGCGATTTCATGGAGCGGCAATTGGAAGAGTTAAAAGCCAAGATGGAGAAATCCAGCGCGGCGGTGGCGCAGTTTGAGCGCGAACTCAACGTGATCAATCCCGAAGAAAAGACCAGCATCCTGTCAGCACGTCTGCTCGAACTCAACAGCGAGTATACGAAAACACAGGCCGATCGAGTCAAAAAAGAGGCCGCTTATAACTCGGTACAGAGCGGAACACTCGAAGCCGCACAAGTATCGACGCAGGGTGACGCCCTGAAGAAGCTGACGGAAAATCTGAACGACGCGCGGGAGAAATTCGCGGAGGTGAAGAATCATTACGGTTTGAATCATCCGGAGTACAAAAAAGCCCAGACTCGCGTCCAGGAACTGGAATCGCAACTCACAAGTACGGGAGACAGCGTTCGCCAGCGCGTGGAGGTTGAATATCGCGAGGCGGTCAACCGCGAAGCCATGATTTCGACTGCGGTGCAGGAGACCAAGACCGATTTCGACCGCCTGAACTCTCGCTCCTTCGAATACCAGACCCTGAAGCGCGAAGCCGACGGCGATAAGAAACTGTACGAAGAACTGGTGCGCAAGATTAAAGAGGCAGGCATAAACGCCAGCTTCCAGAACAGTTCCATCCGCGTGGCCGATCCGGCACGGCCCGGATTGAAGCCTGTGTTTCCGAAAGTATGGTTGAATCTGCTGCTGGCATTCCTATCCGCAACGTTTTTGGCCGTCGGAGTCGCGGTCGTGAGCGATGTCCTGGATAACACGGTGCGCGATCCTGATCAGGTGACACGCCTGATGAAAACGGAGGTGATTGGATCGCTGCCGGCGGTGAAGGACTGGCGGCGCAGACTGAGTCCGATCAACGCGCATGCCAGCGCGGGCCGCTTAACGGGCTTGCAGCTTAACGGCGACAGCGCGGGACCGAAAAATCTGGCCGTCGTAGTTGGCGAAAACGGGTATCAGGCGCTTTCCACCTACGAAGAGGCGATCCGCACGCTGCGCAATTCTATCTTGCTCACCGATTTCGACCGCCGCTTGCGCAGTATTCTGTTGACCAGCGCGTCCCCCTCGGAGGGCAAGTCCACTGTGGCCGCGCACCTGGCTGCGACCCATGCCGGACAAGGCAAGCGGACACTGTTGATCGACGGCGACCTGCGCCGGCCGAGTGTCCACCGTTTGTATCAGGTGCCGAACAGCGTGGGCCTCTCGAACGTTCTTCTGCAGCAGATCTCCTGGCGCGATGCGCTAGTCCAAATGCCGGAACCAGTGGGCCTAGACATTTTGCCGGCAGGCCCCTCCACGCGCCGGGCTTCGGATTTAATCGGCACCGGGCTAGCCGAATTAGTGGAAGAAGCCGCACGCGAATACGACCTGGTGGTGTTAGACGCGCCGCCTCTGTTAGGTTTCGCCGAGCCTTTGCAAATGGCGAGCTTTGTCGACGGCGTAATCATCGTCGCGCGAGCTGGCGACACCAGCCGCACGGCGCTTGCTTCTGTGATCACTACGCTTGCGCGCCTGCGCGCCAATTTGGTTGGCGTGGTGCTGAATGAGGTGCACCGCGAAATCAGCCCCGGCTATTACTACTCGTATTACAACCGCTACAGCAAATACTACGCGGAACGCGGGGAGCGTGAGACAAGTGCGTGAAAGCTTTTTTGAACCGATCGAAAGGCTGTGGCGGCGGCCCGATTTTCGACGTAGCCCATTCCGTGCGCTAGGTCGCCGCGTGCTGTGGCGGGCCCGCTGGGCCTGTCGCAGCGAACCTTGGTGCTTGCGGGTGCCGAGTGGCGGCACGATCCTGGTTCCCAAAGGGGGGGCCGGAGCTCTCATCTACTACTTGGGTAATTCGGAACCTGAAACCTTTCAATTCTTGGTGAGATTCCTGCGCCGGGGCATGGTGTTTTGGGATGTGGGCGCCCACATAGGAGAGTTCTCCTTGCTCGCTTCGCAGCAAGTGGGCGAAACCGGCAAGGTGGACGCATTCGAACCGCATCCTCGACTCGGCGACCTAATCTACCGTACAATCGCGGCGAATCGGCTCGCGAACGTGAAGGTTCACTCGATGGCGGTAACGGATCAGTCTGGCGCCGTTCAGTTCCTGCTGGATCCCGAGCCTTCGACGTCTCATATTTGGACCTCCGCAGACCAAGCGAACACACCCGTGATCGATGTACCCACCGTGCCGCTGGATGATTTTCACTTCTCATGCGATTACAGTCCCAATCTGATCAAAGTAGACGTTGAAGGCGCCGAAAAGTTGGTGCTGCAGGGATCCCAATCACTATTACAACTGTCTCCCGAGGCCGCGCCGGTCTGGATCATGGAATTTGCCCCGGCTAACTGTGTCCGATATCACTATCATCCCCAAGAGTTATTGGATGAGTTCGTTTGCCATGGCTATCGGAATTTTTGGATTACCCCGTCCGGGTTGGCTGATGTCCAGCCTGGAAAAGCTCCCGCGAAAGATTGTTTGAATTTTGTTTCGACCAAGAATGAAGTCCAGTTTCAAGATTGGTTCGCTCAACCGCTGGATACTCACACTACTTCTGGAAACGCATGAACCACCGGATCGCCCTGTTGACGAATTTTCTACCGCCTTACCGACTAGCCGTTTTGCGGGAATTGGAAAAGCGCTGCGAGAGCTTACGGATATTTGTCTCAACACCCATCGAAGACGGTTCACGAATGGTGTCCTCGCAGAGCGGCCTGGGAGTGTTCGAGCAACGATCCGTCCAATGGCTTGAGACACAGCGGCACACACATTATTTCACTGAGCGGCTGGCGATTCAGTTTCCATACGACACCGTCGCTCAACTTCGCAAGTTCCGTCCAGATGTAGTTGTTTCCGGTGAGTTGGGGCTGAGAACTTTGCAAGCAGCTGCCTACCGGAAGGTCGCTACTACCAGCAAGCTGGTGGTATGGGCAACGCTATCTGAAGTCACGGAACAGTCGCGGGGACGGGTACGGCATATCTTCCGTCGTGCCTTGCTGAAACTAGCTGATGCGGTGATTGTAAACGGGGAGAGTGGCGCACGCTATGTACGGCGGTTCGGCGCATCAAAGGAGCGTGTGTTTCGCGTTCCTCAAACCACCGACGTCACGAATTTTCTCGCGCTGCCTGACACTCGCGCTGAGTGCGCTCGGCACCGGCTGCTCTATTCCGGCCAATTGATCGAGCGCAAGGGATTGATCCCTTTTCTCTCGCACCTGTCCGATTGGGCGAGTTCGCATCCCGGTCAGCGGGTGGAATTCACGATCGCTGGCGACGGTCCGTTACAGAGCGTCTTGGCCACGTACTCTGCTCCACGGAATCTCGCCCTCAAACTATTGGGGCATGTGCCATACGATCGACTCCCCGACGTGTACGCACAAAATGGTGTGCTCGCATTCCCCACGTTGGCGGACGAGTGGGGAATGGTGGTGGTGGAGGCGATGGCTTCAGCCCTGCCGGTTCTGGGCAGTGCCTATAGCCAAGCTGTCGAGGAGTTGGTGGTGGATGGCGAAACGGGTTGGACCTTCCCGCCCGACCATCCGCATGACGTGAAAGCGGCGATTCACCGGGCGCTCACAGCATCGAGCGAGGAACTCGATCGCCTCGGGCTGGCGGCTCGTCGGCAGACAAAAAGCATGACTCCCGTGGCCATGGCGAATCAAATCATTGCGGCCGTTGACTTCGCCTGCCGTCCATTGGGAAAGGGTGCGAATTAGTGTTGCCCTCACAAATTTCGGCGGTGTGGGCGGCACAGACTATCTTCTGGATTCTCTTACCCTGTGTATTGTTCTCGCCGTTGCGATGGTCCGTACTGGTTTGGCTGGTGATGGGGAACTTAGACACCACCGGGCCGAGTTCGTCCGTGACAGAGGCTGTAGGCTGGATGAATGCGTCAAAAGGGATTCTGCTGCCACTGTACTTGTGGTGGCGGCTCCGCTCGTCGAAAGATGAGGGTCCACCTTCAACGCCGGCACATCTGTGGATCCTGTTTGTTCTGTATGCGGCTGTCGCCAGTCTGTGGTCGCCTTTTCCCTTGGCCGCCATGAAATTGGTCGGGAATCTAGTCGGGACGTTCTTGACTTTCGTGGTGGCCTTAAAGGCTGCTCGATTGGGACTGCTGGGCGGCAAAGCGCTCATCATCTTGGTATTAGCTTCGCTGGGGTTGGGAGCATTACAAACCTTCTATTATGGCGGAACGGCATTCGGGTTCGACGGCGCTGACCGGCCAGCACGCTTTTCGAGCTTCGTAGGAGCCCAACAATACGGCGCCTTTTTAGTGGCGTTCTTCGCCATCGCACTCTGGTACCGAGCTTTTGGTCTGCGGACTCGCGTTTGGCTGGCGGCCATAAATGTCGTGGCCCTGGTGCTGAACGGCAGCCGGACCTGGTTTTTGGGCGCCACCTTGGTCCTGGCCGTGTATCTATTACTTTCTTTTCGAAA
>Ga0265314_10003096_pt1 | contig 16371 bp, 18 predicted proteins | sample 4126metaG_FD_203106 | JGI IMG/M metagenome (GOLD analysis project Ga0265314, IMG submission 203106) | Rhizosphere microbial communities from Carex aquatilis grown in University of Washington, Seatle, WA, United States - 4-1-26 metaG | ecosystem: Host-associated > Plants > Roots > Rhizosphere >... | reverse complement strand
CTATGAGTTCATGCACATCACCGATGCCGAGCAGAAGGACTGGCTGCAGCGCCGCATCGAAGGTCCGGACAAGGAGATCGTGTTCTCGCCCGAAGGCAAGAAGGCAATCCTGAACAAGCTGGTCGAGGCCGAAGGCTTCGAGAAATTCGCCTCGCTCCGCTTCCTCGGCACCAAGCGTTTCGGTCTCGACGGTGGCGAGGCGATGATCCCGGCACTGGAGCAGATCATCAAGCGCGGCGGCCAGCTCGGCGTGAAGGAGATGGTCATCGGCATGGCCCATCGCGGGCGCCTCAACGTCCTCGCCAACGTCATGAGCAAGCCCTATCGCCAGCTCTTCCACGAATTCTCCGGCGGCAGCGCCAAACCGGAAGAGGTGCAGGGCTCCGGCGACGTGAAATACCATCTGGGCGCCTCTTCCGACCGCCAGTTCGACAATCACAACGTCCACCTCTCGCTGACCGCCAACCCGTCGCACCTGGAGGCGTCCGATCCGGTCGTGCTCGGCAAGGCGCGCGCCAAGCAGCAGCAGCTCGAGGATACCGTCGAGCGCACCAGCGTGCTGCCGCTGCTCCTCCACGGCGACGCGGCCTTCGCCGGGCAGGGCGTGGTCGCGGAATGCTTCGCGATGAGCGGAACGAAGGGCTTCAAGACCGGCGGCACGATCCATTTCATCATCAACAACCAGATCGGCTTCACCACCTCGCCGGCGTTCTCGCGCTCCTCGCCATATTGTACCGACATCGCGCTGATGGTGCAGGCGCCGATCTTCCATGTGAACGGCGACGATCCGGAGGCCGTGGTGCATTGCGCGCGCATCGCAACCGAATTCCGCCAGCTGTTCCACAAGGACGTGGTGATCGACATGGTGTGCTACCGCCGTTTCGGTCACAACGAGACGCTGGAGCCGACCTTCAGCCAGCCCTTGATGTACAAGGCGATCAAGGATCATCCGACCACGCTGGTGCTCTACACCAAGAAGCTGGTCGACGAAGGCACGCTCACCCAGGCCGAAGCCGACGCGATGCTGAAGGATTTCACAGCCAGGCTCGATGCCGAATTGACGGCCTCCAAGACGCACAAGCCCGAACAGGCCGATTGGCTGGACGGCCGCTGGTCGGGCCTCGGCGTTGCGCCCAAGGGCGACCGCCGCGGCGACACCGCCGTGCCGCTCGACCTGGTGCGCGAAGTGGGCGCCGCGCTGACGCGCATTCCGGAAGGCTTCCATCTGCACAAGACGGTGGCGCGCAACCTGGAAGCCAAGGACGCGATGTTCGCGACCGGCGAAAACTTCGATTGGGCCACGGCCGAGGCGCTCGCTTTCGGCACGCTGATGCTCGAAGGCATGCCGATTCGATTTTCCGGCCAGGATTCGACCGAAGGCACCTTCTCGCAGCGGCACGCCGCCCTGGTCGATCAGGAGAACGAGAAGCGTTACTACCCGCTGCAGAACATCCGCCACGGCCAGGCAAATTTCGAGATCATCGACTCGCTGCTCTCGGAAGAGGCCGTGCTCGGCTTCGAATACGGCTATTCCTCCGCCGAGCCGAAGGCACTGACGCTGTGGGAAGCGCAGTTCGGCGATTTCGCCAATGGCGCGCAGGTCATCATCGACCAGTTCATCGCCTCGGGCGAAACCAAATGGCTGCGCATGTGCGGCCTGGTGATGCTCCTGCCGCACGGCTATGAAGGCCAGGGGCCGGAGCATTCCTCCGCGCGTCTCGAGCGCTATCTCCAGCTCTGCGCCCAGGACAACATCCAGGTCGCCTACTGCACGACGCCGGCGAATTATTTCCACGTCCTGCGCCGCCAGATGCACCGTCCCTTCCGCAAGCCGCTGGTGCTGATGACGCCCAAATCGCTGCTGCGTCACAAGAAGTGCACCTCCTTCCTGGCGGATTTCGGTCCCGGCTCATCCTTCCACCGCGTGCTGCGCGACCAGGCCGAGTCCGTGCCCGGCGCATGGACGACCAAGCTGGCCGAGGACCGCGCGATCGAGCGGGTGATCCTGTGCAGCGGCAAGGTCTATTTCGACCTGATGGAAGCGCGCGACAAGCTGAACGAAAGCCGCGTCTACATCCTGCGGCTGGAGCAGCTTTATCCCTTCCCCGAAGGGCCGCTGGCGCTCGAACTCAACCGCTTCCCCAAGGCCGACATCGTCTGGTGCCAGGAAGAGCCGCAGAACCAGGGCGCCTGGAGCTTCGTGCGCCCGCGCATCGAGCAGACCATCGCCCAGCTCGGTGGTACGGCCAGCCCGCGCTATGTCGGGCGGTCGGAGTACGCCTCCACCGCAGCGGGTCTGATGAGCCAGCACAATGCCGAACTGAAGGCCTTCCTGGCCGAAGCTTTGACGCTGTGAAGGTGAAAATTATCATGCGGAGGCGCGGAGACACGGTATGCTCCGTCTGCGGCTCCGCATCTCCGCGTGCGATTTCCTCCCTGCCGAGAGATTGAGATGAGCATCGATATCAAAGTCCCCGCCATGGGCGAGTCCGTCACCGAAGCCACGGTGGCACGCTGGTTCAAGAAGGAAGGCGAGAGCGTCGCGCGCGACGAGCCGCTGCTCGAACTCGAGACCGACAAGGTCACGGTGGAGGTGCCCTCGCCCGCCGACGGCTCGCTGGAGTCGATCTCGGTCAAGGAAGGCGACACCGTCCAGGTCGGCGCCCTGCTCGGCGCCATCGCCGAAGGTGCCAAAGGCGCGGTCTCGGCAACGCCGGCCAAGAATCCGCAAGCGGCCGCGCCCAAGCCGGCACCGGCCCCGAAAGTCGAAGCTCCCAAGCCCACACCCGTCGCCGCTGCACCCGCCATGCCGGCCGCGCGCCGCGTCGCCGAGGATAACGGCGTCGATCTCGCTTCCGTCGCCGGCACCGGCCGCGACGGCCGCGTCACCAAGGGCGACGTGCTCGAGGCGCTCGAAGCGCGCGCCGCCGAACGCAGCGCGCCGCGCCCCGCATCCGCGCCGGTCCATGCCGGCCCGCGCCCGCGCGCCGACCGCGAAGAACGCGTCACGATGAGCCGCCTGCGCAAGACCATCGCGCTGCGCCTCAAGGAATCGCAGAACACCGCCGCCCAGCTCACGACCTTCAACGAAGTCGATATGAGCCACGTCATGGCCCTGCGCGCCGAATACAAGGACAGCTTCGAGAAGAAGCACGGCGTCCGCCTCGGCTTCATGGGCTTCTTCGTCAAGGCCTGCATCGCGGCGCTGAAGGAACTGCCGAACGTCAACGCCGAGATCGAAGGCGACGACGTCGTCTACAAGAACTACTACGACATCGGTGTGGCCGTCTCGACCGAGCGCGGCCTCGTCGTGCCGGTGGTGCGCGATGCCGACCTGCTCTCGCTCGCCGGCATCGAGGCGAAGATCCACGATTACGGCCTGCGCGCCCGCGACAACAAGCTGAAGCTCGACGAGCTCCAGGGCGGCACCTTCACGATCACCAATGGCGGCGTCTTCGGCTCGCTGATGTCGACGCCGATCCTCAATACGCCGCAGTCCGGCATCCTCGGCATGCACAAGATCCAGCCGCGCCCGGTTGCCGAGGACGACAAGGTCGTCATCAAGCCGATGATGTATCTGGCGCTCTCCTACGACCACCGCCTGGTCGACGGCCGCGAGGCCGTGACCTTCCTGGTGCGGGTCAAAGAGAATCTCGAAGACCCGCAACGCTTGCTGCTCGATATCTAAGCGGCCGTTCTCCTCCAAACGACCGAAGGGAAGTCATGGATCGGTTCTGGGTCGACGCGCTCGTCAATGCGTTGCCGATGATTCTGCTCATTGCAGTGTGGATCGGCTTCATGCTCGTGCTGCGCCGTGGCGGCTGGCAGTCGAAATATCAGACGGCCTATCTGGAGCAGTTGAAGGCGCAGGTCGCCGCTCTGGAACGGATAGCAGCAGCGATCGAGAAGAGGCCTTAAGCCACCCGCTTGTCGCTCATCTCAAGCTTAGCCAATTCGACATGGGCGCGCAGCTCGATCTCGTCGAGCACGCCTTGCAGCTTGGGATCGTTGAACTGGTCGTGGCGGCGCGTCACCGCGTTGGCCAACCTATTGAGCGTCGCGCGCGGCACGCCGCCGGCCAGGAGCCCGTCGCGCACCTGGTCGAGCATGTCGAGCAGGCTCTCGCCATGGGCGACCGCCTTGCTGCGCCCGTCCATCGAATCGTCGAGGCCCTGCAGCATCAGGATGGAATCGAGCGCGCCGATGGGGCCCGGCCCGCTTACCACCGTGCCGCGGACTTCGCCCGGATCAGAGACCTGGAAGGACGAACTCGTGCCGGACGCGCCTTTGGAAACGCGGCGCACCGTGCTCGATTCAACCCGTCTCGGTCCGATGATCTCCATGGGGTCCGTCCCATTGCGACACACCACAATCGCAGAGTGTGGTTAAGGAAGGGTTAGGCGCGGTGGTAGGGGTGCCCGGCCATGATCGTCAGCGCGCGATAGACCTGCTCCGCCAGCATCGCGCGCACCATCAGATGCGGCCAGGTCTGCGGCCCGAAGGCGAGGCTGCGGCCCGATTTCTTACCCGGCAACGGCGCCAGGCCGTCCGGTCCGCCGATCACGAAGACGAGGTCGCGTGTGCCAGCGTCACGCAGGGCCGCCAGCATCTCGGCGAAGTCCTCAGATGTCATGCCCTTGCCCTTGGCGTCGAGCAGGATGACATGCGCGCCGTCCGGCACGCGGCGGGCGAGCCGTTCGGCCTCGTCGGCCATGCGCTTCTTCGTTTCGCGCTCCTTGGAGACGGCAAGTTCGTCGCACGTCACCGCCGTAAAGCCGAGGCGCCGGCCCATCGCCACCGCGCGGCCGACGAAATCCTCCGTCAGCGCGCCTTCCTGCGTGCCGCGCGCGAACCCGACCGCGAGGATGTGCAGCCGCATTGCTGGATCAGGCCCGGCTGCGCTTGGGCTCTTCGACCGACCACATGCTTTCGAGATTGTAGTAGTCGCGCACTTCGGGCCGGAAGATATGGACGATGACGTCGCCGGCATCGACCAGCACCCAGTCGCCTTGGCTCGCGCCGTTGACCGGCCGCGTGCCGTAGCCGGCATCCTTCAGCCGCCGCGCCAGATGTTCCGCGATCGAGGCGACATGGCGCGACGAGCGCCCGCTGGCCACCACGATGGCATCGGCGAGCGAGGACCGCCCGCCCATGTCGATGGTCACGATGTCCTCGGCCTTGTCGTCCTCCAGCGAGGCGCGGATGCGCTCGAGCAGCGCGGGGTCCGCCGCCTGCGCCGTGGTCACGGCACTGGGCGCCTCGGGCGTGGCTTTCTTGGTCTTCTTGGCCTTGTTGCTGGGGGCTTTTTTCGCCACGGATTTGCGCTTGGGCGCAGGCTTCTTGGCGGCCTTAACGGTCTTGGCGGTCAGTGGTCGTTCTCCATTGCGGGACGCAACCTATCACGCGGGCAATACGCCGACAAAGCCTTCCGAATAGAGCTGCGATGCGCGGATTGCGGTCGCGCTCTGCGCATTGCGCCGGCCTTCCAGGATCACGATGGCCGGCGCCCGCTTGCCGCACAGCCGCTTTTCGTGCCGCACCTGGCCGAAACGCTGGATCGGCTTGGCGGCGCGCATCGCCATCACGGTTCCCGGCCGCTGGATGACCGCAATCGGCACCCGCCGCGCCAGATCGGCCCAACGGTGCCAGCGGCGGAAGATCTGCAGATTGTCGCTGCCCATCAGCCAGGTGAACTTCACCTGCGGGAACCGCTTCTGCAGCGCGCGCAACGTGTCGAACGAGTAATGCGTGCGGAAGTCACGCTCGATGTCCATCACCACGATACGCGGATGACGCGCCACGATCCGCGCGGTCTTCACGCGCTCGGCGAGCGGCGCCATGCCGCGCACAGGCTTGAGCGGATTCTGCGGCGTGACCAGCCACCAGACATAGTCGAGGCCAAGCCGCTTCAGCGCCACCTCGCTGACATGGACATGGCCCTCATGCGCCGGATTGAACGATCCGCCGAGCAGCCCGATGCGCAGCCCCGGCGCCACCGGCCCCGGCGGGCGCACCCAGTTCGCGTGCGGGCGTTCGAGCCTGGTGATCTTCACGGCCGGACCTGCCCCGTGCCGCGCACGACATATTTGAAGTTGGTGAGTTGCTCCACGCCGACGGGTCCGCGCGCGTGCAGCTTGCCCGTGCCGATGCCGATCTCCGCCCCCATGCCGAACTCCGCGCCGTCGGCGAATTGCGTCGAGGCGTTCCACAGCACGATGGCCGAGTCGAGCGCGGACAGGAACCGCTCTGCCGCCGCCTTGTCTTCGGTGACGATGCTTTCGGTGTGGTGCGAGCCGTAACGCTCGATATGTGCGATCGCGTCCTCGACGCCGTCAACCGCCTTAGCGGCGATCACCGCGTCGAGATATTCCATCGACCAGTCTTCATCGTTCGCGGCCTTGGCATTGGGAAACACCGCGCGAATTTCGGCATCGGCGCGGATTTCGCAACCGGCTTTTGCCAGATCGCCCAGCACGTCAACACCCAGAGCCGGCAATATCGCGCGGTCGATCAGCAGCGTCTCCGCCGCGCCGCAGACCGAGGTCCGCCGCATCTTGGCGTTCACCGCAATGGCGCGCGCCTTGGCCGGATCAGCCTTGGCGTGGAGATAGACGTGGCAGACGCCTTCCAGATGCGCCAGCACCGGCACCCGCGCTTCCGCCATCACGCGGCCCGTCAGCCCCTTGCCGCCGCGCGGGATAATGAGATCGATGCCGCCGCCGAGGCCTTCGAGCATCAGCCCGACCGCTTCGCGATCCGTCACCGGCACGCGCGTGATCGCTGCTTCGGGGAGGCCCGCCGCGCGCAACCCTTCGACCATCGCCGCGTGGATCGCGGCGGAGGATTGTGCCGAATCCGATCCGCCGCGCAGAATGCAGACATTGCCGGACTTGAGGCACAGCGCGCCGGCATCCGCCGTTACGTTCGGCCGGCTCTCATAGATCATGCCGATCACGCCGATGGGCGTGGCGACGCGCGCGATGTCGAGCCCGCTCGGCACCGTCCAGCGCGCCAATTCGCGGCCGACCGGATCGGGCAGCGCGGCGACATCCGCGATGCCCTTGGCCATCGCGTCGATCCGTTTGTCGTCGAGCGTCAGCCGGTCGAGCAAGGCCGGCGTCAGGCCGGCCGCCTTGCCGGCCGCAACATCGCGGGCATTGGCGGCGAGAATGTCATTCCTGCGCGCGCGGATCGCGGCGGCAGCGGCCAGCAGCGCCTTGTTCTTGCTTTCGGCAGACGCCTCGCGCATCGCGCGTGCCGCCGAGCGCGCGCTTGCGCCCAAGGCCAGCATCTCGTCGCGCAGGCTCACGGCACGCTCGCCGTCAACGCGAGATCGTCGCGATGGATCATCTCGTCGCGGCCGCGATAGCCGAGGATCGCCTCGATCTCCGCCGTGCGCTTGCCCGCGATACGCTCGGCGTCCGCCGCGCCATAGGCCGCCAGCCCACGGGCGACCTCGCGGCCCTGCTGGTCCGTCACCAGCACCGCGTCGCCGCGCTGGAAGCGGCCGTCGATCTGGCGGATGCCGGCGGGCAAAAGGCTCTTGCCGTCGGCCAGCGCGCGCGCCGCACCGGCGTCGATGATCAGCGTGCCTTCGGGCTTGAGCACGCCCGCGATCCAGCGCTTGCGCGCCGCCGCCGGCGTGCCGCTGGCGGCAAAGTGCGTATGGCGCTCGCCATTGCGGATCGCCGCGACGGGGTGGTTGGTCTTGCCCTTGGCGATGATCACATCGCAGCCGGCCGCCGTCGCGATCTTCGCCGCCGCCAGCTTCGACGCCATACCGCCGCGACCCAGCCCCGACACGGACTCGCCCGCCATGCTCTCGATCAGCGGCGTGATCGCCGGCACCTCGGGAATGTGCTGCGCATCGGGCGCGCGCGTCGGATCGGCGGTATAAAGCCCATCGACATCGGACAGCAGGATGAGGCGATCCGCCTCCATCATGCTGGCGACGCGCGCCGCGAGGCGGTCATTGTCGCCATAGCGGATTTCCGCGGTCGCCACCGTATCGTTCTCGTTGATCACCGGAACGCTTCCCAGTTCCAGCAGCGTCTTCAGCGTGGCGCGCGCGTTGAGATAGCGGTTGCGCTGTTCGGTGTCGCCCAGGGTCAAGAGGATCTGCGCCGCGACGATGCCTTCGCCCGCCAGGATGTCGGCATAGGCTTCCGCCAGCCGCACCTGCCCCGCCGCCGCGGCGGCCTGGCTCTCTTCGAGCCGTAGCGGCCCCGCCTTCAATTTCAACGCGCGCCGCCCGAGCGCGATGGCGCCGGAGGACACCAACAGCACGTTCTTGCCCGCGCGCTTCAGCTCTGCGACGTCCGCGCACAGCGATTTGAGCCAATAGCGGCGCAGTTCGCCCGTCTCCGCATCGACCAGCAAAGCCGAACCGACCTTGACGACGACGAGCCTCGCAGCCGCGAACGGATCGGTCATGGGGACCAGACCCGCTTGGCGGTTTTGACCTCGACTTTCTTCGGCGCGCGGCGCTTGACGATTTCCTTCGCCACCGCCCGCAACACGTCCTCGATACCTTCGCCGCTCACGCCGGAGATGACGAACACTTTGTGGCCGCAGGCCTTCTCCAGCGCGGCGCGCTTCTTGGCGAGCGCCGCCTTCGGGATCGCATCCGCCTTGTTCAGCGCCACGATCTCGGGCTTGTCCTCCAGCCCATGGCCATAGGCTTCGAGCTCGCCGCGGATCGTCTTGTAGGTCTTGGCGATCGCGCTCTCCGTTCCGTCGACCAGATGCAGGATCACGTTGCAGCGTTCGGCATGGCCGAGAAATTTGTCGCCCAGCCCCACGCCCTCATGCGCGCCTTCGATCAACCCCGGCAGATCGGCCAGCACGAAATCCGTCGAGTCGATCTTCACCACGCCGAGCTGCGGCTCCAGCGTGGTGAACGGATAATCGGCGATCTTCGGCCGCGCCGCTGACACACGCGACAGGAAGGTCGACTTGCCGGCGTTCGGCATGCCGATCAGCCCCGCATCGGCGATCAGCTTCAGCTTGAGGATGACGGTCTTTTCCTCGCCGGGCTGGCCGGGATTGGCATGGCGCGGCGCCTGGTTGGTCGAGCTCTTGAAATGCGCATTGCCGAAGCCGCCATTGCCGCCGCGCAAGAGCTTCACGCGCTGACCGACGGTGGCCAGATCGGCGATCAGCGTCTCGCCATCCTCTTCGTACACCTGTGTGCCGGGCGGCACTTTCATCACCGCGTCGTCGCCATGGCCGCCGGTCATCTCCTTGCCGAGGCCCGGAAAGCCGTTCTTGGCGCGGACATGCTGCTGGAAGCGGTAGTCGATCAGCGTGTTGAGGTTCTCGACCGCCTCGATCCACACATCGCCGCCCTTGCCGCCATTGCCGCCCCAGGGGCCGCCATATTCGATGTACTTCTCGCGGCGGAACGCGACGCAGCCATTCCCGCCATGGCCGGATTGGACATACACCTTCGCCACGTCGAGGAATTTCATGACGCGCGTCCGTTCCGCCGCAAGAAGTGCCGTTTCATGCCGCCTTCTTTCGCGCAAATTGCTCGCGCGTCAACTGCACCCGGTTCGAGAGCACATCCGAGCCCCGGGCGACGCAGTGAACCCGCGCCACCCCGGTAATCGTAAAGCCCAGCTTGTGCAGCACCGCGCCGGAGGCCGGATTGTCGTCGAACCAGCCGGCCGTCAGCCGTTCCGCTCCCATGTCCTCGAAGGCGAAGCGCATCACGGGCCGCGCCGCCTCCGTCGCATAGCCCTGTCCCCAATAGGGCCGGCCGTACCAATAGCCGAGCTCCCAGGCGCCGTTCTGGCCGCGGTCCGCCGCGCACAGCCCGATCAGCGCGCCGTCCATCGCGCGCGTGACGGCGAAGCTGTAGCCGGTGCCGTCCTGCCGCTCCCGATCGACCCGCACCAGCGCTTCGCGGAACAGCGTTTCGGTGAACGGATGCGCCACCTGTCGCAAATTCTTGGCCACCTCATAGTCGTTCAGGATCGCCACGAAGGCCGGCATGTCGGTCATCGTGGGCGCGCGCAGGATCAGCCGCTGGGTCGTCGGATGGAAGCTCATGCCGCCCTCCTGACAAGGAAGGCCTCGCGGCTCAGCGTCACCTCGTTGCACCCGATCTCCATGCCCCGCGCCTGGCAATGGCGCCTTGTGAAGCCCCTGGGCACGCAGCCGAGCTTGGCCAGCACATTGCCGGAGCGCGGATTGTCATGGAACCAGCCGGCCCACACCAGATCCGCGTTCAACTCGTCGAACGCGAAAGCGATCAGCCGCCGCGCCGCCTCGGTGGCATAGCCTTTCTGCCAATAAGGCTTGCCCAGCCAATAGCCGAACTCATAGCCCTCGTCCCGCTGGTGCAGGCCGATGCTGCCCATATAGACGCAGTCCGGTTTTCGCGTGATCGCGAAGACAAAGTCCGTGCGATTGTCCCGCTTCTCGTCCATGCGCGCCATGAACGCCTCACCGTCTGCTGCGGTGTAGGGATGGGGCATCGTGGAAAGATTCTTGGCGACGTCGAAGTCGTTCGCCAGCGGCACGATCGCGGGAATGTCGCGCCGCTCGGGTCGGCGTAACAGCAGTCTGTCTGATTCCAGTAAGCACATGGCACGTCCCTCCGTGGAGGGACGAAAAAAGGGAGCTGGCGGACCATCTCCCTCCTGATAACGGGCCGCCGATTTCTCGGGCGGCCTATGTCTTCAGCCGCCTATTCCGCTGCGCTCTTCGTCGCCGGATTCTGCGCGTTGACCACCGATACATAGGTGCGGCGCTTGAAGCCCTGGCGGAACGCGACCTGACCGTCGGTCAGCGCGAAGAGCGAATGGTCCTTGCCCATACCGACGCCTTCGCCGGCCCAGAACTTGGTGCCGCGCTGGCGCACGATGATGTTGCCGCCCGCGACCTTCTCGCCGCCGAACAGCTTCACGCCGAGCATCTTGGGGTTCGAGTCGCGACCGTTGCGCGAGGAACCGCCTGCTTTCTTGTGTGCCATGCTCTTAGTCCTTCGAAACCGTCTTTAGGCCGCAGAAATCCCAGTCACCTTCACCTTGGTGAAGGGCTGGCGATGGCCGCGCTTGCGATGGGTGTTCTTGCGGCGCTTCTTCTTGAAAGCGACGACTTTCGGGCCCTTGCCCTGTTCGAGGATCTCGAAGGCGACCGAGGCGCCAGCCACCAGGGGCGCGCCGTGCTTCAGGCTGTCGCCGCCCAGCATCAGAACTTCGCCGATGGTCAGCGTCGAACCGACGTCGCCGCCGACCTTCTCGATGGTCAGGACGTCGTCCTTGGCCACTTTGTACTGTTTGCCGCCGGTGCGGATAACCGCGAACATGACTTAAGTCCTTGAATCTATGTGTGTTCCCGCCGGAAGCCGATCCTTCGGGAGCCGCGCAATATACTTAGGGCCGCCTCCGGGTCAAGGACCGCGCGGAAATATCCAATTCGTAAGCAGCCAAAAACGAAACTGTCCGCCTCCACCCGCATTGTTTCAGGGATAGAGGGGCGTTATGCGCAAAGTTCTGCTCACCGCGATTCTGATGGGAATCGGCTGCCTTGCCGGGCCTGCCGGCGCATCCCCCCAGGACACCCGCTCAGGCGCGCTCTCGATCCTGTTCGAGAACGACATCTTTTTCGACACCGACCAGCACTATACCAGCGGCGTCGCGCTCGACTACACCACGGCACCGCAGGACACGCCGCGCTGGCTGGAGAATTTCGCGCACCACCTGCCTTTCTTCGATTCCAGGGGCGAGGTCCGCACCAATTACGAACTCGGCCAGGACATCTTTACGCCGCGCAACACCGGCCTCGTCGTGCCGAACCCGACCGACCGGCCCTATGCCGGCTATCTCTATCTCGGGCTCGGCCTGCTCTCGAAGACGGACAGCCATCTCGACCAGGTCCAGCTCCAGCTCGGCACCACCGGCCCCGCCTCGCTGGCGGAGGACGCGCAGAACTGGGTGCATACGGTGATCGGCGACCACAAGGCGCTGGGCTGGCACTATCAGTTGCACGACGAGCCGATAGCGAATGTCTTTCTGGATCGCAGTTGGAAGCTGATCCCGCCGCGCTCGATCCTCGGCCTGTTCTTCGATCTGGAGCCGCATGCGGGCATCGCCGTCGGCAACGCCTATGACTACGTCAATGTCGGCGCGATGGCGCGCGTGGGGATCAACCTGCCCGACGATTTCGGCCCACCGCGGCTGGAGCCCAGCCTGCCCGGCTCAAGCTTCTTCGAGCCCAATGGGGCGCTCAGCGCCTATGCGTTCGCCGGCGTCGATGGCCGCGCCGTAGGACGCAACATCTTCCTCGACGGCAACAGCTTCGAGGCGAGCCCGAGCGTCGACAAGAAGCTCCTGGTCGGCGATCTGCAGATCGGCGTGGCTGCGCAGCTGGGTGGCATGCGGCTGTCCTTCAGCCACGTCTTCCGCACCAAGGAATTCAAGACCCAGGCCTCCGCCGACCAGTTCGGCTCGGTGGACCTGACCTTCCGGCTCTAGCCACTGCGGCGGACTTGGCGTTCGGCCCGCCTTGGGCGACATAGGTGCATGACCAACGGATTGACGCACCGCCTCGCGCGGCCGGACGACGTGCCAACGCTGAAGCCGTTGATGGACCGCGCCATCGGCGAATTGCTCGAGCCGTTCCTTTCGCCCGAGGCGGTGGCCGCGTCGTTCTCCGTCATGGGCCTCGACACGCAGCTCATCGCGGACGGCACCTATTTCGTCGTCGAAAGCGGCGGCGCCGTCGCCGGCTGCGGCGGCTGGAGCCGGCGCGCCACGCTGTTCGGCGGCGACCATTCGTCCGGCCGCGACGCTGCGCTGCTCGATCCGGCGAAAGACGCCGCCCGTGTGCGCGCGATGTACACCGACCCGGCCTTCACACGGCGCGGTGTCGGAAGGCTTGTGCTGGCGCTTTGCGAGGCGGCGGCAGCACGCGAGGGCTTCACCCGCGTCGAACTCGCCGCGACCATGGCGGGCGTGCCGCTCTATCGCGCCTGCGGCTACCGCGACATCGAAGCCTTCGCGGCCGACACACCGTCCGGCGTGCGCGTGCCGCTGATCCGCATGGGCAAGACGATCGCGCCCGCCTCAGGCGGCGGCTGACTCATCCTTCTTCTTTCGCCGCAGCTTGATCGCGCCCGCAATGCCCGCGACGAGCAGGCCGAGGCCGACGGCGATGCAGGTCCATTTCAGGGTTGTCGCGATAGAGGCGGCGTGCGCCGTCGCATCGTCCGCGCCGGCCACCAACATGGAGTACTCCAACGCATTCTCCGCCGCGTCCGCCAGCGCACCGAGCAGCGGCACGAAGCCGAGATAATCGACGACGCGGCGCGCCAGACCCCGCTTCGGCGCATAGGCCTCCCGCGCCAGGATCGCGGAGAAATAGAACGACATCGCGTAGAGCGGCATGAAGAGATAGTCGAAACCGAGCCCGAAACCGGCCGCCGCCGCATGGGGCCGCGCGATCCAGGCGGCGAAGATCCGCTTGAAGTCCATCGCGGTCTGCGCGCCCTGCAGGTCGGCCGTGCCGAAGCCGGTCTCGGCCTTCAGCTTGCGATCCGCGATCGCCAGGATCGCGAAGGCGACGATCGCCAGAACCGTCGTCCACCCCCACAGCCTGATCAAGGAACTGAGCCGCATGCCGCCATCCTCCCGTACGTTTGCGGATGATAGCGTGCGCCGCTACACATCCGCCATGCGGACCCTGCGCGACGTCCTGTACAATTTCCACTGGGTCGTGCCGGGCGAGGCGGCGCGTGCGGCGCAGGCCTGGGCGGGATCGCTCGGCCCGTTCCTGACCCGCAACGGCATCCGCGCCATGATCAATCTGCGCGGTCCCAATCCGAAATATGGCTGGTGGCGCGGCGAGAAACGGACGACCGAGGCGCTCGGCATCGCGCATTTCGACACCACGCTCGATTCCCGGCATCTGCCAACGCGCGACATGCTGGCCGCGCTGATCGAGGCGTTCGATGCGGCGCCGAAGCCGTTCGTCGTCAAATGCTCCGGCGGTCAGGACCGAACCAGCCTTGCTGCGGCGCTGTATCTTCTGCACCGTCGGGGCTGGAGCGCGATGGACGACGCCCGCACGCAGTTCGCCCGCTGGCCCTATCTGCATTTCCCCAAAGCGCAGCAGCGCTGGCTCCGCCATTTCATCGAATTCGCTCGCGAAGACGCCAAGGACCTGCCCGTCGCCGAATGGATCCGCGCCGCCTATTCGCCGGAGCGCTTTCGCGACTGGCTCGCGGCGCACGGCCGGGACGACACCTTCAAGGCGATCTTCGAGAAGCCCGCGCCGGCCAATCGCTGGCAATGGTGAAGCCGCTCGCGCTGGCGCCCGGCGTGGCCCTGTGGCGCGAATATTTTTCCCGCGACGCGCAAAGGGCCCTGCTCGTGGATGTTCTGGCACGCGTGGAGACGGCGCCATTCTACAAGCCGGTCATGCCGAAATCCGGCAAGCCGTTCTCGGTCGAGGAGACCAATTTCGGCCCGCTCGGCTGGATCTCGGACAAGGATGGCTATCGCTACGCACCGCTCCATCCGTATACGGACCAACCATGGCCCGATATCCCGCCTGCGCTGCTGGCGCTGTGGGAAGATGTCGCCGCCTATCCCGCGCCGCCGGAATGCTGCCTGGTCAATCTCTACCGCGACGCCGCCAAGATGGGCGCACATCAGGATCGCGACGAGGCGGCGACCGAGGCGCCGGTGGTATCGGTCTCGCTCGGCGACTCCGCGCTGTTCCGCTTCGGCGGCGCGACGCGCAAAGGGCCGACACAGAGCGTGACGCTATCATCAGGCGACGTGCTGGTGTTCGGCGGGCCGGCGCGGCTGATGTTCCACGGTATCGACCGCGTGATCGGCGGCAGCTCCCAGCTCCTGACCGGGGGCGGGCGGATCAACCTGACCTTGCGCCGTATCGCCCAAATAAAATGACGCCCGGTTGGGGGGCCAACCGGGCGCCGGATGCGCCGTTACGCGCTGATGCCGGGAGGGGATGACCGGCACCGTCGAAGGATGTCGCCCAGCTTGCGAGCGGGGGGGCAGTGCTTGCCGGACGATGTTTCATCCTTCGATAGAGAACCTATGCATCGAAGCCACACATTGCAAGATTTTTTTCGGCGAAAGCGAAAAATGCAATATTTTTAATGACAGATGCAAATACGGCACAGTCCTTGAGACCGCTAGCATTGCCCGGAAATTCGGTTTTTCGATGGCCGCGCCGGGCGCGGAATTTTCACGCTCTCGTGATCACAACCTGCCGCAATCGCGTGCCGTGCGATCGATCGCGTTTTTCAGTTTCGCGACCATCTCCTCGATTTCGCTTTCGGAGACCACCAGCGGCGGCGCGAGCACCATCGTGTCGCGGATCGCGCGACAGATGAGGCCGTCGTTGAAACAGTAGTTGCGACAAAGCGTTCCGATGTTCCCCGGATCGGGGAAGAACTTCCGCTCCTTGACGTCGCGCACCAGTTCTATGGCCGCGAGCAGGCCCTGGCCGCGCACCTCGCCGACGATCGGATGATCCGCGAAGGTCTCCGCCAGTCGGCGTTGGAGATAGGGCCCGATTTGCGTCTTCACGCGCGGCACCAGGCCAGCCTTCTCGATCACTTCGAGATTCTTGAGCGCCACTGCGCTCGCCACCGGATGGCCGGAATAGGTGAAGCCGTGCACCAGCTCCTCGTTGGATTCCAGAATGGTGTCGGCCATGCGCTCGCCCAGCGAGATCGCCGAAATCGGCTGGTAACCGGACGACAACCCCTTGGCCATCGTCATGATGTCCGGCGCGATCCGATAGGTCTGCGCCCCGAACCATTCGCCGGTGCGGCCGAAGCCGGTGATCACCTCATCGAGATGCAGCAGCACGTCATAGCGGGCGCAGATGCGCTGCACCTCATGCCAATAGCCCGGCGGCGGGAAGATCAGCCCGCCCGCCCCCTGCACCGGTTCCGCCGAGAAGGAGGCGACGCGGTCAGCCCCCAGTTCCAGGATCTTCTCCTCGAGCCGCTTGGCGATCAGCTGGCCGAACTCCGCCGGCGCGATGTCGCCATAGCCGGCCTCCTTGGCGCCGTACCAGTAGGGCGCCGGCACTTTCTCGAAACCCGGCAGCGGCAAGTCCCATTGCGGATGCATCGGCGTCAGCCCCGACAGCGACGCCGCCGCCATGGTGACGCCGTGATAGGCGTAGTCGCGCGACAGATGGATCTTCTTCTCGGGCCTGCCCTTCAGGTTCCAATAGTAGCGGATCAGCTTCAGCGCGGAGTCGTTGGCCTCCGATCCCGAATTGGCGAACAGCACGCGCTCATGGCCGTCCGGTAGCAGCGTCGCGAGCTTCGCCGCGAGCTCGATCGTCCACGGGTTCGAGGTCTTGAAGAAGTGGTTGTAG
>Ga0265314_10003092_pt1 | contig 16386 bp, 9 predicted proteins | sample 4126metaG_FD_203106 | JGI IMG/M metagenome (GOLD analysis project Ga0265314, IMG submission 203106) | Rhizosphere microbial communities from Carex aquatilis grown in University of Washington, Seatle, WA, United States - 4-1-26 metaG | ecosystem: Host-associated > Plants > Roots > Rhizosphere >... | reverse complement strand
CAGCATCAAGTTCACCTACGAACTGCGCCCCGATGTGGATAAACTGCATTTGGTCCAAACGGGCGTGAATGCTCCGATCGCCGTTCTCCACCGTCTTAAAACGATCAGCGCGGTCGCTGGCGGTACGACAGTTCGCAGTTACACGCTCAACTATGATGCGTCTCCCTTCACGCAACGCAGTCGCCTGACTGACGTCCAGGAATCCGGCATCAATGGCACGACACTGCCGAAGACCAGCTTCACCTGGCCGACTACCGATACGTCGGGATTTACCTCGACCGCACTCGGCACGCTGACCAACAGCGGTGATTTGCTTTACGCCGGTGATTTTAATGGTGACGGCAAGACTGATGTTTTGCGTATCGATTCCACCAGCAATCGGAACACCCAGTTATATCTTTCCACCGGGACCGGTCTCGTGACGGCAAATACCCCGGCCCAATTCGCCCTGAATCCGGCCAGCAGTTATCTCAACACCAGTGTGGGCGCGGGCAACGACCGCCTTTTGGTGGGTGATATCAACGGTGATGGTTTGCCCGACATTGTCGCCACCTTGGTGAATTATTCGGTGAGCGGCGGTACGGTGAACATGACCGTCAGGCGCAAGGTCTGGATCTCCTCTGTTTCCGGCGGGACCGTTTCTTTTAATGCCTACTCCATCGCCGACGTCGTTACCAACTACCCGGCTCCTGGTGGCATTTTCGTCACCCCTCCGGCACCGCTTGAGCGCCTGATGGATCTGGATGGCAGTGGCAAAGCCGCGCTCTTCACGGCCCAGAGCATGTCAATTCCGAACAGTCCGTGGGCAGTGTACAAATGGAATGACACGACGCATGGCTTCGATCTTCAGACCGGCGGGACGAATTTGTTTCATGCCGAGGATGATCTCCGCCCGCTGGAGGCCAATGGCGACGGGGTGGCGGATCTGTGGCATGTGCCCCAGCCCCAGGCTCCGTTTAATGATGCCTTCGGCACCATTTTCGTTAACTATGCGGCCGCTGGATTTGGCACGGATATTAATTTCCTGCCGAGCAAGACCAACATCGTGCTGGGTGATTTCAACGGCGATCGCCTGACCGATGCGCTCGATCTGCAAAAGACCGGTTATATCACCGGCACCGGCCTCTTTTTCCGCAGTGCGTTTAGTAACTTTCTTGGCCAGGGGAATATCACCGCTCCTACATCCGCCTCCGATTGGAACAGCCAGTTGATCACCGCGGTCGATCTGAACCGCGATGGCCGGGACGATCTGATTATCCAACGGGCAGCTTCAAGTGAGATTTGCTATGCACAGGGCGATGCCACCAACCTGATCGCATTCTCTGCGCCGACCACCGTTACCGGCGGTCCGCTCAGCAACGAGACCGTCATGCCGATCGACTTCAATGGCGATGGGCGGACCGATCTTCTGGTCCGTGGCAACCCATCCGCCGGCAACACTTCGACGTCATTCAGAATACTCGTCGCCAACGGCACCTCCCCCGGCGACGTGATCACCCGGGTCACCAACGGTTTCGGGGCCACGGTTGATGTTGGCTATGCAATGCTCACCGATCCTTCGGTCTACACCAAGGGCACCGCCACTCCCGCCGGGCTGATCGATCTCCAGACTCCGATCCAGGTCGTCAAAACCATCACGGCCGATCTGGGCGATGCGCATACCGCCACGCCGACGGCCCTGCCCGTTGCGGCGGGTATGGCCACCAGCTATACCCAGACCTATAAATACGAAGGCCTCCGCTCCGCCCCTTATCGCGGTGTCGTGGGCTTTGCCGCGCAGGAGGTCACCGATTCGCGCACCAATGTGACCACCCGCGTCGAGCGCATGCAAGATCCCGCGATCGCAAATTATGCCTATAACGGATTTGTCACGCGCACCATCGTCAAGCGCGGTGCCGTCATTCTTTCCGATAGCGTGGTTACGCCCGCACTCCTTTCCCTCAATTCCGGGAAGACCAGCCTGGCTTATGCCCAGACCGTCACGGCGAAAACCTGGGATATTTCCGCCGACCTCACCTTGCAGGGCGCACAAACTTCCAACCAGACGGTGACCCAGACCCTAGACAACTGGGGCAATCCGACCAGTGTCGTCACCACCGCCGGCTTCGGCGGACGCACGACCACGCAAACCAATGTTTACTACGCAGCCGATACCAGCGCCGGCCGTTGGTGGGTCAGCCGGTTGCAGTCGAGTACCACGTTGCAGCAGGCCACCGGGGAGACCGACGTGACCCGGACGATGAACTATTATTATCGGGACAATGATGCCGATGCCACGAATGACACCCTGGGTACTCCGCTTCAGGTCACGCAGTCAGTCGCATACTCTGCCGACCCGGCAAAGAAGCTGACCACCGTTTATACCTACGGAGACGCCTTTGGTCACCTGACCAATCTGACCGTGACGGGCAAGAAAGACGCCAGCAACGATCAGACGCGCACGGTCGCTTACGCCTATGATGGCACCGGCCAATTTCTGACCACCGTCACCCACACGGGACCGAATGGAAATCTGGTTGAATCTTACGTCCCCGACGCGCTGCACGGCGGGCCGGCTTCGCACACCGATGCGAATGGGCAGACGACGACATTTTACTATGATGATTTTTCCCGGCTCACCACGACGGTCTCGCCGACCGATGTCATCACCACCACCTCGCTGGCGTGGAAGACGGATGTGCGCGGGCTTTACTCGGTGGAAACGCACGCGACCTTCCTGGATGATGATGGCCTGACCAAGGAGATGACACCTCCCTCCTTCACGGTGTTCGACCGCTTGGGCCGGGCTGTCTGGCAGGAGACGGTCACCGCCGATGGCGCGGCCATCGCGCGGACGGAAACCCTCTACAATTCCATCGGAGCCGCTTGGGCTGTTTCCACTCCCGTTCGCTCGGGCGATCCTGTCTATTGGAATCAGATTTCCTTCGACGCGCTGGGCCGCACGCAGTCTCAAACCAGCGCCAATGGCGGTACAGCCAGCATCGCCTACAATGGCCCGGAAATCACCACGACGGCCACCGGTGCCTACAACAGCACCACCATCACCAAGCAGGCGCGCACCGTCCGCGATTTGCAGGGCCGCATCACGGACATCTATAAAAACGAAACCCTCGGCACCGCCGCCGAGCGCGACTCCGTGGATTATCTCTATGATGCCGCCGGCAACCTCAGGCAAACCACTGCGGCGGGAGTTGTGACCAGCACCACATACGATGTCCGCGGTCTGCCCATCTCGCTCACCGATCCCAACACCGGCACGAGTTCTTCGGTCTACAATGCCTTCGGCGAGGTCTACTCGACCACTGATGCGAAATCCCAGACCGTGACGGTGGATCATGATATCCTCGGACGCCCGGTTTCCCGCACCGAAAATGAGGGCACCACCACCTGGACCTACGACGATGCCACCGGCAAAGGCCTGGGTCTGCTCCATTCTGTCAGCGGCCCCGATGGGGGAGGCGGCACCTATTCGGAGAGCTATACATACGATGCCGACTTCAGCCGCGTGGTCTCCGTGGAAAAGGCCATCAACGGGCAAACCTTCACCACTCTCCTGAGCTATGATGGGGCCTCACGCACCGGTGCGGTCACCCATCAGGTCGCCGGTTTTGCCGATCAGACACTCCGCCATCTGTATAACAGCTACGGCACCCTCAGCGAAGTGCGGGATATGAGCGTGCCCGGCGGGCCGGCCCAGGGCACCACGCTGTGGTCTCTCGGCTCGGTTTCAGTCTATGGCCAGCCCGTGGATGAGACGTTCGGCAACGGCGTCACTGCATGGACCAGCTACCGCGCGACCGATGGCATGATCGAAAAACGCCAGGTCAGCACCGGCGGCACTTACTTGGAAAACCTGAAGCTCGGGCTCGACCTCTTCGGCAATGTGCACCGCCGCGAACTGTATAATGACGCGGCCCAGGGCGCCCTCGTTCGCGCGGAGGACTACGGCATCGACCTGCTCGACCGCCTCACCTCGGTGAAGCTCAACGGCACCACTTCCCTCAGTCTCACCTATGACGTGCGGGGGAACATCACCAACAAGAGCGACGTGGGCAATTACTCCTATTCCGGGATCGGCGCCGGTCCGCATGCCGTCACGCAGGCAGGAACCACCACTTACGGCTACGATGCGAATGGCAATCTCACCCAACGCAACGGGGTGACGGAGAATGTCTGGACCTCGTTCGATCAGCCTCAAAGCATCACCCGCGGGAGCGCATCCAGTTCCTTTTTATATGGCGCGAGCCGCGAGCGTATCCAGCAGATCAACAGTGCCGGTGAAACCATCCGCTACGTCGGAGCCGGCCTGGAGCATGTCACGAAGGGCAGCTTAGTCACTTGCCGCCATGCGGTCTTCACGCCCGGCGGCCGGGTGGCGGAGATTTCCGTGGGCTCGGACGGCACGCGCACGACCAATTATTTTGCCAGCGACCACCTCGGCTCCGTCGAGGCGGTGACCGATGCGCAGGGCAACGTGCTTGAACAATTGAGCTACAATGCCTGGGGACAGCGCCGGAATGCCGACTGGACGCCCGGCAAGCCAGCGCGTTCCACCAACGTCAACCGCGGTTATACCGATCATGAAATGCTCGATTGGGTCGGCCTCGTCCACATGAACGGCCGCGTCTACGATCCCGTGCTCGCCCGCTTCCTCCGCGCCGATCCGGTGGTCAGCGATCCGCTGTCCGCCCAGACGTACAACGGCTACAGCTACGTGGGCAACAACCCCACGAGCGCGACCGATCCCTCGGGGTATGATGCGGTCCAGCCATTGGCGATGGATTTGGGAAATAACTTTTATGTGTTTACGGGCAACGGTGGGTACAATCTCAATACAAGCAATTTCGGTTCAAATGGTTTCTCTCTTTTTGGCGGAGCGGTGAATTTCTCCATCGGTGAGAGTGACCCATTTAATAGTCGCTGGGGTCCGGCTTACCCGATCGGGCCGCTCATGCAGGCTCAATACACTTCGATGTTTGGCGCCCCTTCGATCTTTCGTGGAGGGCAGACCGTAGCTGATGGCAACAGTTATATCCGCAGTGCCGGCAGCTCGGCGAAGGGCGACAGCACGATCAGAACCGTCTATGGTCCTCTGACCGGGCAAAATCTCGTACGCCTGTTGGGCTTTGATGGAATGATCTGGGAGGACATTCGAAATTCACCACTCACCCAGAAAGAAGCCGCGCGAATTCTCATGGTGCTGGGACATAGAATTCCTGAAACCCACGAAATTTTTGCCGCGAAACTGGCAATCTACCAATTTTATTCACCGCGAGGCGCCTTGGCCATCAAGGGAACTATCGCTGGAGGCATGTGGTTGGCCACGACGCTCGATACAGCCATTCAAGTAGGCACGGGTCTGAAAAAGCCCATCTCGACGGGTTCGTTTGTGAGTGAAGCAACTGCCGCAAAAAACGCTTCAGGACGCTCAACCGTTACTTCTCTCGCCAAGTATTATCCCGAGAACAATGGTTTCATTGGCGCGACCGAGCGCAAATTCCTAATGCCGGGTGATGTGATCGATCGTTTTGGTGGCAGCGGGTACTCTCGTTTTTTCTCACCGCAAGGGGTGACGGAAGCTGGTCGTGCGTTGCCACCGGGAACTGCCGGGCAGTCGTTGCGTTTATTTAAAGTACTAAAACCCTTCGAAGTTGAAGCCGGAACCGTTGCCCCCGCATTCGGAGAAATGGGATTTGGGACGCAGTATCTATCTCCGGTACGATTGGAGTTTCTTTTGAAACGAGGATTCCTTATAGAACTCCCTAAATAGAATGGCACTTATTTTTAAAGAAATCCCCGGTTGGACGTTTGGCGTCGACGAAGTTTCTGCCAATGTCTTCAGAGTTACAGGCCAAGATGCGGCTGGCCATTTATTTGAAAAGTCTGGGCTCGATCCCGATCATCTGCTTGATGAAGCCAAAAATTACGCCTTAAGTGTTAGTCAAATTAGACACAAAAACCAAGCCAACGACGCCACGTCTTGAGGGCGTGTTGCCCATTGAGGCGATTGAACTTTTCCACGGCATGGTTGACGGCAGCAGGGGTTGTGCTTGGTTGACGGAATGCCAGTGTCTGCGGCCACTCCCCAAACTCTCATTCTCGCTTTCAATCCCAGCAACCAACTGGTGGTCCGAAAGAGTGACGGTCGGTTGGAGCTGCCATTTTCAGGTCGGGATGCATTGCGCCAGCTCATCAATTTTTTCCCCATCCATACGCCGCCTGCCGGGTATTTTTCATTTTTAAGCGACGGCCTTGCCTGGAAAGTGTCCTTCGTCCAGGTGACCAGTCCTCTCCCGCCGAACGGCGGCCTGACTGCTTTGTCCATCGAACAACTGGAAAGAAAGACCGCCATCCTTTCACCGCTGCTCGCCGAGGTGCTCGGCCGGTTGGAGCCCTATCTGATTGAAATCCCGTACCTGCATCTCGGCGAGAACGACTACATCTATAAATTCCGGGTCGAGAAAGACCGCAACAAGGCCATCTACCAGCAGGATGAGTCCGCCCAGGCTCTCTACCAAAGCAAACTCTGCGAGGCCATCAAGGCGCTGGCCCGCACGAACGAACGCACCGCCACCCAGCCCGCCATCCTGGATTTTGGCCCGGTGAGCTATGTCATTCCCAGCCATTTTGGATTCTGCCTGGGAGTGAAAAACGCCATTGAGCGCGCCTATGAGTCGCTGGCGGAAAATCCCGGGCAGCGGGTGTTCATGCTGAGCGAGCTGATCCATAATCCTTTCGTGAATGAAGATTTGCTCCGCCGCGGACTGAGATACCTCCAATCCGACAAGGGAACGCATTATTTCACGGAGGCGAATACCCCGGATGCCGCCCCTACCCCGACCCAGTTGTGGGACACGCTCACCAGCGACGACGTGGTCATCATCCCCGCTTTTGGCGCCACGGATGAAGATAAAAAACGGCTGGTGCGCAAAGGCATTCGCGTCGCGCAGTACGATGCCACCTGCATGCTGGTGGAAAAGGTATGGAAAGCGGCGCGCACTTTTGGTCGCGAAGGCTACACGATCATCATCCATGGGAAAAGCGAGCATGAGGAAACCAAGGCCACCTTTTCCAACTCCCGCCGGTACGCCCAGTCGCTGATCATCCGCAACCTGGCTGAAGCCCGCCTGCTGGGCGCCTACATCGCCAATCCGACGGAAGAAGGCAGACAGGACATTCTGAAAAAATTCGCCGGGATGCACACACCGGGATTCGATCCGTCCAACCATCTCAACCGCATCGCCATCGTCAACCAGACCACGCTGTTGATGAATGAAACCACCGCCATCATTGACTATTTCAAGGGGGTTTTCACGGCCAAGCATGGCGAGACAGAGGGAGCGAGGCGCGTCGGGGGTGCCGGCCGCAAAGATACCCTGTGTTATGCCACCCAGGTCAACCAAGACGCCCTGAGTCGTGCGCTCGCCGAACCGCTCGACGCCGCTTTCATTATCGGCGGGAAAAACAGCTCCAACACCTATCAGCTCTACCGTCTCTGTGAACAGAAACTGGGAGCCCGGGCATTTTTCATCCAATCTGAAGCCAACATTCTCTCCCGCCGGCTGATCGAGCACTATGTTTTCCCCAGCGCCGGACACGGCACCGGCGGCCACACCGAAACTCATCCACTTTGGCCGGACGGAAACCAGGCTCCCGTACGGGTCCTGATCACCGGTGGCGCATCCTGCCCGGATGGATTGGTTCAACAGGTGATCAATCGGATCAATTCATTTTTCCCGGCCACCCATTTGCGCAGCATCGAAGCTGTGCTGGCAACGCTCACCCAACAGTAAGGAACCAGGCTGAAATCAGCCCGCGACCCCCCCGCCATTATCCGGCAAGCAAAATTGCCTCGGTCCCGGGGACCGCTTTAGAACTTGATGGTCAATCCACCGCGGACTCCGGCCGTGGCCGACAAATCGATTTTGGACGTACGGACGCCGCCACCGGTGCCACTGCCGACACTTTGATTGTAGTCTCCCAAATTGTCGTAACTGACACCGGCAAAAAGTCCGGCGCGATCATTGATCGTCCAAGTGGCATCCAAATTGGCATAATATCCGGGAAGAAATTTATTGGTGTTGTTGGTCTCGATCAGATTCGGCGTGGGGATCGTCGTGGGGATGCCATCCACATTGAAGGACTCTTCCGCGGTGTAGCTCGTGCCCACATAGGTCCCGGCAAAGCCCAATCCGGCGTTCAGACCCAAAGAACGGGTCACCTTGGCCGAAATCTGGGGACCAAACTTAAAGACGAAATACCCGCCCTTGATCTTCCAAACGCCATGCACCTGCGCGCCGTTTGGAATGTCTTGAACCTTGTCTGTCAAATTTGGATCCGGTGTGGCGGAAAGCGTCACGGTGCTTTCAGTGGTATTGCCATCCGCGCCGGGTGAGAGGCCCGAGGGGCCTTGGTAATAATTGCCCGAGGCGGGATTCAGGGCCGGCCCGGGCGCGGCAGCACCATTGAGAGAGTAGTAATCTGTAGTGACATGCAGGGTTGAATTCACGGTTCCGATGTTGGAACTGTTAATGCCGCCCAATGTGACGCCGGCAGTGAGACTGTAGCTGATGCGCTTTTGGGGATCATTCAGATTATGCGCAAGCGCCAGCTCGATACCGCCGGTATAGCCGCGGCTGCCGACGGCGGAGGAACCCTGCGCATAAGCACTGTAGGTATGAAAAGCAATATAGCCCGGTATTTCGTCCGCCTGGGAGGCGTTCAAATATTGCCAGCTTCGGGTCAAGGTGGGGTTGTAGGCAATGTAGGTGGCCGTAACAGTGTTATTGGTGGAATCCTGATATGTCACCGAGTAGGTTCCACCAGAGGGATAAAGCGGCTTGCCGTTGCCATCCACTTCGGCCGCAGTTCCAGTACTCGGTAGCCGTCGTGCATCAACAGTCACCGTCCCGTCCATGTACGATCCCCGGGTGACGGGCATCACCACATTGCCCAAATTGCCGAAGTTAACCCGAGCACCCTGGGTCATTTTCAGATTCAGGGTGATGGCCTGCGGCGCATGGGAATAAATGCCAAAGGAGCCAAACTCCTCCTCATCATCGTCGTCGTCCTGGGCGTGCACACGGCAAAAAACGAACGCGGCGGCGGCGAGAATGGCGAGAGGCAGGCGGTACTTCAATTGCATGCGAATTTTTTTAAGGGTGAATCCAAGGTGGGAAAGCAGAACTTAATCCGGGTTCCCTCAAGCTTTTTCCATCGGCCCCTTGGGCTCTTCCTTGAGCAATCCCGCCTGCCGGGCAAGGCGCTTGATGTCCTCTTCCTTTTGCTCCAGCTCGGACTCTTTCTCCTGCTGGGACTGCATCTTTTCAAACAGGGCGGTTTCACTCTGCTCAAGAAATTCCTCGCGCTCTTTAAGCACCTGGCGTTGCGCCTTGATGGACTCCTCCTGCCGATCCAGCTCCTCCTTGAGCTTGTTGAAGGCCTCTTCCTGCTCCTTGGAAAGAGTTGTCCCGGCCTCATTGGTCTTTTGCGCCGCATTGACCACCTGGGTGCGAGCCTGCAGCAACGCCTCGGCTTCTGCCAGCGCCCGTTCCCGATCGCCAAGTTTCGATTCAGCCTCGGCCAGCGCCAGTTCACGTTCGGCCAGCTTGCCTTCAAGGGTGCGGACGGTTTTCTGCAATTCCTCAATCTGGGCGACGCTCAGATGCGCTTCGCCACCCCACGGAGCGCGGGACTGGGAGAAAATGGCATCGATCGACTTCCGGGCCAAAGCACTGGCCTGACTGGCAGCCTGGGCCCTCTGCAACGGGCTGATCACTCCGCGACGAGGAAGAACCAAGGGGCGCAATCCGCCGCTCTTCGGCTTGGGTGCGGCCGTGGGAGGCGGAAAAGCCTTCGCAGGTACATTGCCCGGAGGAGGAGGATTAAGCGGCATTACGGTTATGGAACCTGAAGAGTTGGATTTGACGAGTGCGAATTAGAAAAATCCGTCATGAAGCGATAGCGATTGTCACTTCCCAAGCAGACGGGACCAAAAGCCTTTCTTGGTTTGGGGCGCAGCAGCCGGGGCTGCTTTCGCAGTGGCAGCAGCAACCGGGGCCGGAGCCGCCGCAACCTTGCGTCGTTCCAATTCCGGCAGCATCACCGTGCTGGCCAGACGAATGGCTATGGCCTCACGGGCCGTATCATTGATCACCAGGAAGAATCGTTCCAAGGTCGTTCCTTCCAGCATTTTTTTCAGCAGATCGGCGCGTTGATCTTTGAACCAGCCGAAGGCCAGCAAGGTTTTCGCCCGTAAGGAAGCTTCCAAAGCCGCCGCCTGCTCCTTGGTGGCCGCAACGGTGGCCGCATCGGCCGCGGACAACTTCGCACCCAGGAATTTGCCGAAGGCAAGCTGCTCGGGACGGGTCAATGTGGCGGCAATCAGGCCGATAGCCTCCGGGAGATGCAGGCCACTGGTGCCGCGCCGATAGGGCAGGAAGTGACCGATGCCCTCCTCGTCACCATGCGTCAGGGCGTTCAAGGCATTGCGGAAATCGCCGCCCAACACGACCCGGGTGGCCATCTGCTGGCCCAAATTGGCAAATTCACCGATGGTGTTGATACCTTCAGAGGCACACACCGCGCGGGTGCCGGAGGAAAACTGCGCCAGCTCCAGGGGAAATTCATGCGGAATGCCAAGACGGGAAAGCGTCTTGAGAATCGGATTTTCCTTGGCGGCGGTTTCCTCCACGACCTGGGCCACCATGTCGCCAAAGGGATCATCGAAAGCGAGCGTCTCCTTGAGGATCGACACCAACTGGCTGATCCGCTCGGTCTTCCCCTCGATCTCCGGCAGCATCAGCAGTTCATCCCAGGTAAAGTCGATATATTTGGTCGGTTTTTCTTCCTCTCCCGCGACCGGCCACTCCTCCATGTCGAGATTCTGAGCCAGGCTGATCAGTGAGGTTTCGGCCATGATGGAGTTGCGGAATTTCTTCCGAACTTCATCCCAATCTGCAGAGGTGTATTTTCGCATGGGGTTAAAGAATATTCCGGGTAATCAGGTGCTCGGAGCGTGATCAATGATCTCCGCCGCCAGCTTCATGTAATCGTTGGCCACACTGTCTTCATCACCGCCGCCTTCCTGACCGAGCAAAATCACCGGCAGGCCCAGGGTGACCGCACGACGGACAACCATGGCATCACGGATCTGGGTGCTGAAAATCTTGGCCGTGGGCGAGACGCCACGCTTCTGCGTCTTGAATTGATTCAGCCGAAGCTGCATGCGCATCTTGGGCACTTCAATGTCCACATTCGTTTTGATGGAATTGAAAACAATGCCGTAAACCTGGGCCGCCGCATCCATGGTCGAGGTGCGAAAACTTGCGGACGTTTGCTGGAACCGCATCAGCTTTTCGATCAGGAGAGTGAAACCGATCAAACTCAGGGCGTCGGGATTGGAGGGCACATAGATCTCCTGTGCAACATAGACACCATTTTGCGAGGCGCGCAGGATGTTCGGCGGGCAGTCGAAAAGGATGATGTCGTAATCTTTTTCAACCTCCGCCAACTGCTCCTGAAAAATAGCGTAGGAGGGACGCTTGGGATCGGGCTTATACTCACCCTCCAGATCCACGAGATTGAAAGAGGTGGGAATGAGATCGAGCCCGGGCAGAAGCTTCTCCCCGTCTTTCCCTTCGACGACATCTTTTATGATGAGGTCCTTAACCCGGGCCGTGCCCGGATCAAAGATCGAATAGATCGAACCCGCACCGTTCACATTTATCTTGTTCCACTTCTCCAATCGCATCAGCCAGATGCTCGCGTTCGATTGCGTATCGAAGTCGCAGAGTAAGACCCGCAGGCCCCGCTTGGCGAGGCTTGCCGCAGTGTTGACGATCAAGGACGTTTTACCAACGCCACCCTTGTAATTTATGAAGGCGATTTTGCGTGCCATTGTCCCGTGTTATTTAATCCAATTAGAGTAGGCCAAGCCCGCAGCAGAGCGCGAGTTAAAAATAAAATCAAGTTCGATTGTCATTCGAACCCATTAATAATTTTTCGCAAATTATTATAACTTGCCGCAGGCACCCCGCACTAACAGGACTTCTCATGAGCCTCGCACTGGGTTTTCCAACTCCTGATTCCATCGACCGGGCGTGCCACCCAGTGCTTCAGCGCGTGCCAGCCCGGGCGATTTCGACCGCTTTCATATATTGTCGGCGGAATTGGCTGACAAGCTCGTTGGCGAGACGGATTTCATCCGCCTTGTTTTTGGAGTTCAGCGCCGGCTTGATCCGGTTGAACATCTGCTCGTAGCTGACAGCCGCCAAATCGCCCATAACCGCGAGAGCCCGGTCCCGGGTCGCCACATCCAAGCGGTCATTTGAGATCTCCCGCCATGCCGCGACGAGCTCCGGATGCGGGTCGAGACACATCACCCGGATAACAAAGGACATTTCCCGAAATATCCCGCCCGTCCACGCCATACGGTAGACGAGCGGGTTGGTCGTGCCGTATGGATTGTCTCCCGGATCGGAGCGGTGCGGCAGGAAATCGGCGCTGGCATAAAAATCGCGGCGAATCGGCATCCGCCGCAAGGCGTAACGCTTTGGTCCGCCCGGCGCACCGGGTTTGAAATTCCACAGCTTCTGTCCTTCCAGTGACAAAATATATTCGATGAACGCCACGGCGATTTCGCGATGGGGCGCGCCTCGCATCAGCGCCACCGGATCAGGCGACAGTACCGTCCCACCCGGCGGTGAAGCAAAACCGAGCCGTGTGGTACCGCTGCGTTCATTGGCACTTTGCTGCTGATAACGACCGTAGAAATCAATGCACATGCCGACCGCGCAATTGCCTGCCGCCACATCGATCGGCGGCTTCTGCGAGGAGTCTGTGAAGTAGCGCGCGTTGGCCCCGATGCGCTGGATCAGACGCAATCCACTCTCCCAGCCGCTTCGCACCGCTTCCGGTTCCAGCTCCGCACGTGGTTTGCCCGATTCTTGGGCGAGCTTCTCCCACTCTTGATAGATTTTCTGCTGGATGAGACACTCAAATCCCTTGGAAATCGACCCGCTTTTGGTGGGATCGCAAAGCGCCACTTCGCCCAGCAGACGCGGATCTGCCAGATCGGCCCATTCGCCCGGCGGATGGTTCACGCCAAGCCGGGCCAGAGCATCCACGTTATAAATCATGCCGTGTCCGCTCAGCACCGGACCAAACCACCGTCCCTGATTATCCCAATACGGTTCGCCGGTGTACGTCTGGGGAATAACATTCTCGTCAAACCACTCGGGATGCAGTTGCAGCAGGCCGCAATCAACGATGCGCCCCGCAGCCGCCTGTTGCATAAAATCAAAGGAGCCGCCACCGAAGAAAACATCAATCCCGCAGCCGACTTCAGAGGCGAGAAATGCCCGCCGGGCCTCCAGTTCGGCGGGACTGGCTTCCTTGGCCAGCCGACCATTGGCGAACGCCGCCTGTACCGCCAGCCCCCAGGATTTGTTGAGTTTTCGTGTCCAATAATTTTGAAACGACGCCACGTATTCCGATTCCAAAAAACGCGCGATCTCGCTGGTACCGCCGATCACCCGCCAGTCGATGGCCACGGACTTGCCCGTTTTTTTCCGGTACCACTCCTGAAACCCCTGCGTAAATTCGTAGCGGATCGCCTCATTATGCGGCGTGATGATCACCAGCGTTCCGTCGGCCTGGCCCGCCTCCACCTGTTTCGGCCGCAACAAAAACGGCAGCGCCACCACCGTGACCAAAGCAAAAATGAGCAGCGCGCGCTTCATGACATGAGGTCGACACCGCGAATCGGTTGGTCGGTCATAAGTCACTCCAGCAACACCACCACGTCTTCTGGAGCAACCGCGGCACACAGCTCGCGGCGCAGCGCCTCATCAACGTAACGGGGATTGCGTTCATGGATTTTTAATCTGGTGCCATTGCCGGTGATAAAATCGTGCTGGGCCAATTCACCCAAGTAGATCGAATCACCAATGCGACCATGAACCCGGTTGATTCCTTCCGCCGGTGGCCGCAGTTCCCAACACTCCGGCCGGATCGATACGGTCACTGCGGCGCCTGCGGCCGGAACCGCCGTTGGATCACCGAGCACGCCGTCGAAATTTCCCACGGCAGTTTCGACCGTCACCCGGCCATTGACAAAAGTCCGGATCTTCCCCGGCAGGAAATCCGTTTCCCCGATAAAGTTCGCCACCACTTTCCGGGTGGGACGGGTGTAGACTTCCCGCGGTGTCCCCACTTGCAAAATCCGTCCGCCATCCAGCACCGCCATGCGATCCGCGATCGACAGCGCCTCCTTTTGATCGTGCGTCACATAAACCGTGGTGAGCTGAAACTCCTTGCAGACCCGGCGGATTTCCGAACGCATTTCCAGCCGGAGCTTCGCATCCAGATTCGACAGCGGCTCATCGAGCAAAAGGCAACGCGGCCGCACCACCAGCGCCCGGGCCAGCGCAACGCGTTGCTGCTGTCCGCCGGAAAGCTGGTTCGGTTTTCGCTCCGCGTAAGACTCCATCCGCACCGAGGCAAGCGCCTCATCCACCCGTCGCGTGATTTCCGATCGCGGTACTTTTCGCTCCTCCAACCCGAAAGCCACATTCTCCGCCACGCTCAGGTGCGGCCAAAGCGCGTAGCTTTGAAACATCATTCCCGTATTCCGTTTGTGCGGTTCCAGCCGGGTGACGTCCTCCCCACCGAAGAAAATCCGCCCCTCTTCAGGGATAAAAAATCCGGCCAGCGAGCGCAGCAACGTGGTCTTGCCGCAGCCGCTCGGTCCGAGCAGAAAAAAAAGCTCCCCCGGGGCGATGGTGAGATCAAGCCCATGCAACGCCACCACGTCGCCGAATCGCTTGGTGAGCTGCTTGATTTGGATGGAAATCATTTTTCGTGGTGGCAAAAACGCCGCAGCTCGGTTTCCGACCGTAGCGGGACATGTGACGGTTTAGTTTTGGGCACGCGAGTCTGCCGCAGGCAACCGCCCTGAGCTAATGAAGTCAAAATTAAACCCGGAAACGTTCGCCGCTGTTGCCAAAGTCCGCAGTCTCCCACTTAGTCCGGCATGGCCGCGAACAAGACCGTTCCAGAACTGAAGCATCTTGATCATGTGCTGGTGAGCGAAACGGCGATCAGAAAACGCGTCAAAGCCCTCGCGGGAAAAATCAACCGGACCTATCGCGGCAAGGACCTGACCGTGATCGCCATCGTCAATGGTGCGCTTATTTTCGCCGCCGATCTTCTCCGCCAACTGCGCACCCCGTTGCGGCTCGATTGTCTGCGTGCGGCCAGTTACCATTCCGGTACGCAGGCCGGTGGCAAGCCGGTGATCGTCGACAATCTTAAACTCGATATCGCCGGAGAGCAGGTATTGTTGGTCGACGACATTCTCGACACTGGCAACACCCTCGCCGCAGTCCGACAACTCCTCCTGGCCAAAGGAGCAGCTTCGGTGCGCACCTGTGTATTACTCGACAAGAAGGCCCGCCGGGGTGTGCCGTTTGAGGCGGAATTTATTGGTTTCGATATTCCCGACGAATTCGTGGTCGGCTACGGGCTGGATTTCAATGAGCGCTACCGGAACCTGCCCTGTATCGGCGTCCTGAAGCCCAGGTATTATGCCGGGAAGAAGTAGGAAAATGCCTTGCACTCCCCTGCGCCCGGCTTTTCCTTGCGGATTCGCGCACGGAGAGGTGGCTGAGTGGTCGAAAGCAGCGCTTTGCTAAAGCGCCGTAGGTGTAAAAGCCTACCGGGGGTTCGAATCCCCCCCTCTCCGCCAAGTTTTCCCTCTGAAGAGCGAAAACGCGAAGTTAGGTTGCCCAGTTGACGGGGCAACCTAAGCATGAAATCTAAAAATCAGTACTCCGTCACCCGGTTTAAAAATCGGAATGGCGTGTTCTCATACCGTGTCGAAGGCCGTCTGCATGGCGTGCGCATCCGCCGTAACTTCAAGACCCAGGAGGAAGCTGCCGCCGAGAAGGCCGCTCTTGAGGTAAATTCCGAGCAAACCAAGTCCAGGCTGCAATCGGCCACCACGTTCCTGACCACCGATCAGTTGCGGGAAGCGGAGGCGATGTTTCGCCGGCTGGCGGGCCGGCCTTATCCGCTGTCCTTCTACATGGAGTACGCTTTCGCCAACTACCGCGACCCGGTGACGCGAAAGCTGCTCACCGAGGCGGTCAAGGAATACCTCGCGACGAAGAAGCACGAACACGAGCAGGACTTGCTTTCCGAGCCGCACCTGACGCGGGTAGGACGCGATCTAAAGCGGCTGGAAAAGCACTTTCCCGGCGTGACCGTGGCCGAACTGACCGGGGCGCGGCTCGTCGGCTACTTTGAAGCAGGCCGGGCAGGGCTTAAAACCTACAACAACCGGCGCGGCATCGTTTCGACCTTCCTCAAGTTCGCACTGCAACG
>Ga0265314_10003091_pt1 | contig 16392 bp, 14 predicted proteins | sample 4126metaG_FD_203106 | JGI IMG/M metagenome (GOLD analysis project Ga0265314, IMG submission 203106) | Rhizosphere microbial communities from Carex aquatilis grown in University of Washington, Seatle, WA, United States - 4-1-26 metaG | ecosystem: Host-associated > Plants > Roots > Rhizosphere >... | reverse complement strand
TTGTCTCGTTGAGCCGTGAATATAACTTCTACGGACAGCTCGCTGCCGAAGAGCTGGGCGCAGGGCCGGGTGCGGGAATGGTCTCGGTAAGTTACCAGCCGAGTGAAGCCGAGATCGAGGCCATACAGTCACTACCGGCGATTAAACGCACCTTGCTGTTGTATCGCATGGACCTGCGCACGGAAGCTTCCAAGGAGTGGGCATGGGCGACGCGCAATTTCAGCGACCGGCAGTTGCTGGTCGCCGCCGAAGTGGCACGCCGCAACGAAATGTATGATCGCTCCATCAACGCCGCTGATCGCACGGTGAGCCTGCATGATTTCAACTTGCGCTACCCCGCACCGTATCGCGATGCCTTGCAGGAGAATCTGCACAAACACGGACTGGAAGAAGCTTGGGTATACGGCCTTATGCGGCAGGAGAGCCGTTTCACCACCAGGGCGAAATCCGATGCCGGTGCAGCAGGCGTGATGCAGATCATGCCGGCGACAGCACGCTGGGTCGCCAAGCGCATGGGCATGAAAGGCTATCGCAAAGGTCTCATCCACCAGCTGGATGTGAACATCACGCTGGGCACTTACTACATGAAGACCGTCTCGCACCAGTTCGACGATAACCCGGTATTGGCCTCTGCAGCCTACAACGCGGGACCGACCCGGGCGCGGCAATGGCGGGGGACGCAACCACTGGAAGGCGCGATCTATATCGAGACCATTCCTTTCGACGAGACGCGCGACTATGTCAAAAAGGTGATGAGCAATACCGTTTACTATTCCAAACTGTTCGGACAATCATCGCAATCGCTCAAGCAGCGTCTCGGCATCATCGAGGCCAGGAATGAGAAGAATCAGAAAGCCTATCGTGACGAACATTGACGGTCTGACTGTGTATTGTGTCGGTGGTGCCGTACGCGACCGCTTGCTCGGCCTGCCAGTGCAGGATCACGACTGGGTCGTGGTCGGCAGCACACCCGAACAGATGGAGGCCAAAGGCTTCAAGCCGGTAGGCAGCGACTTCCCGGTGTTCCTGCATCCCGAGACGCACGAGGAATATGCACTGGCGCGCACCGAGCGCAAAGTGGCGCAGGGTTACAAGGGCTTCACTGTCTATACCTCGCCCGACGTCACGCTGGAGCAAGATCTGCTGCGCCGTGATTTCACCGTCAACGCCATCGCGCAGGACGCCGCTGGCAATCTCATCGATCCCTACGACGGACAAGCCGATCTGAAAGCGGGTGTGCTGCGCCACGTTAGCGCTGCTTTCGCCGAAGACCCGGTGCGAATTTTGCGCGGCGCACGATTTGCTGCTCGCTTCGGTTTTACCTTTGCGCCCGAGACCTTGACCCTGATGCGCACGATGGTGGATAACGGCGAGGTCGATGCACTGGTATCCGAACGTGTTTGGCAGGAGTTGGCGCGCGGCTTGATGGAAAAACAGCCCTCACGCTTCTTCACCACCCTGCGCGAATGCGGCGCTTTGAAAAAGATATTGCCCGAACTCAACGCCCTGTTCGGTGTGCCACAACCGCCGCAATACCATCCCGAGATCGATTGCGGCATCCACGCCATGCTGGTGCTGGACGACACCGCACAGCATGGCTACCCGCTGGAGGTACGCTTCGCCGCACTCGGCCACGACCTCGGCAAAGGCAACACGCCTGCCGACATCCTGCCGCGCCATATCGGGCACGAGCAGCGCAGTGTGGAGTTGCTGAAAGACGTATGCGAACGACTGCGCGTGCCGGGCGAATGCCGCGACCTGGCGATGCTGGTGGCCAAGCATCACGGCAACGTGCACCGGGCCAAAGAACTGCGTGCCGAAACCATCGTCAAGCTGTTCGACAGTTGCGACCTGTGGCGCAAGCCGGAACGTTTCGCGCAGATACTGCAAGCTTGCGAATCCGATGCGCATGGACGTACCGGACATGAGAACGACGCCTACCCGCAAACGGCTTATCTACTGGGCTGTGCGCAAGCTGCACAAGCGGTGAATGCGGGAAAGATCGCGCAAGCCTGTGCAGACAAGAACCTCATCGCCGACAAGGTGCGTGAGGCGCGCATTCTGGCGGTGGAGGCAGTCATCAAGGGTTAATAGTTAAACACCACCGGCAGATGAATCTTTCAGTAGTGGCAGAATTTAATCTACTCCGGTACATTTCATCTATGGCATTTAACTACGATCCCTCAAAATATAGAGCGAACCAATTGCTCAGTTCGCTTATTGCATGTAGCGGCCTGCAATATATGTCGCTCTTTATTGGGCTATGGTGGCTTGCCATTGCTGCTGGTGTAACGATGGTTTTTGTCTACTATAAACCCGATTTACTCCCTTGGAGAGGTGAGGTAAAAACTGCGATTATTGCAACCCAAATTCCCAATGTCCTTTTTGGGGTGGCCAGTTACTACACATCTGACATTAACACCAAGCGGGCAATCATATTAATTTTGCTTGTTTATAGTCTGATGTTTCCGCTTCGGATACTGATTAGAGTTAACAGCAAGGTTAATGCAGAGAGAAAAAGGTTAACGGGTAGTATTTGGTAATCGATAAGGGGTCGGCATCACAATAGGTCTGATATGGGGTCGGCATCACAATAGATTTTCCTCATGCATCAACCGTCTGAGCCAATAGCCTCGCTCCATATCTTCAACTTCTCCTCATAACGCATCCCCGCGTGCGCCGGGCTGGTGGATGGCAGGCGCACGAATTCCAGCGGCGGCAACTTCTGCTTCCCCAGCACGAATCGTTTGAAACTCTGTTCGGCCTTCGCTCCGTTGAAGAATACACGCGCGATGTTTGGATGCTGTGCGAAGAAGGCGGCGAAGTCGTTGGGCGCTTCCTGCACGATGTCGCTGTCCAGACTGCCTTCGCGCTTGCAGGAGTGCAGGACATCCCACAAGGCGATGTGTGCAGCGGTGAGTGCACGTAGCCGTTCAAGATAAGCCAGACTGGGATACGCGCCGACAAGTTCACCCATGATCTTCCAGAAGACATTTTGCGGGTGAGCGTAATACTGCTGCTGTTTCAGTGATTCAGTTCCGGGCATGCTGCCGAGGATCAGCACAGTTGCATCGGTATTGGTAACGGGAGGGAAGCTACGGAGGCGAGGCATGTTGTTCAGTGAGATTAATGGGATGCCCTTCGACATAACCAGCGACTTGCCCGTTTGCGGGCTTAGTCGAATGGCAAGTAGTTCCATCAGGCTCAGGGCGAACGGACTTCTTCTATAGCAGCCGAGACAGGTCGCCGCGCAAGAAGCCGGCCAGTGGCTGATTCAGCCCCTTGCCCAGCGCGATGACCTTGAACAGTTCGCCCATCTCGGCCGGACTGGTGAGTTTCTGCAATTGCGCGGAAAGTGGCGCGTAGGCCTTCACATCTTCCGGTGAGACTTCTTTCAAGAAATCCATCACACCGTTGTTGATCAGGAAATGCGCCTGCGAGGTGTAGCCGAGGAAGTGTGCGCCATGATCGATAGCGGCTTCTGCTACGGCAGTGAAATCCACATGTGCAGTGATGTCCTGTAATCCGGGCAAATAGAACGGGTCGTCGTGAGAATGGTGGCGGTAATGGCACATCAATGTGCCGCGATTGCGTTGCGGATGGTAATACTCGCGTGCACCGAAGCCGTAGTCGATGAAGATCAGCACGCCCTTGTCCATACGCTCGCACAAGCTGGAAATAAGGCCACGCACGGCAGGCGAGACTTCACTCAGATATTCATTCGTCACGGTGATGCTCTGGGCTATGGCAAGCAGTGCCGGATTCCCCACCTCTCGATCCTGCCATGTGAAATGGCGTTCATTCACAGATACGCCACGCTCCCGGATATGCTTGCCCGACCAATGCAGCAGATGCACTGGCAATGCGTCCAGTATCTCGTTCCCGATGACAACGCCGGAAATGCTTTCGGGTAGGGTATCCAGCCAATGCACACGATTTGCGAGTTGCGGCAGTTTCTCCCTGATCAGCGCCTGCTGGCGTTGGCGCAGATCGGCACTCACTTCCAGGATGGAATATCGCTCAGGTAGCGCATCGCGCTTTTCCAGTTCGCTCAGAATATCCAGTGCCAGCTTGCCGCTGCCGGCACCCAACTCGAGAATCTGCGGGGTGCTGGTCTGCATCACCTCGATGAGTTGCCTTGCCACTGTGCGACCGAACATGGGCGAGAGTTCCGGCGCAGTGATGAAGTCACCAGCCTCGCCGAATTTGAGCGCACCGGCCGTGTAATAGCCGAGACCCGGTGCATACAGCGCCAGCTCCATGAAGCGTGAGAACGGGATCCACCCGCCTTGCGCAGCGATATCCTGCTGGATCAGGTTGTGCAGCTTCGCGCTATGGGTGAGCGCATCGGATGAGGGGGCGGGCAGGTTGACGGACATGGTCGGGTATAATCCGGGAATGCGTGAAGTGTAGAGGAGTGGGGCGTGCAAGGCAAAACAGTTCTGGTGACCGGAGGGGCGAAACGCGTCGGCGCGGCTATCGTGCGCCGCTTGCATGCCGCGGGGGCGAACGTGGCGATCCATTGCCGTACTTCTCTGTACGAGGCGCTTGCCCTCCGTGCGGAATTGAACGACAGGCGCCCGGATTCAGCCTGCGTGGTACAGGCCGAATTGCTGGATACCGCCTCGTTGCCTGGCATGGTCAATGAGGTCATCAAGCAGTTCGGGCATCTCGACGCGCTGGTGAATAATGCTTCCAGTTTTTACCCGACTCCGCTGGAGGAAGTGAGCGAGTCACAATGGGCCGACCTTATCGGAACCAACCTGAAAGCACCGTTGTTCCTGGCGCAAGCGGCCACTCCCGAGTTACGTCGTCGCCATGGTTGCATCGTGAACATCGTCGATATCCATGCTGAATTGCCGATGCACGGACACCTGCTCTACAACATCGCCAAATCCGGACTGGCCGGGATGACGCGCGCGCTGGCACAAGAGCTGGCCCCGCAGATACGCGTGAATGGCATCGCCCCCGGTGTGAATCTGTGGCCGGAGAGCGCCGCATGGCAGGATGAGGAACAGCGCCGCAAGATCGTGGCGCACACTCTGCTCAAACGCGCGGGCGATCCGGACGATATCGCCAAGGCGGTAAATTTTCTCATCGCCGACGCGCCGTATATCACTGGACAGATCATCGCGGTGGATGGCGGACGAAGCATTAATATTTGAATGTTTTCCTTAATTGAAACACCAACCCCTCCCAGCCTCCCCTTGTCAGGGGAGGAGTACGCCGGTGGGTACCCAGCCGCTTCGCGGCTACCCTCCCGCAGTCAGAGAAGAGCGGGCAGTTCCTCCCCTGATAAGGGGAGGTTAGGAGGGGTTTGAATTTATCGAACTGACATATGAACGACATCACCCACCCCATCCATTTCGAGCACCACTCCACCAACTTCAACCGCCTCAAGGGCAGGCTGGAGAGTTCGGTTGGCAAAGCCATCGGCGATTTCAACATGATCGAAGAGGGCGACACCGTTATGGTGTGCCTCTCCGGCGGCAAGGATTCGTACACGCTGCTGGATATTTTGCTCACGCTGAGAAAGCGCGCACCCATCGACTTCAGGATCGTGGCGATGAATCTCGATCAGAAACAGCCGGGTTTTCCTGCCGATGTGCTGCCGAACTACCTGAAGAAACTTGGCGTGGATTTTCACATCGAGACGCAGGACACCTATTCCATCGTCAAGGCCAAGATCCCCGAGGGTAAAACGACCTGCTCACTGTGTTCGCGCTTGCGGCGCGGCATCATCTACAAGGTGGCTGGCGATCTGGGAGCGAACAAGATCGCGCTCGGACACCACCGCGACGACATGGTGGAGACGCTGTTCCTCAACATGTTCTTCGGTGGCAAACTCAAGGCTATGCCGCCCAAGCTGGTCACCGACAAAGGCGACCACATCGTCATCCGTCCGCTGGCCTATTGCGCCGAAAAGGACATCGCTCGTTATGCCCGCGGCATGGAATTTCCCATCATCCCGTGCAACCTCTGCGGCTCGCAGGAGAACCTGCAACGCCAAAATATCAAGGAGATGCTCACGGCATGGGAGCGACAGTATCCGGGCCGCAGCCAGACCATCTTCACCGCCATGCAGAACGTCAAACCCTCGCACTTGCTGGATGGCGCATTGTTCGATTTCAAGAATATGCAGTTGGGTACGGCGGTGGATGAAGGGGATGTGGCGTTCGACTGATCTCCACTCGTTCGCCCTGAGCTTGTCGAAGGGTGTACGGAAAATTCGCACGGCTGGTTGTGTCGATTCACCCTTCGACAAGCTCAGGGCGAACGGCCTTATTACACTGCCGGGTTCACCGCCACCTTGAAGATCACCTTGCGTATCAGGCCACCTTGGCGGTCTAGCGTGGGGCTTTCGTGCGTGGCAATGGCGGCCTGCTGGCAGTTGCTCCCGCAAACGGCTGGCTGCGCCAGTAACGTGTCGCAACTGCGCCCCTTCCCTACCAGCGGCGCATGCGCATCCTCCGGGAAGAAGATGCAGAAGTGATCCGGTGGCACGGCGATCCAAGAGGCGGGCGCATCGTGAAAGAAACGAATATCCTTCTCTGTGCTGTGCTCGCTCACCGGATTCAAGCAATCCGCCAGCGGCTTCCAGCCCATCTGCTCATCACCATCCAACACGAGCTGGATATCGATGTATCGTCGGTGCGCTTCCAGTCGGGCCATCTCTTTCGTCTTGCCCGGCACCTGCTCAACGATGGCGATCAGATCGTCACCGACGATGTGGTAACGCCCCGGTGCGAGTGCGAACAAGTCGGTATCGCGGATGTAATCGAATGCGCGCGGAAAGAGCGGATTCAAAGTGGCATAACGGGCTGATTGAGCAAGCGACGAAAAGATCATTTGGGATCGGGCCGGTCGTTGGATGGGAATCTCAGGAAGCTTTGGTTCGGGCTATCCAGCGGTCACGTCCGCTTTCTTTAGCCTGGTACATGCGGCTATCGGCTATCTCGATCAGGCTCTGGCAGTTATCGACACTGTCCTCCAGTCTTTCCGCGACCCCGTAACTTGCCGTGAGCGACTTCCCGTCAGGACGCAATCCCAAGCCATTGGTACGCAGACGTTCCAGCATGGAGATCGCCGAATCGCAGTCGGTGCTGGGTAGCACCATGAGGAACTCCTCGCCACCCCAGCGCACCAGCGCATCACCGCTGCGCAAGCTGCCACGTATCGTGTCTACAGCAGTTATCAGCACTTTGTCTCCCGCGTCATGCCCGTAACTGTCGTTGATGGATTTGAAGTTGTCGAGGTCGATGAAGACAACCGTCAAAGGCGTTTTGGTGCGCTCGGCATTGCTGAATTGCAGATTCAGCATCTCTTCGCCGCTGGCGCGATTGAAACAATGTGTCAACGGGTCATGGTTTGCCTGCCGTATCAGGGCCGACATCAGCGCCAGTTGACTCATACCGGCCAGTGTGGCTGTGGCGGCGATGAGCACCAGCAGCCAGAATGCGCCTAAGTGCGTATTCCAGTTCATATGGTCTATCTGCAATAGTGCCACCAGTGCGGACGAGAGCAACACCGGCATGGAGAACACCGCGCCCTCCAGAGCGGTCAGCGGGAACACGCTCAACCCTGCCACCAGCACGAAGGGCAGGAATGCATATCCGGCAGCGATGACCGCTGCTCCTCCATCATTCTCAAAATGGGAGAGCGAAAGGTGGGAGTAGATGAAGAATATCGTCGGGATGAAGAACATGGTGGCAAGCGAACGGTAGGCATCGCTCATGCGCGGCGAACCCTTGTATGCCAATGCCAGCACAGCAAAAGCAATGGTGGTGACTATCCGCCCGGACGCAAGCATCACGGACAGGGGAAAGGCGAACACCAGATAATCGACCACGATCCACAACGGAGTCAGGATCGCGAACATGATCGAAACCAGGCGCACACGCGAAATGATCATCTCAGCGCGATATCTGGTCAGCAGAGGAGAATGCGCGGTCGAGTGAACCAGCGATAAAAGTCCTTCTCCGGAAATATCCGCAAGCAAACGAGATGTCAACGAATTCAGAAATCTGTTCAACAGTAGCATCACTTCGCAGTGCCCGTTATTGTCAACTTCAAACTACAAGAACCTTGCCAGCATCCCATGTGCCAACTCTCCTTGCAACGGTATCCGCACGCGGTGGCCGCTCCCCGGTGCAGTTGTCAGCGCCTCGCCTTCGAGGCTGCGCATCTCTTTCAATTCGACGATACGATTGCCATCCGGGTGGATTATCTCCAGTTTGTCGCCGATCTGGAAACGATTTTTCACGTCGATCTCGGCCATGCCGTTGGCGCAGGCCACGATGTCACCGACATATTGCTGGCGGAAACTTTCGGAGTGGCCGCGCATGTAGTTCTGCTGTTCGTGGGTGTGGTGACGTTCGTAGAAACCATCGGTATAGCCGCGGTTGGCCAGCGCATCCAGCGCACCCAGCAACTCCAGATTGAACGCTCTGCCTTTGACGGCATCGTCGATAGCCTGGCGATAGACCTGCGCGGTGCGCGCCACGTAATAGATGGATTTGGTACGGCCTTCGACTTTCAATGAATCCACGCCGATCTTTACCAGCCGCTCGACATGCTCGACCGCGCGCAGATCTTTGGAATTCATGATGTAGGTGCCGTGCTCGTCTTCCAGCACCGGCATCAGCTCGCCCGGGTGATCCTTGCGCGAGATGACATACACTTTGTCCGCCAGCGGGTGACGCGGCTGCTCGCCGCACTCCGAAAGTTCGGATTCGCTCAGCGCCTTGTCGAAATCAAAGTCGATCCTTTCGATTTCACCAGTCGCATTCTCGTCGGCGCTGTCCACTTTGTAATCCCAGCGGCAAGAGTTGGTGCAGGTGCCCTGATTGGCATCGCGATGGTTGAAGTAGCCGGACAGCAGACAGCGGCCGGAGTAGGCGATGCACAGCGCACCGTGGATGAACACTTCGAGTTCGATGTCCGGACATTGCTGGCGTATCTCCTCGATCTCATCCAGCGACAATTCGCGCGACAAGATCACGCGGGTAAGTCCCAACGACTTCCAGAACTTTACCGAGGCGAAATTAACGGTGTTGGCTTGCACTGATAAATGCACGTCCATTTCCGGCCAGCGCTCGCGCACCATGGCGATCAAGCCAGGGTCGGCCATGATCAGCGCGTCCGGTTGCATCTCGATGACCGGCTGCATGTCGGCCATGTAGGTCTTCACCTTGGCGTTGTGCGGCATCAGGTTGCTGGCGACGAACAGTTTCTTGCCCAGAGCGTGTGCTTCCTGAATGCCGATGCCCAACTCTTCCAGTTTGAATTCATTATTGCGCGCACGCAGCGAGTAGCGCGGCTGCCCGGCATATACCGCATCCGCCCCGTAGGCGTAGGCGGTGCGCATCTTGTCGAGTGTACCGGCAGGCAGAAGAAGTTCGGGTGATTTCATGGAGTAGTCAGCGTTAAATTAGGATTGCGTCAAGTGATGAACCTTGGCACTGGCTGCAATCATGGCATCCTCATAAACGGTGTCTGATTACCGATGCATCAATTTTGCCAAGACCAGAAAGGTCGTCGCATCCATAGGTAGAACATTATAAGTTTAACTCCAACACCCTGGTTGATTCATTCGCATTTCTCTGGTTACACCACCAACGTGGCCGTCTTGCCTGGGGTTATGCGTAGGTGTATCCCGATTCACTATTTCTTGTGGATGTGTGTTGTCGCACAGAATCGCTGCGGTTGCGGGAATAGGATGGGGAACCTGCGGATGGAATACGCTGATTGTCCATCTGATATTCGGATTGACCGCCATCTCTGCTTACAGGTGGTTGATTTTAATGCTCCAGAAGGAGGCAAGCGATGAACACTGATTCCGGGAAATGCATATCGATCTGGATGGCAGCGGCGAAAGTACCCGCACACTCTCCGCTTACAGCGAACGCACATGCCGATGTGTGCATCGTCGGCGCAGGCATCGCAGGTATGACGACCGCCTATCTCCTTGCGCGCGAGGGCAAGTCGGTTATTGTGCTGGATGATGGGCGCATCGGTGGCGGGATGACTGAGCGCACAACGGCACACATCTTCAATGCGATCGACGACCGCTATTTCGAGATCGAACGTATGCACGGCGAAAAGGGCGCAAGGCTAACGGCCCAGAGTCACACGGCGGCGATAGATCGCATCGAGACCATCATCGCTGAAGAAAGAATTGCTTGTGATTTTGAACGTGTTGATGGCTACCTTTTTGCCCCACCTGGCGACACTTCAGATGTCCTCGTACGCGAACTGAAAGCAGCGCACCGCGCTGGACTTCCGGATGTTGAGCAAATCAAGCGCGCGCCCATTGATTCGTTCGACACCGGTATGTGTCTACGCTTTCCAAGGCAGGCGCAGTTCCATCCTTTGAAATATCTGGGCGGACTCAGTCGCGCGATTGAGCGGCTCGGTGGCCGCATCTACACCGGAACACACGCAAGCAAAATGGAAGGCGGCGCACAGGCGCGGGTCGAAACCAGCGCTGGGCACGTCGTGACCGCTGAGGCAATTGTGATCGCCACCAACACGCCCATCAATGATCTGCTTGCCATACACACCAAGCAGGCTCCTTATACGACTTATGTGATTGGCGCACGCATTCCACGCGGCTCGGTGATCAAAGCGCTTTACTGGGATACGCTGGATTTCTACCATTACGTTCGGGTTCAAGCTGGCGAGCATTACGACATTCTGCTGGTCGGTGGCGAAGATCATAAATCAGGTCAGGCCGACGACGGTGACCGGCGCCACGAAAATCTTGAAGCGTGGGCACGAGAACGATTTCCGATGATTGAAGGAGTAGAGCTGCGCTGGTCAGGTCAGGTGATTGAACCTGTAGATGGCATCGCCTTCATCGGACGCAATCCCGGCGACCCGCAAAATATCTATATCGCCACAGGTGATTCAGGGATGGGCATGACCCATGGCACCATCGCCGGTATTCTGATAACCGACTTGATCATGAACCGCGAGTGCGACTGGACAACACTGTACGACCCTGCGCGCACAACGCTCCGCGCCTCGCTCGAATATGCCAAAGAAAATCTCAACGTTGCCGTGCAATATGAGGATTATTTGACCGGCGGTAATGTAGGTTCAGCCGAAGAAATCGCAAATGGCGATGGCGCGATCGTCAGACGCGGAATGTCGAAACTCGCTGTCTACCGCGACGAGCAGGGAACGCTGCACGAACGCTCAGCCGTGTGCCCTCACCTTGGCTGCATCGTAAGCTGGAACACTTTGGAGAAGACCTGGGATTGCCCGTGTCACGGATCGAGCTTTGACCGGTATGGGCGGGTGATAAACGGGCCGGCGAATTGCGACCTTGCAGGGGTGAAAAAATAGCAAGGGGATGAATACATGAGCTACCAAAGTATCAATCCTTACAACGGCAACATCCTGAAGACCTTCGAGAATCACTCAGACAAGCAAATTGAATCGGCGCTTGCAGCCGCCGCGACCTGCTTCGAGAGTTGGCGATACACGACATTTGCCGAACGCGCAGCAGTGGTTGCGAAAGCAGCAGCCATCATGCGCGTGCGCATCGATGAGTTCGCCCGCTTGGCGACGCTGGAGATGGGCAAACTCATCGGTGAGGCTCGCGATGAAGTGACTCTCAGCGCGGATATCCTCGACTACTACGCAATTAACGCCGAAGAATTTCTGGCACCACAACACTTGAAGGCAAGTGCAGGTGAAGCAGTGGTCGAAAGTTGTCCGTTCGGTATTCTCTTCGGCATCCAGCCTTGGAATTTTCCCTACTATCAGCTAGCGCGCTTTGCCGCGCCCAGCCTGATGGCGGGCAATGTCGTGGTGGTGAAACATGCAGGAGGTGTTCCTCAATGCGCCACCGCTTTTGAGATGCTGTGGCGGGAGGCGGGTGCGCCAGCGGGTGCATACACGAATCTGCGCATTTCGCATGAACAAGTGAACCGCGTGATAGATGACCCCCGGATCAGGGGAGTAGCACTGACCGGTAGCGTGGAAGCCGGGAAAATTGTTGCCGCGCGAGCGGGCCTCAATCTCAAAAAGTCCACGATGGAATTGGGCGGCAGCGACGCCTTTATCGTGCTGGAAGATGCCGACCTCGACAAGACCGTCAAGTGGGCAGTACGGAGCAAGATGAACAACATGGGTCAGTGCTGCGATGCGCCGAAGCGATTCATCGTCATCGAAGAATTGGCCGGCCGTTTTCTCGATAAGTTACAGATAGCCTTAACGGCATTTCAACCGGGCGATCCGATGGACGAAGCCACGACGCTGGGCCCCATGTCTTCGGAAGCCGCCCTGTTGAAACTGCTGGATCAGATCGAACAAGCGATAGCCAATGGCGCTACCTTGGCGATGGGCGGCAATCGGCTAGCCCGTCCAGGAGCTTTCATGCAACCGACGATCCTGACGAATATCCAGCCCGACAATCCCGCCTTCAGGGAGGAATTCTTCGGACCGGTCGCGCTGTTCTTTCGGGTCAAAAACGAGGATGAGGCAGTCACCCTCGCCAACGATTCCGAATTCGGCTTGGGAGGCGCGGTCTTTACCCTGGATGTCGCACGCGGCAAACGGGTAGCGAGCCGCATGGACACCGGCATGGTGTTCGTTAATCACGCGACCGGCTCGACACCTGACTTGCCGTTCGGCGGCATCAAAAACTCCGGCTATGGCCGCGAGCTTTCCAGTGTGGGCATACAAGAGTTCGTGAACAAGAAGCTGGTTCGCGTTGCTTAGATCGATGCGCCAGAATAGGCGCTGCGATGGTAAATGCTGGCTTCGTCATTTGGTGTGGACGGGATGTGAATTAATATTGCATCCTTGGCTTGCCTGCTTCCCGCATGCTTTCCCTTGAAGGCAGCGATTATTCAGGGGTACGCAAGGAACTCATCGATACCCCAGGCGCTTCAGGATCGCCAGTGATGCATCAGCATGGTTCAGTGTATAGAAATGCAGACCGGGCACGCCGCCCGCAATAAGCTTTTCGCACAGTTGGGTGACGACATCGAGGCCCAAGCTCTGTACCGATTCCACATCGTCGCCATAGCCTTCCATCGTCTTGCGCAACCAGCGCGGAATATCCGCGCCGCAATTATCGGAGAAGCGGGCGAGTTGCGAATAGCGCACAATAGGCATGATACCGGGCACGATAGGCGCGGTGACGCCGAGCTTGCGGGCCTCTTCGACGAAGCGGAAGTAGGCATCGGCATTGTAGAAATACTGGGTGATGGCCGAGTTAGCCCCCGCATTCATCTTGCGCTTGAAGTTGAGCATGTCGTCGCGTGCCGAGTTAGCCTGTGGATGGAACTCGGGATAGGCGGCGACTTCGATGTGGAAGTGATCACCGGTCTGCGCCCGGATGTACGACACCAGCTCGTTGGCGTAATGGAACTCGCCGATGCTGTGCATGCCCGAAGGCAGATCGCCGCGCAAAGCGACGATGCGCTTGATACCCATGTCCTTGTAGGTGAGCAGCAGTGCGCGGACATTCTCCCGCGTGGAGCCGACGCAAGACAGGTGTGGCGTCGCGCTATACCCTTCGGCATGGATCTGCTTGATGGTCTCCAGCGTACGATCCTGCGTAGAGCCGCCGGCGCCGAAGGTGACGGAAAAGAATTCCGGTTTGACCGTCGCCAACCGCTGGCGGACCGCAGCCAGTTTCTCTATGCCTTCAGGAGTCTGCGGCGGATAGAACTCAAAACTGATCGGTGTTGTTGTGTTTCCCATGGTTTCTCACCAGTAGTTGTGTGGCGGCTGAACTCAGCGCCCAGGAGAAGATGCTGTACAGGACTGCGCCCAACACGCCGTGCCAGAAACTGTCGACCACGAATCCGCGCAGGATGGAACCGGCGAACCAGAACATCAGCCCGTTGATGACAAAGATGAACAGCCCCAGCGTAAGCAGGGTGACCGGCAACGTCAGCACCAGAAAGATCGGTCGGATGAGCGTGTTGACGAGACCCAGCACGAAAGCCGCGATGAAAGCCGCCATGAAGCCGTCGACATGGATGCCCGGCACGAAGTTCGCCACGGCGATCAATGCCAACGAGTTCAAGGTCCAGATAAGCAACAGTCGTAGCAGCATCGTTCTCTCAAAAATGAAGGGGCGGGAAACCCGCCCCGCAATCATACCTGCATTACCTTCTTAGTAGCGGTAGTGGTTGGACTTGTACGGACCTTCCTTCGGCACATTGATATATGCCGCCTGCTGATCGGTCAGTTCCGACAGTTGCGCGTTCAGCGTCTTCAGTTGCAAGCGCGCGACTTTTTCATCCAGATGCTTGGGCAAGGTATATACGCCGACCGGATACTTATTGCTTCCCTTCTGCGATTCAGTCCACAACTCGATCTGCGCGATGGTCTGGTTGGCGAAAGAGGACGACATCACATAGGAAGGATGGCCAGTGCCGCAACCCAGGTTCACCAGACGGCCCTTGGCCAGCAGGATGATGCGCTTGCCGTCCGGGAAGATGACGTGGTCGACCTGCGGCTTGATCTCTTCCCACTGGTATTTTTCCAGCGAGGCGACGTCGATCTCGTTGTCGAAGTGGCCGATGTTGCAAACGATGGCGTTGTTCTTCATCTTCACCATGTGATCATGGGTGATGACATGGAAGTTGCCGGTGGTGGTGACGAAGATGTCGGCCTTGTCGGCGGCAAATTCCGTGGTCACGACGCGGTAGCCTTCCATTGCGGCTTGCAGCGCACAGATCGGATCGATCTCGGTGACCCACACTTGCGCGGACAATGCGCGCATGGCTTGTGCACAGCCTTTGCCCACATCGCCGTAACCAATAATGACGGCGACCTTGCCCGCGATCATCACGTCGGTGGCACGCTTGATGCCGTCCACCAGCGATTCGCGACAGCCGTACAGGTTGTCGAACTTGGACTTGGTGACCGAATCGTTCACATTGATGCCAGGAAACTTGAGTTCTCCGCGCTCGTGCATCTGGTACAGGCGGTGCACGCCGGTGGTGGTCTCTTCGGTCACGCCTTTGATTGCGGCGAGGCGCTTGGAGTACCAGTTCGGCTCCTGGTTCAGCTTTGCCTTGATCGAGGCGAACAGGCAGGTCTCTTCTTCCGAACCCGGCTTACTGATGAGGGAAGCGTCTTTCTCAGCGCGTGCGCCGAGGTGCAGCAACAAAGTCGCATCACCGCCGTCGTCAAGGATCATGTTGGTCAAACCGCCATCCGCCCATTCGAAGATGCGGTGCGTGTAGTCCCAGTATTCGGTGAGGGTCTCGCCCTTGACCGCAAATACCGGCGTACCACCCGCAGCGATGGCTGCGGCAGCGTGGTCCTGCGTGGAAAAGATGTTGCACGAAGCCCAGCGCACATCCGCACCGAGCGCCTTCAGCGTCTCGATCAGCACGGCGGTCTGGATGGTCATGTGCAGCGAGCCGGTGATGCGTGCACCGCGCAGTGGCTGAGTGACGGCAAATTCTTCACGGATTGCCATCAGGCCGGGCATCTCGGTTTCGGCGATGGCGATCTCTTTGCGGCCCCATGAGGCCAGGTTGATATCGGCGATGACGTAGTCTTTGGTAGACATAAAGCACTCCATTCAAGTTAATGAATGGGCGCCGTTGCTACATGTTGAGCCATCTCCGCCGAGCCTGACAGGTTCACCTCGCGGTGACTGCTGCAGCGCCCCTCGGCGGGATGGGTGATTCAAAATCATTTCACCACAGAGACACAGAGGACATCAAGGAATCCAACCAGAGTGAAGGTTTGCTCTGTGTCTCGGCGTCTCTGTGGTGAGAGGTTGTTACAGTCCTGCGTCAACCCTCAGAGCGGCAGCCTTGTCCGTGGCTTCCCACTTGAACTCCGGCTCTTCACGGCCGAAGTGGCCGTACGCCGCCGTCTTCTGGTAGATCGGGCGCAGCAGGTCGAGCATTTGCACGATGCCTTTCGGACGCAGGTCAAAGTGTTTCTTGACCAATTCCGAGATCTTTTCGTCGGACACTTTGCCGGTGCCGTAAGTCGTGACCATCACGCTGGTGGGTTGGGCCACACCGATCGCATAAGAGATCTGGATCAGGCACTTGTCCGCCAAGCCGGCAGCGACGATGTTCTTCGCCACATAACGTCCGGCATAAGCGGCTGAGCGGTCAACTTTCGATGGGTCCTTGCCGGAGAATGCGCCGCCGCCGTGCGGGGCTGCGCCGCCGTAGGTGTCGACGATGATCTTGCGTCCGGTCAGGCCGCAGTCGCCTTGCGGGCCGCCGACAACGAAACGTCCGGTCGGATTCACCAGATACTTGATGTCGCCCTTGATCAGCTCCTTGGGCAACACCGGCTTGATGATCTCTTCGATGGTGGCTTCGCGGATCTGTTCCAGCGTCATTTCCGGAGCGTGCTGAGTGGAGAGCACCACGGTATCGATGCTATGCGGCT